>PPYF01525867.1_pt1 | contig 14675 bp, 8 predicted proteins | sample 1559871 | NCBI WGS metagenome assembly PPYF01 (sample SAMN08240021, study PRJNA423297) | Human gut metagenome, whole genome shotgun sequencing project. | reverse complement strand
GCAATGTGTTTTTCATAGTATTAGATTTAAGGTTAACAAAGGTTGGAGCAAGGCGTTGCTCCTTTTTTTATGCCCGTACGCCGGGAGAGGTTACCATCCGGCATGTTCCTTTTTATTTTCACGGGCATCTGCATCCCGTTTCTTTTCACCCGAATAGTTCCACTCAATTTCGTCAACGTATTCTTTTCCATCCTGTATTGCGACAGCTTTAATCTTGTTTTTCCCTTTTTCAAGCATTACTTCATCGAATACATAATGTACATCCGTATATCCCTTACGGATACCTGCCAATTCCTTACCATTCAGGTAGACTTTGGGAGTTCCGATATTCGAATAGACAGTGACGGAAGTCTGCTGACGTTCGCGGTCAGAATTGCGACGTTGCGTCAAATAAAGTACGGGAGATTTGCTCCAATTCGCTTTATACCAGTAATAGGAATCTTTCTTTATTTTCCGGTCGAATGTCATCAGCCCTTTCAGGTTGCGGGCAGGCACGCCGCCACGACTCCACATGGGTACGGCGAAGTCGAACATATTCCACAGATAAGAAGCAATGATATACGGATGTTCGGCTATTACGCTCCACTGATATTCATGCGTTTTCGTCTGAAAAGTTTCGGGATAGAAAGGTTTGCTCCAGTTTAAGGCATCCCCCAGATATTCAGTCTGATGGTCGAGGTTGGCATCAGCCCCGTATTCGGTCAGCATCAACTTCTGCCAGGGATAGTTTTTTTCAAGTCCTTCCACCCAAGGTTCGATGTCCTGCAACTTCTTTTCGTACCAGCCGAAATAACGGTTCATACCCTGTATATCCGCATTTTGGTTCACCGGATGCTCCGCATGTCCGTAACCGTTCACAGCAGCCGTATAACGGTCAGGGTCTTCCGTCTTTGCCAAGTCGTGAAGAGACTGGGTTAATGATGCCGTGTATTCATGAGGTTGGTAAACTTCATTATGCAACCCCCATACATAAATGGAAGGATGATTAAAACTCTGGCGAATCAATTCACGGAGTTGTGTTTGCGCATTCTCCGCTTCATAACCCGTCACCCGATTGACAAAGGGAATTTCAGCCCAAATAATCAGACCTAACGTGTCACATCGTGAATACAGGTAGTCCGATTGCTGATAATGGGCGAAACGTACAGTCGTAGCACCAATATCCATAATCTGAGCCAAGTCGAAGTCATGCTCACGGTTGGTCAGTGCACTGCCCAGCCCCCACCAATCCTGATGACGGGTGACACCATACATCGGATATTTCTCACCATTCAGATAGAACCCTTTTCCGGCAACAATCTCATAATGACGAATACCCAAAGGTTGCGTGACCTCATCAATCACTTTGCCGTCTGCAAGCAAACGGGAAACTACTTTGTAGAGATAGGGGTCTTCCCTGCCTTGCCAAAGATGAGGATTAGAAAGCTTAAAGGTCGATGTATAACTTTGTGTCCCTTGCGGAGTCAGTTCGAGCGGCAGACTCCGGGAGCTTACTTTCTTCCCTTCTTGCGTATAAATGCTGTTTTCCAAAACAAGATGCGCAGGAGTCAGGCTGCCATTGTCCAGTTTCACTTTGACGGTGATGTCCGCCGAGCGTTTCGATACATTTTTCTGAGTGATATATACGCCGGGGGAAGCGCAATCAGTCACTGTGATATTATTCTGTTCCGTCGTTATCAGCCATACAGGACGATAAATACCACCATACACACCAAACAGGCTATGATTAACGGGAATCACATCGGGACGGGCCGTATTGTCAGCTTTCACGACAATTTCATTCTCAGCATCCAGCTTCAAAGCCGTACCTATTTCGAAAGCGAAAGCGCCATAGCCACCTTTATGCGTGCCTACCAACTTTCCATTGACATAGACTTCGGTACAGGCTCCCACACCTTCGAAACGAAGAAAGACACGTTTACCTGCTAATTCGTTACCAAAAAATTGCCTCTTCCTATAATAGCCGGAACCCTCGTAAAAAGCATCGGCTTTCTGCTGCATATCTTTCGCATTCCAAGTATGGGGAAGGGTCACTTCTTCCCATTTGCCTTCCCATTGCTGGGAAGCACGCATAGGTTCCACAGAGAAAGGTCCCCGTTTGAATTGCCAGCCGGTATTGAAGGAGACTACGTCACGGGCAAATGTACTGTTCGCAATGACTCCTGCCAATAAAAACAGAAGCACAATCATTCTATTTTTCATCGTTCTGTTGATTGTATTTTTCTACTTTGCCATCTTATAAATCTCACATCCACCCATCAGAAAAGCACCCACGCCATATACTTCGGTCATGTCGCGCGTCACTTTCTTCGGATCGGCTCCGATAGGCTGCACATACCCCAACTTCCCGTCCGCATCCACAGCGGATACCTGAGCATTCCATCCCTTCACCAAGCCGGGAAGAAAAGTAGCTTTATCCAGCAATCCTTCGTTGATACCGTAAGCCAAGGCATAGACGATAAATGTTGTACAACTTGTTTCAGGCGACGGATAAGAAGCAGGATCCAACAGACTTGCGTGCCAGAATCCGTCTGCATTCTGCAAACCGACCACACGGGAACATAGCTTCACGAACAGCGTTTCATAAAACTTCCGGTTTTTGTCCTTTGCGGGAAGTTCCTTCAATATCTCCACCAGTCCGCCAAGCACCCAGCCGTTGCCACGCCCCCAAAACACTTTCTGACCATTCGCTTCGCGTTGGTCAAAGTATCGCCAGTCACGATAGAAAAGATTCTCCTCTTTATCGAAAAGATAATCGTAAGTAGCTTTAAATTCACGGTTCATGAAACGGATATATTTTTTGTCACCTGTCAGTACGTACAACTTGGTGTACACCGGCGGAGCCATAAAAAGAGCATCACACCAAGTCCAGCGTTCCAATGTTTCAGGCTTGCGGTAATCCAGTTTGAAATTATCTGTCGGCGGATTCTTCATCACCCAGTCCGTACGGGCAATGGTAGGGTTAAGCATATACTTGTTTTTGTATTTCCGATAAAGGTCAATAAAGACTTGTGAGACAGCGATATCGTCGGCATGATACATTCTCTTGTCCGGCTGCCATCCGTTCCGGCTTCCTATGCGGGTGAGCCATTTAAAATAATCCTTGTTGCCGTCTTCACGTTCTGCCAATTCCGCCCAGTCAAGCATACCGACATAAAGTACAGCGTTTGTCCAACTCAAGTCACCGTGTTCGGCTCCCTTGTTTGGATGGGCAATTTGCCAGTCGGCCACTTTCTTCATCATTTCCTTTATTTCCGTTTTGCGAAAGGGCATATCCTGCGCCTGTATGCTGACAGCAAACAATAGGGCAATAATAATTCCTGCTTTTCTTTTCAGATCCATTCGTTTCTAAGTTTTGCGATTGTTTTTATTCCGATATCCGTACGGTCAAATACAAATATATGCCAAATATCGGATATAATTAAGATGTTTGTTGGATATATATACCCAGCGTGGTGAATATATAGATCCAGCATGGTAGGCATATATATCCACCGGGGTGAATATATATGCCCAATAAACAGAAGATATACGGGATGTTATATCATTAGTAAACCAGCCCCTCATTCACTGAAATCAATATCCAACGGTTCGATATTATTTTCCGAACCTGCATATCCCGGTGTCTGGTTGATATGTCCCTGAACATTGGTAGAGATAGCATTCAAGGCTATCGGCCACAATACGTTATGGGGCGCAATGGTATATTCGTTTCCAATCGGAGTTTTCACGCCTTTGTTATAGAAATCCGTCACATCCATAATGTGGTCGTAGAAGAAATTCTTTTCGGAGAAATTATCCAGACGATAGGTACGGCCTTTGTCATCGGCTTTTCCGGTCTTGGCATAGATGAATGCTATACGGGTAAGTTCCGTCTTACGCGGTTCTTCATAATAAAGTTCGCGGGCACGTTCGTCAAGAATAGTGCGGATAGTCATCTGACTGGCATCCAGTTCGTCGGCTTTCGCCCTGCGACGCACTTCATTCACATCATCGGCAGCCTTTTGGAGACTGGCAGCATCACCTTTCCAAATATAAGCCTCAGCACGCAACAAATAGGTTTCGGCGATACGGAAAATATACCAGTCGGCCCATCCGCCACGCCACCATTTATCCTTCTGGTCGGCAACATTGGTCTTATAATGCGGCCATCCCACCCAGTCGCGGATTGTATCATTTACCAGAATATTTCCGTTGTCATCCTTGAAACGAACAGGTTGTCCATACCATTCCGTACCTTTGAGTGCAGGATTGTTGTACACCAAGTCAGTCATTTCTATCCAGTTGCCGGGAGCATGACGGAGATCTGTGTCGTCCAGTGTCCAAATCATATGTGTGTGATACCACGTAGAACGTGCCGTACATACTCCACGACCATATTGCTCCAGATAAGGATTTTTCGTGGCATCATTATCAGTAAAGCCATTCTTGCCATCGGGAGTCTTGATTTCTCCGTCCTTTGCAAACCAAGGCAATACCTGACGCTTGATTTCCAGTCCGGCAGCCGAACGGATATCCTCACCTGCGTCATAACGGTCGAGTACCATATAGAGCACTTCCTTATTCTCAGGCAATGACTTATTGGCCGATTGGTGCAAATCCCAGATTACATTTTTGGTATTATCGGCCTTATCGATACCGAAACGCTCCGTCATCAAGCGGTGGACTCCGTCGTTGATAACTTTATTTGCCGATTCGACAGCATCGTCAAATTCACCCAATGCAAGATTTATCTTTGTCAACAGGTGGTAAGCTGCCGCCTGAGTCACCATGCCGATATAAACGTTGTTCTTGAGATAGGGAGCCGTACGATCCAAGTCATTCTTCAAATAGCGCAAAATGGCTTCGCGCCTCGTTGAGTAAAAGTCATAACGGGGGCCGGTGATTTCTTCCGTGATGAACGGGATATCACCATACTGATGCACCAACCGGTAGTAACGATACGCACGGTGGAAGCAAGCCAGTCCTTCTACTTCCTTACGCTGGTCTTCATTGTCAAACTTGGCTGTCTCTGAACGGGTCAGCAACGTGTTGGCATCTTTAATACCTTTATACAGATAAGTCCAGTAGTTATTAATCTGACTGCCGTTTCCTGTCAGTGAAGCACTGGGCGTAATCTGCCGCTTCAAGTCCTGCGGAGAATTTGCCGCATCCGTACGGCCGTTGACACTGATATCCGAGAAGAAATATTCGGAAAGGATACAAGGGTCGGCAGAGCCTGCTGTGGGATAAAAGTCGAAGTAACGGACATCACGGTTCAACATATCCGTTCCGGTCTTCAGACCGTTGTAGTCGGCAAATGATATTTCCGGTGTATAGAATGACAGTGGCTTCGGGTCCAGCCAATCCGAACAACTACTTGCTAATACAGCTAATCCAATCATACAGGCAATGCCTGTTCTCTTATTATTTAGTTTCATCAGTCTGTAGATATTATAAAGTCAAGTTAATTCCAAAATAAATTACTCTCGGGGTATTCTTATCGCTGTTTTCCGGGTCATAACCAGGCCAACCGGAGATGTAACCCGCATTCTTCATCGTCGCGTTGACATTCAGATTCTGGATTCTCAGCGGTTCTATCAACTTCTTCGGGAAAGTATATCCGATAGAGATATTATCGAAACGCAGGAAAGAAGCGTTCTTATAAATCGAATATGAAACTCCTGCCGGCTTCTTGTTCGCCAGTCGCGGATATTCGTTGTTACGGTTCTCCGGTGTCCAGTAGTCACGCTTGATCTGATTCGTTACATTCAGCAAAGCATTGTCGTTGGTGAAACGCGCCAAGCTTTGTTTATGCCCGATGTAAGAGTACATATTGAACGAGATATTGAGATTCTTGAACAACGTGAAATCATTGCGCATACTCCAACGAAGACGCGGCATCTTTGTTCCTTGGAATTCCTTATCTGTATTGTCATATTTGTAATTCATGTCCTTATCCAACAGATGAACGTCACCCGGCTGTTGTCCGTATTTGGCAGCCTCTTCACGGTCTTCTTCCTGCCAGATTCCCACTACTTTATAGTCCCATATTTCATCAATATCGTGTCCGATGAAACGCTTGTTCTTGATATCGTCCGCTTCACGCTGGCCGATAACATTACCGTCAGCATCTTTCACGTCTTCCATAATACCGTACAGGTGGGTAATCTTGTTCTTGTTGTAAGCGAGGTTAAGAGAAGTGCGCCAAGTAAATTTGTCTATCTTGATGTTTGTCGAGTTCAATGAAAGTTCGACACCGGTATTCTGTACTTCACCGATATTGGACATAACAGAAGTATAACCAATCAGGCTAGGCAACTCACGGCTTACAAGCAGGTCAGTTGTTATCTTCTTGTACACATCCACGCTGGTACTCAGTCTGCCTTGCAGGAAAGTCAAGTCCATACCGGCATTCCATGAAGTAGTCGATTCCCATTTCAGGTTGGGGTTAGCCATGGTAGAAGCGTAGAAAGTGTTGGCGGTAATTAACTCACCGGTTGACGGATCCACATAGATGTATTTGCGTGGAGACAATTGCATGAATGCAGCATAAGTACCCACGGCACGGTTACCGTTCTTACCCCACGAGAGACGCAGTTTACCATATTCAAACCAATCGGGACGGTGCAGGAATTTCTCTTCGGAGAAGACCCATCCCAACGCAATGGCCGGGAAAGTGGCGCGCGGATTGGCAAGTCCGAAAGCCGAATATCCGTCACGTCGTACGGTAGCGGTAATCAGGTAGCGTTGGTCATATACATAATGCAGACGTCCCATAAACGCATCTCCAGTACGATAAATATCATCACTGGATACGTTCGGAGTTGTTCCGAAACCGATACCTCCATATCCCAACTCGTCAGTAGGCAGGAAGTTTTCATTGGTCATCTCGTCGTGCCAACGCTGGAACTTCTCCCAGTTGGCGAGGAAAGTAAAGTCAAAAGCATGTTTGCCGAATGTCTTGTTCCATTTCAGCATATTATCCCATTGCCAATAAAAGTCTTTCGTATGTTTGCGTTCCACACGGCCGTTCTGTTTTCCGGCATCGGGAGAAGCGGCTGCTTTATGGAAGAGATAGTTTGTCCACTCAAAACGCGGAGAATAAGTTGTCTGGATAGAAAATCCCAGCGGAAGAGTGATTTTCAAATAAAGGGCTGCATTCAGGTTCTCAATATCATTGCGTTTACTTTGGAAAGCCGGAGCAATCAGCGGGTTACTTTGGTTATTGTTGCCGGTAGGATATTGTCTCAAAGTCACTCCATCGTCTTCATAAAGGCTTCCGAAGGGAGAAAGAGAGTTGTAATTACCGGACGAGTTACTGATATATCCTTCGTCACGTGAAGTAAACTGTGCATTCACGCCATAGGTGAGGAAACTTTGTATTTTGTTCTCCAGATTAATACGTGCACGGATAGCGCTGTATCCGCCACCACGTACGTTACTCTCGTTTTTCAGGTAGTTGATAGATGAATAATAAGACATTTCATCTTTTTTTCCTGCTACGCTGACCGTGTAGTCTTGACGTAACGCCACATCCTGATAAATGACGTCGCGCCAGTCTACAAGACGTCCGGCCAGATAGTTTTCCACTTCCGTATTGGTAAATTCGAGACGTGTCAACCAAATACTGGTCGGGTCACCCTTGTCATTGCCCATCCAGTTTGCCAAATCCGCATTGGCCATATTGGCCGGATTATTGAAATATCCGGTAGCTGCTTTCGAAGGATTCTTGCTCACTTCCACATCACGGCGGAAGTTGATGAAATCTTCTCCTTCGTAAACTTCAGGCAAGGAATTGACTAGTGAAAGCCCCCATGTACCACTGAAATTGATAACTGGCTTTTTCGTGTTCGAGCCTTTTTTGGTAGTAATCAACACAACGCCGTTAGCCGCTTTCGCACCGTAGACGGCTGTAGAACTGGCATCCTTCAATACGTCTATCTGTTCGATGTCGTTAGGGTTGATATCAGTCATTTGTCCCGAATAGATGACTCCGTCCAGTACAATCAACGGCTCGAGAGAAGATTTATCATTATCAGTCGCACGCAAGTTGTTCTTACCACGAACCATCATGCTGGAATTACCTTTCGTATCGGTTTCGATACCTACCGAAAGTCCGGCTACACCCGTACGGAGCATGTCTTGAACGGTCTTCGGCTGTTCTTTCTCAAGGTCACTGGCTTTCAGGGATGCTACAGCTCCGGTCAGGTCTTTCTTTCTCATCGTACCGTAACCTACCACAACCACCTCTTCCAGTGTCTTGGAGTCTTCCTTCATTTTAATGATAGACTTCTGTCCCGCTTTCACTGTTTGGGTAGTATAGCCGATATACGACACTTGAAGGGAAGCGCCAAAAGGAGCTTCCAGTTTGTAATTACCATCAAGATCGGTAATCACACCTGTCGTCGTGCCTGTGACCAGAACGTTAGCCCCGATAATAGGTTCTCCGTTTTCGTCTACTACCTTACCAATGATCGTAGTTGTCTTTCCCGCCTGTGCCGGACTGCTCTTTTTGGGAAATAGGGCAATCTGTGTGCTTGTCACTTCAAAGGACAAATCAATGCCTTTCAGCATCTCTTCTACTGCCTTGGAGACAGGAACCCGTTTCACGTTCAGGCTAACCGCCTGTTTCACATTTACCTGTGTTACATCATAAAAGAAGGTATAACCGCTCGTTTTCTCAATGCGCGCCATAGCTTCGGACAATGGAATCTTCGAGAAGCTTATCGTTATCATCTTCTCTTTCACTTGTGCAGAAAGTGCAACGCTAAAAAATAATAGCGTCAAAAGTGCAAAATGCTTTTTTAAATTCATATTTTTGCGATGTTAAAAGTTAACTGTAAGGAGGGTGTGTTAAAATGGGTCAGATTTTAATGTTCACCCACTTTCCTCGGTTAATAAAAACTTGATTGGCAGGGGGGAAAGCCGGAAACGGAACTTCCCCCTTGTTTTATTTTATATTTTGATTATATCATAGGCTTGCCTTTCTCCTTATTCGTTTGCCATAAAATTCATCTTACCGATATTGAATTCTGATATCTGCATCGTATTTCCGTTATTGCTCCATGCGTCCAGTGTAATCTTGAAGTAACGGTAGGTTACTTTCATCGGCAGGTCGACTATCACATCAGTAATCGTTTTGGCCACCGGTATATCAGCACCTTTCAGGATTTCGGTAAATTCCTCATTATCATTGCTACCGTAGACAGAAACTTTCTTTACACGAAGATTGTCAGTATTATTGTCCGTTCGGTGAGTCAATTTAAAAAAGTCAAAAGTCTGTGGTGCCTGCATATCAATAATGAAATAAACTATATCGCCAACAGGAACCGTTATTTTTGCATTATTAGCATCAGTAAATGTTTTACCATTTGCTTTCACCAATAGAATGGAACTTTTCGTATTATCGTCAAACATATTTAGCGGGTTACCACCAGCGGTTTTATCAGCTGCCCAAGGATGAGAAGTCTCCACAGTCCAATCTGTACGTACCAGATAGTCGGTATATTCTACATTCCGTATATGGAAATCACAAGTGGTTACAACCTCGCTTCCGTCAGTAGATTTAATGGTAATAGTTACATCCCCCAATCTCTTGGTATAAACTTCACCGTATTCATTAACTTCGGCCACTTCGGGATCCGATGATAAATAGATGACATCAGGATTGGTGGCATTCTCCGGAAATACAGCGACCGTCTCACCCAGTTTGATTGTACGTTCCATTGCCACATAATAGTCTTTATATGCTTCGGAAACTGTAATGGAAGTGACCGGATAAATACGTTTCTCCACTTTTACCAGACAGGTAGTCCATAAATCCGTATTATTGAGCGACCATACGCTCAATACGGCTTCACCTACTCCGGTAGCCGTGACAACGCCGGATTCATCTACGGTAAATACCTTCTCATTGCCGGTCGTATAGCGGTATGTGTATTCGCCGGCATCTACTGCATCGGCAGGAAAAGTAGTAACGGCAGTAGCATATGTATCTCCCTCTATCAATGAAATAGTACCCTCTGCCACATCGGTCACTGCCAGACGGTTGACTTTCAGTGCCGGTGTTTCATCGTCATCACAAGCTACAAACAGGACAGCAAACAATGTACACGCCAGCCACAAGGAATAATTAGTGATATATTTGATAGTCTTCATCTTTCGTGTTATTTATAGTCATTTACATTTTCATCCGTTATCAGATATAAATTTTCCGGAGCTTTCTGATATTCTTTTGCCTCTATTTCTTTTTTCAGTGCCTGAATCTGCGTTTCAGTGACCGTGAAATGTTTGTCTCCGTAATCATTCATAACAAGATCTACAGGACGAAGGAATCCCCATTTCTCAAAGAAATCCAACAAGTCTAGCTGTGCCAAATTACATACCTGACGAACAAAGTCCAGTTGCAGAATACCTTGTGTATCGACAGTCGTATCCAAATCGGGAGTCACACGATAATGCTCATGCAAGTCACGATAGAAATCTTCTTTGCCCAATACATCCGTCAGATAGAGTTTTAACTGCCAGAAAGGTACAAGTTTCACATAAAATTCATCGGATGCATTTTTCAAGCAATGTGGTTGTTCGGCCTTCACAATGCGGTTGATGGCTTCTTCGTAAACAGTAATGCCGGTATCCTTATCCATCAGGCGGGAACCCTTTCCGAATGAAGTTCTTACATAGTTGGCAAGGATATTATTAGTCACTTCGGTAAGCCCCGACCACTTCAGTCCCGGGCGGGTCTGGTTGGCATGCCCTATTTCATGTCCCAGTACCCAAACACGATTCTTCATTCCTTCTACCGTGCAGAATACATCGCGATAGCTCGACAAATAAGCTGTATGATTGGAAGCAGAATAAGGATTCTTGGCATTATGTTCTATATGAAGATACATACGGTTGCCAAATTCCTTATTATATTTGAACAATCCCATCATATCCCATTCCAAACGAACTACCTCGTCCAACAAATTCATTACTTCCATTATAGGAGTATTGGCTTGTTTATAATCAAGCACAGTCCAAGTGACATGTACATATTTACCCAACACATCTAAATCTAACCACTTCGCATTGCGCAGCATTTCCTCAAACTGGGCTTGCGTTCCGGTTTGCGCGTCGAAATATCCGTTCACCTTACCAAATGGGAAATGGACTTTGACAGACTTGGCGGCTGCCGCTTTTTTATCTTCTTCCGTTTCCAGTACTAACGGAATGTCCTTGTCATTGGTCAGATTCTGAATATAAACCAAACCACCGATAGCCATCTTCAGTTTATTTTCACCGGAAAGAAGAGGGTAAGATTTGCTGCTGTTGTATCCCAAGCTCAAATCCTGAACAACCATAGATATGTTTTGTCCGTGAGTATCACCTACCAATACCAGAATTTCTTCTCCCTGTTCCACATAAATACCGGTAGGATTGTCACGCAAGCTATAAGGCCCTGTCTTATTAGTGGCGGCCATAATGCTTGGATTCTGATAAGGACGGTATTCGGCAACTCTGAATTCGGAATTATAAGTTCCTGTCAGTAAAGCGGTGGCAAGTTTCTTATACGTTTCGCCCGGCATTTTCTTTATATCCTTTTCCGTAATGCCTTCACGAAGTTCGGAACAAGAGTTATCCGTAAAAATCTGAAGATAATCATACTTATTATTACTGGTCTGGAAGAATTCCATTTCAGCACAACTGATACGGTTATTGTGGGCTGCATGAATATCGAAACGTACTTTCTTCACGTCTTTTATAGCTTCGTCTAATTGCAATACGGAAGCAGCCGTATAATTAGTTTCCAATTCAAAAGACTTGATTTTGACAAACTCGGGGTGAGTTGCCGTTGATACCAATACATCAAACTCATTAAACGCTCCATACTTCGTACCGCTGTCTGTGCGCGGATGATAGATGATATAATTCAATGATGTACAGTTCTCCAAAGTGTAGGTAATTTGGAAAGGCCAGTCGGTGAACGCTCCAAATTTGGAATTGAAATAAGAAGTGTAGTCACCATCAAAAGAACAGACAATGCCGCGCTGTTCCGATTCCACCTCTTCTGTGGTAGCAGTAGCACTGCTTACTGTTATTTTCACGTCAGCAGAGCCGGAAGAAGCTTCCTGGCTGACAGGTATCTCTCTGGTCAATTCACCATAAGAAAGTGTAACTACCGTTGCACGTGGTTCTTCATAATAAGTAGGATCTACGGTCACTTTCAACAAGTTGTCCACCAACTCCAACGCACACCAGTCTTGTCCGTTCTGTGCCACAGAGCAATGTAAACCGCTCAATTCAACATCTTTCGTCACTACCAGGTAAACTTCCTTCGTTCCACCGGAAGAATTAAAACTCAAATCCAGCGGCAGGACTCTTACCCAGCCACTACGCTCGTCTGCATCATCTTCATCGCTACAAGACCACAATGAGAGTACAGACAACAGCAGTACCATACTCCACGAGATCCGGCGAATACGATCTGCGCCCCTAAAAAAAATGCTCATAATGATTAAATATTAAAAGTTAACTATTAGACTACAACACCATTCACTTTAATGGGGGGTCAGCCCATGAACTGTTGTCGTAATCCGGTTTATAAAAAAAAGATTTCATTGTTATTTTTGCTGCTTCGGCAGAATCGTCAGCATATTCTCATCATTAAATTCATAGCTGATAGGATGAATACGTGACATAATCCTCATGATTTCTTCCAAAGGCTCGTGTCGCAAAGTAAATGTGTATCTATACTGTTCCTGCAATTCGGGAGACAGGTGTATCTTTACGTTATACCATTTGGAAAGAAGAGGACAAATCTCATTCAACGGCCTGTTCTTAAATATAATCTGATTACTTGCCCACGAGACTGCCAGTTCGATATCTCCTTTTTCTATCCGAAGCTGTCCGTTCCGTTTGTTGAACGTCCCCACTTCTCCCGGATTCAAGAAACGGGTTTCCGATTTTGTCTCCAACGAAACAGAACCTTCCTTCAAGCTGACAAACGTATTTTCCGAACCGGGAAAGGATTCTACGTTGAATTTTGTCCCATGTACAGTTATTTTCATCCCTTCGGTTTCAACCACAAAAGGATGGTCCTTATCATGAGCCACGTCAAAGTAAGCTTCTCCACTCAACCGTACATTTCTGTTTTTTGAATAATAGTTGGTATTATAAGCCAGTGAAGTAGCCGAATGAATCCATACATTCGTTCCGTCGGGCAAGGCAACTTCCGATTTTCCTCCCCAGTTGGAATAAGTTTGTTGAGCCATTTCCGGCTGACCAATCTTTATACCTATATATAAGGAAGCAGAGAGAAAAACAGCTACAACTACACAAGCTACCGCAACATAACGTTGAAAATGGGGAAAAGCCCACAAACGGACAGGTTCTTTCCCTTTGAGATTTGTCCCAACTTCCTCTACGGGTATTTCTATTTCTCCGGGCTGTCTCTGTTCCGACTCTTCACATGCTTCCATGTGACGCATCATTTCCTTCCAGTAGAAATCTACGTCCGGTGTGTAATTGACTACTTTAGCACGTATCTTTTCCCAAACTCCCCGAAGTTCTTCGTACATCTCCCGGTTCTCACCGACAGACAGCCACCCTTCCAACCGTTTGCTGTCAGCATCGGATATGTCTTGTTTCAATTCAGAAATAATTAACTCCCAAGGTATTTCTTTTTTCATGCTTCGCTGTCCTTTTAAACTGTTATCGATACTATGACACAAAAAATGAATCATACCCTTATTCAGAAAACACTTTTTTTTAGTTTCTACTAAAAAAATATTCTTTAACTTTGCAATGTTCTACAAATCTAATTACAAACACCATGGACGATATCTTCCTTTTACAATTGATAAAAAATGGCGATAAGCAGGCGTTCAAGTATATCTTTGATACTTATTTCATTGCGCTTTGCCGTTTCATGTATCTGTATTTGGGAAATACACAGGAAGCGGAAGATATAGCAAGCGATATATTTGCATCCGTATGGGAGAACAGGAAAAAACTCGAAATCAGGCTCACTTTCAAGGCTTATCTTTTTCAGGCTGCTAAAAACAGATGTCTGAATGCTATACGGGACAGAAAAGCTACCGTATCACTAGATGACATCAACGGGCAAGATGCTCCCCAAGTGAATATCACCGACTCATTGGAAACGGAAGAACTGAATAATCTGATTCAAGAAGCTATCCTTTCACTGCCCGACAAATGCCGTGAAGTGTTTCTAAAAAGTCGTACGAAGAACTTGACAAATCAAGAAGTTGCAGAATCAATGGATATATCCGTTAAGACAGTAGAAGCACAGATTACTAAAGCACTGAAACAGATACGGAAGTTTCTGGGAGAGCAGTATTACTATTTGTTCTGAACAGAGAAAAAGCTAATTATTTTATTTTTTCTCCGCCAGATAAACGCCCAAGATGATACAGCCCGCTCCCATCAAAGTAATCCACGTAATTTGTTCATGGAGAATGAGTACCGACGCCACCATTGTAACCAGCGGATTCAAATAGATATAATTGGAAGCCCTCATCGTCCCCAACTGTTTCAATACTACATTCCAGAGGACATAACAAACCAGGGATGCCAGGACGGCCAAAAATAAGAGATTGGATAATACAATCGGTTTTAAAAGTACATCGAAATCCGGTTGCAGCGGATGAAGAAGAAAGGCGGGAAGTATGGTCAATACTCCATAAAAG
>PPYF01272372.1_pt1 | contig 14675 bp, 12 predicted proteins | sample 1559871 | NCBI WGS metagenome assembly PPYF01 (sample SAMN08240021, study PRJNA423297) | Human gut metagenome, whole genome shotgun sequencing project. | reverse complement strand
TATCTGGACAAGAACAACCTGACGGAAAACACTATCCTCATCTTCATGTCCGACAATGGCGGTTTGGCGGCCCATACCCGCGCCGGACAACTGCATGTCCAGAACTATCCGCTCAATAGTGGTAAAGGTTCCGCCTACGAAGGAGGCATACGTGAACCGATGATTGTCCGCTGGCCGGGCATCGTAGCGCCCCAAACCCAATGCGACCATTACCTGATGATAGAGGACTTCTTCCCCACCATCCTTGAGATGGCAGGCGTAGACAACTATACAACCGTACAGCAACGCGACGGCATCAGTTTCATGCCATTGCTCACCGGAAAAGGTAAAATGAAAGACCGTGATATCTACTGGCATTATCCCAATAGCTGGGGTCCTTCCGGCCCGGGCATCGGAGCCACTTGCTCCATCCGTTCGGGCGAGTGGAAGCTGGTGTATTATTTCGGTGACGGTAGACGGGAACTTTTCAACATCCCCGCCGACATCAGTGAAAAACATGATATGGCCCGAGAGAAGCCTGAAGTTGTCAAAGAGTTGTCACGGAAATTAAGTAATTACCTCCGGTCTGTGGATGCGCAGCGCCCTCTGTTGCGTGCCACCCGCCAACCAGCTCCCTGGCCGGACGAAATATAGAAAAAAAGTATGAAACGAAACCTTTCCCTCCTCCTTGTGTCCCTGCTTCTTGCAGGGACAGCTCTTGCCCAAGAACATAATCCGGGCAGCGTACAGCCGGATACGATTCAGAAATCCTCCGAAAAATCTTTCCGGAAACAACGCTCTCCACGAACAGACCATGGCCCGGTAGGTATCAATATCTCCTTATGGAAAAACATCTCCACACAGCGGACTGATACCATAGGAAGCACCTGCTTCAATCTGGGTGTGTTCTCCTCCATGAACCGTCTGAATGGCCTCGGCATGAATATTCTTGGCAGTGTAACCGGCAGGGATGTGAACGGTGTACAGATGGCAGGTCTGTCAAATATGGTGGGGGGAAGCATGCGAGGCATGCAGATAGCAGGAATTACCAACATCAATGGCAACAACCTTATCGGAGTATCCGTTTCGGGACTGGTAGGTATCACCGGAAACCATGCGCAAGGCGTCATCATTTCCGGTCTGGCAAACATCAGTGGGGACTATAATCGTGGCGCCTCCATAGGCGGCCTGTTGAATATCAGCGGAGAAGGTGCTTCCGGCATACACTTTGCCGGACTCGCCAATATTTCCGGTGGAAATTTCAAAGGATTTTCAGGGGCCGGCCTGCTAAGTGTAATCGGTGAAGACTTGAATGGCATGCAGATGTCCGCCCTTACCAACATCACCGCCGGAGATATGACCGGTGTTCAGGTTTCCGGCCTGGGCAATGTGGTGGGTGGTACAGCCCGAGGATTACAAATAGGCGCTGCCAATATGGCCATACGTGCCAAAGGGCTTCAAATAGGTCTATTCAACTACTACAAAGAAAAATTAGATGGTTTCCAGTTGGGATTAGTCAATGCCAATCCCCAAACAAAAGTTCAACTGATGTTTTTCGGTGGTAATGCCACCAAGCTGAATGTAGGTGCCCGTTTCAAGAACCGGCTCTTCTATACCATCCTCGGTGGCGGTACCCATTATCTGGATTTTGGCGATAAGTTTTCCGCTGCCCTCTTCTACCGTGCCGGTCTTGAATTACCGCTCTACAAACAGCTGTTCATCAGCGGAGATCTGGGATACCAACATATAGAAACCTTCAAGAACAAGGACTACGGCATTCCGGCACGTCTCTATGCCCTCCAGGCACGTGTCAATCTGGAATACCACCTGACCGAGCGCTTTGGCATATTCCTCACCGGCGGTTATGGCGGCAGCCGCTACTACACCCAAGGGAAAACCTATGACAAAGGCATCATTGTAGAGGGCGGGGTGACGATACTGAAATTATAAATTATTGTTTCTCCTTAATCAGCCCCGTCCTATACGCCACCAGCAGTTTCATCAAATCCTGAATCTGCGTAACGAGTTCACTTCCTTTATCCGTATCCTTCACCATCATACGCTGCGAATTGAATTCGACAACCAGGGTTGTAGACTTGATGTCTTGTCCTTCTTCAATGGCTTTCTGACGGCTCTGGAACGGCTCATGCTGCACCAACTGCAAGCCGTGGGAATGATATACCAGCGTATATCCCGCAATTCCCGTTTCCGGCTGATAGGCTTTTGAAAAACCACCGTCAATCACCAGCAGCTTACCATCCGCTTTGATGGGTTTCTCACCTTTAATGGTCTTTACCGGTACATGTCCGTTGATGATATGCGAATGTGGCCCCGGCTTCACGCCGAACTCTTCAAGAATGCGGTCACACACCTCAGCCTCGTTGCGCAAAGCATAGTAATGCCCTTTCGTCTCCTTATGCAATGTTTTGTCGGCCACAAAATAGCGTTCAAAGGTAGCCATCTTGTCTTTATCGAAGGAAGGGGCATCCGGTCCGCACCACATGTACCAGACATAATCCAGTGCAAACTGTTTCTCGTCCGAACCGTCCTCGTCAAAGTAAGCGGTACGTATCAGCTGGTCGGTCTTTTTCAGCAACTTACGTCCCCAGTATTCCTTTTGGCCGATGCGGACATGTTTAAAACTGCCGTCCGCATTCAGAGGCACGGAAGCATGATAAAGCAGGTTACTGTTGCACACCAGATACATGCCGCCATACGTAAACAAGCAGCGCATGTGCTTCTTCATCTTCTCGCTGTTCATGAAAGAAGAATGAATCCGGTGCATCAGTTCGCGCTCTTCGTCCGACAGACGATACGGGTCCGCCGGGTCTACGGTGGGGAAATTCACATCGCGCAACGGATATTCCTTGCCTTCGTATACAAACACACCACGCTCGAAATCCACCAGATGCAGCAGTTTCCGGTTCTCCATACCGAACTCAGGACGGCGGCTGATGATTTCCGCCTCCAGTTTCAACTGGATAACCGTAATCGCCTTGTGCATCTGTGTAATCAGCCGCAAGGTCTTCTCATTGTATTCCGCATCGGCAAAGTTCATTTTCGGCGCAAAGATGGTGCAAGGGTCATCCGCATAGGTATCCATGGCAAACGTTGCAAGCGGCAACAGATTGATGCCATAACCATCCTCCAGCGTTGCTAAATTGGCATAGCGCATCGACATACGGATTACGTTGGCTATACAAGCATCATTACCTGATGCGGCACCCATCCACAGAATATCGTGGTTACCCCATTGGATGTCGAAATTATGATAATCACAGAGAGTATCCATGATAATATGCGCACCCGGTCCGCGGTCGTATATATCGCCCACGATATGCAGCGAGTCGATGGTCAAGCGCTGGATAAGGTTGCACATCGCCACAATAAAATCATCCGCACGCTTCGTAGAGATAATGGTACTGATTATGACATTGATATAGGCATGCTTGTTAGGTTCGATGCTCGATTCGTGCAACAGCTCTTGAATGATATACGAGAACTCTGCTGGAAGTGCCTTGCGTACTTTCGAACGGGTATATTTGGACGAAACGTTCTGGCATACTTTTACCAACTGGTTCAGTGTTATCAAATACCAGTCATCCAGGTCCGTTTCCTGCTCCTTGATAAGTTGCAGCTTCTCTTCCGGATAATAAATTAACGTACAGATTTCCTTCTTCTCACTTTCGCGCAGTGTATGCCCGAATATTTCGTTCACCTTACGTTTCACTGCCCCCGATGCATTCTTCAGCACATGCTGAAAAGCCTCATACTCGCCATGAATATCCGTCAGAAAATGCTCTGTACCTTTCGGCAGATTCAGAATGGCCTCCAGATTGATGATTTCTGTACTGGCATCAGCAATGGTAGGAAAACTGCGTGATAATAATTGCAAATAACGCAAGTCATTGACAATACTTTCCGGAGTTATATTTCCCATAGTTATTTAATTGATAGTTGATAATTGACAGTTGATAATATCCCTCATTCTTCATTATCCATTAATGAAGAACATGAGCAGCACTTGGGCTATAATTACCCGTAGAAACATGCACAGCGGATAAACCGTAGCATAAGCTACAGACGGATTGTCTCCCGGAATGGTGTCGTTGGCGTAGTTCAGCGCCATGGGGTTTGCCATGCTTCCGCACAGCATACCCGCCATTGTTCCGAAATCTATCTTCAGCCACTTGAAGGTAACGATACCCATAATCAATACCGGAACCACAGTCAACGCAAAACCCGTAGCAATCCATAACAGCCCTTCCGGCCGGAATACCGTATCGAAGAAATGGGCACCTGCATCCAGTCCCAGGCAAGCCAGGTAAAGAGACAATCCCAATGCACGGAGCATCAGGTTCGCACTGCGCGTAGTATAAGTCACCATGTGCATCCTCGGACCGAATGTCCCGATAAGAATACCTACGATGATAGGGCCTCCTGCCAATCCGAGCCGCACGGGAGCGCTGATGCCGGGAATGGAAATAGGAATTGCTCCCAAAGCCAGACCGATGACAATGCCGATAAATACCGCCACCAAGTTCGGTTCCTTCAGGCTTTTCACAGCATTGCCCAGCACCTTCTCGTCAGAGCCGGCGTATTTTTCTCCGAGGTAATCACCAGCAGGCGGTCACCTTCCTTTATAATCTTTTCCGAGGTAGGAATACTCACATTCCCATCCCGCCACAAGCGGGAAATCACGAACTTCGGATAGCTGTTCAGCCCGCCTATTTCCTTGATACTCTTGTTGAAGATGGCAGGATTGTGCACCTGGAACGCAACAATGTAAGGCTTGTTCACGTCATCCTTCTCTTTCAATTCCAGGTCTTCCTTATGCGCCAGCGTCTTACGGATGAACAGTACGGCCAGAATGACCCCTACCACCCCCAGCGGATATGCCACCGCACACCCCAAAGCAGGGGTACTGGACTCCAATCCCATCTGTTTCAATGTCTGCTGTGCCGCACCGAGTGCCGGTGTGTTTGTCGTGGCACCGCAAAGTATGCCCACCATATCCGGCAGGGATACTCCCAACCCATAGCTGCCCAGTACAGTCAGCAGGAAATCAGTGAGAGTACCACAACCGCCTGCAAGGCGGAGTGCTCGACGAATAAACTATATAGCCAGTCCAATGTGCATTCTATTTTACAGTTTCAGGCTGCAAAGATAGTGCAAACCTCATGCAAAATAAAACGAACCCGTCTATTTTTTATGCGGCAGCACTTCTAAAAAAGGGATACGATACAATAAATCCCTGCTGCCAGCAAAGCACTGACGGGGATAGTCAGCACCCAAGCGGTCATCAGACTCTTCGTAACTCCCCAACGCACAGCCGAAAGCCGCTTCGTGGCCCCTACTCCGATAATAGCTCCCGTAATGGTGTGTGTCGTACTTACCGGAATCTTCAGATACTCCGTCAGATAAAGCGTAAACGCACCGGCAGTTTCCGCAATCACCCCTTCCAGTGGCGTCACCTTCGTAATCTTAGTCCCCATGGTCTTCACAATCTTCCACCCGCCGGACATGGTACCGAGTGAAATGGCCGTAAAACAAGAGAATGCCACCCAGTCCGGCAGGTCATCAATACTGTTTATCCCCATTCCCAGTCCTTCCGAATGTCCGGCTATCATAGCCGCAGCAATGATACCCATTACCTTCTGTGAATCATTCAGACCGTGCCCGATGCTGAACAAAGCCGAAGACACCAGCTGCAGTTTCTTGAACCACACCTCGGCCGTATGGGGATGCGCCCTGCGGCAAATGTACAAGACCAACAACGTAAAACCAAATGCCACCACCATACCAATCAAGGGAGCCAGAAAAATGAATGCCGCAATCTTCAGAATGATACTCAACTGGATGGCCTCAAAACCGTGTGCCATGATGGCAGCTCCGGCAAAACCTCCGATAAGCGTGTGCGAAGAAGAGGAAGGGATTCCCTTCCACCAAGTGAACAGATTCCAGGCAATAGCCGCAATCACGCCGGCCAGAATGATAGGCAAAGTAATGTAAGGCTCCATCACCGTTTTCGATACGGTGTTGGCAATGCCGAAACCGCCGATGACACACTTGGCGATGAAAAAGGCCACAAAATTGAAGAAAGCCGCCCATATCACCGCCTGAAACGGTGTAAGCACTTTGGTAGACACAATGGTGGCAATAGAATTGGCCGCATCATGAAAACCGTTGATATAATCGAATATCAGAGCCAGTACAATGATAATCACTAATAGTTCCATGCGTCCGTTCGTTTATGCGTATTTAATGCCTCCAGTTCATCCATGGCCTGGCCGATGAGGGCCGCTTCTTGTTGAACCATATGTCCCAGCTCTTTCCCCTTGTCCGAAATAGGATGCGGATTATAGATAGTGATACGCTTGGCACAGCTGTTTATTCTATCAATCACATCATCCATGCCCGAAGCCAGGTCATGGATATCCTCCCGGTCAAAAGGAGTAATGAAAGTAGTGCCCAGTTCATCCAGAATCAGATTGGTCAGCTTATCGCCCTCGCGCTCCAAATCTTTGATTCGTTTATAATCTTCCGCCCTCTTCTCAGGCGAGTCATGGCCCAATATTTCTATCAACAGAGCCGACGAGGACAATAAAATCTCAGACAATTGCTTCAGCAAAGGAAAGAATTTCGGTTCTTTCGGTGTGAACCGGCTAAAAAAAGAATTCTTCATAATGGATAAATGTACTAAGTATATTAATTTATTTTTGTTTTCGTTGTTTCAGTCTTGCACGCAGCACTTCTACCACGGCCGGCAGTATGGAAACCACAATAATGGCCACAATCAGCAGTTTGAGGTTCTCTTGTACAAACGGAAGGTCACCGAAGAAATAACCCGCATAACAGAAGATGGCAATCCAGCAGGCGCCCCCAATCAGGTTGTACAGCATGAAGTAATAGTAATGCATCTTACCCATCCCCGCCACGAATGGCGCAAACGTACGGACGATAGGCACAAAACGGGCTATGATAATTGTCTTGCCTCCATACTTCTTATAGAACTCATGGGTCTTGTCGAGATGGCTTTGCTTGAATATTCTGGAATCGGGATTATTGAAGAGCCTTTGCCCGAAGAAATGCCCTATCATGTAGTTGCAAGAGTCGCCCAATACCGCGGCAACAAACAATATCAAAGCCAGCACATTGACCTCGAGAGGCATGTCGGGCAGTGCGGCAATAGCTCCCGCCACAAAAAGCAGGGAATCGCCCGGCAGGAAAGGTGTGACCACCAGCCCCGTTTCGCAGAAAATAATCAGAAACAATATGGCATACGCCCACATATGATATTCCTGCACTATATCAATCATATACTGATCGATATGGAGAATAAAATCTAATAGAAAATCCATTATATATTGATTATCAGTACTTAAAAAATAGAGAAAAACTCGGCATGGGGAGACGGGCAATCTCTCTGGCTCCCGAAAGAGAGGAAGGGAAAGTACTAAATAAGAATACGCCTCAGCGTATATACATAATATCTATATGAAATCTTATGGGGATGGAAAGTAAAGGGGAAAGAAGTTGTCTTTTCTTCCGGGAGCAGAGTTTTCAGGGTTCTCGCAACCTTGGCGGCAATGAAGTCCGGATTAAGCCTCAACAATTTCGAGCAAGAGGCATGCCGTAATGAGAAGGTATTTCCTATGCAACCGGCATCTGCCAGGCAATTATAATTCGCGTCCTCCCCTTTTTCCTGGCATTGTCTGCCATCTGCCCCCGACAAGCTGTGCTGGGCTCCGGAGAAATAATGCACATCCGCAGTAGGGAGTGTCTTACATCCCTCCATATCATCAGAAACGGAAGTGAACTTCGATATGAGGAACAACCCTAACAAGATATAGAATATACATTTCGCCATAGCGGGTGCAAATATAGAAACTATTTTCGGATTACAACAGAAAAATGAAAAACAAAAAGCGGTTAACCGTTTCATCAGTCAACCGCTTTCTTGTTTTTGTAGTGGGTACGAGAATCGAACTCGTATACCATGCGTGAGAGGCATGTATCCTAACCGTTAGATGAACCCACCCTCGCATTTGTCTTGTACACCCTCAGGGAAAAAGCGGCTTGCCAAGCTGGCCGCCCCCATTTTTATAGAGACACTTCTCATCATGATGCTCGGTGCGGTGGACACCATCATGCTGAGCCGCCACTCGGACAACAGTGTTGCCGCCGTAGGGGTAGTCAACCAAATTATCATGCTCACTTTCCTCGTTTTCGAAGTCATCAACCTCGGAACGTCCGTTCTGTGTTCCCAGTATCTCGGTGCGAAACTACACAAGAAAGTAGTGCAAGTAGTCGGCGTATCCATCCTCGTCAACCTGGCGGTAGGTATCACGGTCAGCCTGGTACTGTTCTCCTGCGTCCATCCCATCCTCCGGCTGATGGGGCTCACCGCTGAACTGATGCAGGACGGCATGGACTATATGCGTATCGTAGGCGCTTTCGCCTTCTTCCAGGCACTATCCCTCACCCTCTCCGCCTCCCTGCGCAGTGCCAACAGCCGGCGAACAATTGTCGTACAGCTCGTCGCAAGTCGTCATCACCTACTTCATCAACATGCTGGGAGTGGAAGCGCTCGCCACCCGTACCTATTGTGTCAACATCATCATGTTCGCTTATCTGTTCAGCATCTCCATGGCACAAGGCGGCGCCATCTGTATCGGGCATCTGATAGGCGAGAAGAAACCTCACGCAGCCTTCCTTATGGGAAAATACGTCATGAAGAAATCCGTCATGATTACCGTCATGCTGTCCTGCATCCTCGCCCTTTCGGGGCATGCCATCTTTGGCTGGCTCACGTCCAACCCCGACATCATACGTATGGGTGCCACCATCCTTACCATAGATGTACTCCTCGAAATAGGCCGCCCCATCAACATCTTCGCCACCAACGCCCTTCGTGCGGCAGGAGATGTCAACTACCCCTTCTTTATGGATGCACTATTGAAAGAAACCGTAGATGCCGCTATCAACTCCCGCTATCCAGGCATGGCTCCCGAGGGAAGAAGGTTGATAGAGGAAATCCTCATTCGCAAGGAAGTAGAAAAGGGCGCATTATTACTCAATGAAGGGCAGATAAGCCATAATATCGTATTTGTAGGAAAAGGCATGTTGCGCCAATTCTATTATAAAAACGGTAAAGACGTCACCGAACACTTTTCCTATGAAGGCTGCATCATCATCTGCATAGAAAGTACCTTGAAGCAGGAACCCACCCACCTCATGATTGAGGCACTCGAACCGAGTGTCGTATACCTGCTGCCATACAACAAGCTGCTGACACTTACCGAAATCTCATGGGAAATAAACATGTTCTATCGGAAGATTCTGGAATATTCCCTGATTGTTTCACAGATAAAGGCTGACTCCTGGCGGTTTGAGACTGCACGCGAGCGCTATAACCAGCTCATGGAACATCAGCCCGAAGTCATCAAGCGGGCTCCTTTGTCGCACATTGCGTCCTATCTGCTGATGACCCCCGAAACACTGAGTCGGGTACGTTCGGGCATACTGTAACCCTCCTCCTGTCTGCCCGGAGAATACATATCTGAATTTATATAGAAATTTTACCATTTCTCCCCTAAGCGTGCATTGATTGCCATACAATCATTTCATGCTCAAGGTTGTTTTATATGTATTTAAAATATTAATATGAGCCTACCGCCAAACGGGCCATCTCTCCTTTACTAATCCGGCGCTTGGTAAATCTTGATTTGGAGAAGAAACCCGCCTTGCGTTTCAGCCGCGACATGTTTCTGTTAAGTTTTTACTTACGAGGCATTCCGTTCGTAGACCTTGTACATCTCCGCAAAACGGATGTCAAGCACAATACCATTTATTATTACCGTCATAAGACCCGTCAGCAATTGTCCGTACATATAGAGTCGTATGCCGCACAGATTATAAATAGGTATAAGAACGAAGCCGCCTCTTCCCCCTATTTGCTACCGATATTATCACTGACCGGGGAAGATGGTTACAGACAATACAAAAGTGCTTTACGGCTCTACAACCAACATTTACACACACTTTCGAAGATGTTACGGTTAAGCATTCCATTAACATCTTATGTAGCCCGCCATAGCTGGGCCACCACTGCCAAAGACGAAGGAGTGGCCATTTCTGTGATTAGTGAAAGCTTAGGACATACTTCTGAAAAGGTAACTCACGTTTACCTTGCTTCTTTTGACAACAATGCGATGAGTAAAGCAAATAAAAAAGTGATTGCAACAATCCATCCAAACAAAAAGAAAAAGCCCTAAAAACTAGAATTTGTAAAAGTATTCCTATTTGTATAGGAGTACTTTTATTATCCAATTTTATTCTCTTACTTACAAGGTAAGAGAATATGTTTTGTGGCTGCAAAGATATGAAAAAGATTACTACAATCGCAAAAAAATAGATTTATTTTTTAATTCATATTTATCTCATATATAGATATAAGACACATTGCAGCCACTTGTATTTCAGTCTTATATATTTACATAAACGCCCCCATTTTGAATTCAAAAATTAAATTTAATTATGAGATAAAATATCGTTTTACATTTTAATTACATATATAGTCTTTTAATGTAAAACTTACTGAACATCATTTTCATCTCGCTATATCACATTTTTGACTACCAAACACTGGGCAATGAATTTACACATTCATTGTCCCAGCTATTGGTATTATTGAATCTAGTCTATCTACTTTGCAATTACTCCAATGGCGTCGTACTGCATGAACGTATTGTACGTCCGGAACGCATTGTACGTCGGGCTCTCCGTAATACAACTTTTCACGCCACGCTGTTCATCAGCTTGGCTACTTTAGCAGATATCGGTACCAGTTCACTCCGTTTTTTTACATGCTTTTATAGTATTTTCTTTATCTGCCTCGCTATATATCGTCTTCTTTTCCGGTATTTACTGAAAAAATATCGAGAACATGGAGGTAACTCACGTACCGTCATTTTAATCGGCAGTAACAAAAACATGACAGAACTCTATCAAGAAATGACCGGAGATCCCACCACGGGCTTCCGCATTACCGGCTATTTCTGTGATGTACCTTCTGATGATTTTCCCGAAGATGTCCCCTATTTAGGGCAGCCTAAAGAAGTTGTCACTTATTTACAGCAACACCATATAGAACAAGTCTATTGCTGCTTGCCTTCTGCACGTAGCCATGAAATACTTCCAATCATCAATTATTGCGAAAATCACTTGATTCGTTTCTATAGTGTACCTAATATTCGCAATTACCTGCATCGTCGCATGCACTTCGAGATGTTTGGCAATATCCCCGTACTCACTATCCGCGAGGAACCTTTGGCACAAATGGAAAATCGCCTGCTGAAAAGAGCCTTCGACCTCTTTTTCTCCCTCGTTTTTCTGTGTACAGTATTCCCCTTCGTCTACATCATCATAGGTACCGCTATCAAGCTATCCTCCCCCGGTCCTATCTTCTTCAAACAAAAACGAAGCGGAGTTATCGACAAATATATGGTCAGACATCTGGTAAAGCCCGGCATCACCGGTTGGGCCCAAGTCACCGGCTACCGTGGTGAGACCAAAGAACTCTGGCAAATGGAAGGACGTGTACAGCGCGATGTATGGTATCTGGAACACTGGACTTTTCTATTGGATTTATACATTATATACAAGACAATCAGAAACGCCATTCAAGGCGAGAAAGAAGCGTATTGAGAATTAAAATTGAAAATCAAAAATTAAAAGGAGCAGTAATGAAAAACAAGAAAAGTATAGCCATCTTGATGGCGGCAATTACATTGGCAAGCTGCCAATCTTACAAAAAAGTACCTTATCTACAAAGTTACGAATCACTTACAGATAAGAGTTATAAGGAAATCGTCATCAATGAAGTCAACCAGCAGGATACCCTCTACGATGCGCGTATCCAACCTAAAGACTTGCTGAATATCACCATAAACACCACTGATCCGCAAGCTGCCGCACCGTTCAACCTGACCATGCAGACCTATAATAACATAGCACAATCCAATGCCAGCACTACATCGCAACCAGCTCTGCAACAATATCTCGTAGACAATGCAGGTGAGATAGACTTCCCCGTGATAGGCAGACTGCAAGTAGGCGGCTTAACTAAAAATGCAGCCGAGAACCTTATCCGTGAACAGCTTCGTCCTTATCTCAAAGAAATACCTATTGTCACTGTACGTATGTCCAACTACAAAATTTCTGTCCTCGGTGAAGTGAACAGTCCCGGAACTTTCACTATCAATAATGAGAAAGTGAATATTTTCGAGGCGCTTGCCATGGCAGGCGACATGACCATTTACGGTATACGAAACAACGTCAAGCTCATCCGCGAAGACTGTAACGGCCAGCGAAATGTCATCAGCCTAAACTTGAACGAGCAGAATATTCTTCATTCTCCCTACTACTACATGCAGCAGAATGATATCCTTTATATAGCTCCAAATAAAACCAAGGCAAAGAGTGCAAGCGTCAGTAACAGTACCACTATCTGGGTTTCTGTGATTACTTCCCTTGTTTCACTCGCAAGTCTGATTGTCAACATTGTAAGATAATTTTAATCCTCAAAAAATGAAAGAAGATTTATACGATGACCTTTTAAACGAAAAAGAGGAAAAAACAGATTTCCAAGCCCTCTTTTTCAAATACATCATTCATTGGCCCTGGTTTGTGGCAAGCGTATTGATATGCACTGGCCTGGCCTTTGCTTATCTCCGTTACCAAATACCCGTCTACGAAGTGTCATCTTCTATCCTAATTAAAGAAGACGACAAGAAAAGTACCAACAATGCACTGTCTGCCATGCAGGATTTTGGTATGCTTTCCATGACCAGCAACTTTGACAATGAGCTGGAAATTCTGAAATCAAGGACACTCATCAAGAAAGTCGTGTCACGTCTGAACCTTTATACTAACATCGCCATCGAACAATCTTTCGGCTACGATGTTCCACTTTACAAAAACTCCCCTCTTGATGTGTTCATGACCGCCGAGGAAGCTGACAAACTGGAAGGGAACATTCGGCTGGAACTGATATACTCCCCTACCGGCCAACTGATTGTCACAGCCTTTTATATACAAAACGGAGACAAGCAAGAAACGACCAAATCTTTCGACGAACTACCTGCCATTCTACCACTCCCGGTAGGTGTCATCACCATTTCGCACAATGATTCATCGCCTGCTCCGCAAGAGCCCGTCAATCTGAAGGCTATCATCAGTACCCCCACTGCCGCAGCAGCAGGCTATAGGGCAGGTCTGACCGTAGCCCCTATATCCAATACCAGTACCATTGCCACCATCAGTGTACAAAACACCCATATACAACGAGCCTCCGATTTCACCCAAGAACTGATAATACTCTATAATCAGGACACCAACACCGAAAAGAATGAAGTGGCCCAGAAAAGCGCCGACTTCATCGAGGAACGTATCAGCATCATCAACCACGAACTGGGCACCACAGAAACCGAACTGGCGGAATTCAAGCAACGCGCCGGACTGACCGACATCAGCAGCGACGCGCAGCTTGCCCTTCAGGAAAGTTCCAAGTATGAACAGCAATATGCAGAGAACGCCACCCAAATCAACCTCGTGAACTATCTGCGCGACTACATCAACAATCCTGCAAACAACGACGAGATCATCCCTGCCAACGTAGGACTGAGCGACATGAACCTGACCTCCGCCATAGACAAGTACAACAATCTCATCGTGGAGCGTAAGCGCCTGCTACGTACCTCCTCCGAAAGCAATCCCGCCATCATCAATCTGAACACGGGGATCGAGGCCATGCGCCACAATGTGAAAACCACCGTAAACAGTGTTTTGAAAGGCCTGCAAATCACCCGGAGCAACATCGACCGACAGTCGCGCAAGTACGAAAGCCGCATCAGCAACGCCCCCAAGCAGGAGCAGGAGTTCATGAGTATCGCACGCCAGCAGGAAATCAAGGCCACCCTCTACATCATGCTGCTGCAGAAACGCGAGGAAAACGCCATCACACTGGCTGCAACCGCTAACAATGGACGCATTATCGAAGAACCCATGCCTGCCGGCATCGTTTCTCCCCAAGGCAAAAAAATCTATATGATTACCTTTGTCATCGGCATCGGCATTCCCTTGGGCATCATTTTCCTATTGAACCTGCTCCGTTTCCGCATTGAAGGGCATACCGATGTGGAAAAGCTCACAAAGGTTCCCATTATCGGTGACATCCCCCTTACCGGTTCAAACAAGCATGAAGAGTCTGCCATTGCCGTACGCGAAAACGACAACGACATCATGACGGAAACCTTCCGCAGCCTGCGCACCAACCTGCTCTTCATGATGGGCGATCCGAATAAGAAAGTCGTCCTGGTTACCTCCACCATAAGCGGTGAAGGCAAGACTTTCATAGCTTCCAACCTCGCCCTCAGTCTGGCGCTGCTCGGCAAAAAGGTCATTCTGGTAGGATTGGATATACGCAAACCGGGATTGAACAAGTTGTTCCATCTTTCACACAAAGAAAAAGGAATCACCCAATACCTTGTCGCCCCCAAATCCACAGACCTTCATGCGCTGATACAGCCTTCCGGCATAACTTCCAACCTCGACCTGCTATTGGGCGGTCCCATCCCACCCAATCCTACGGAACTACTGGCACGCCAGTCACTGGAAGACACCATCAGTACATT
>PPYF01028139.1_pt1 | contig 14676 bp, 20 predicted proteins | sample 1559871 | NCBI WGS metagenome assembly PPYF01 (sample SAMN08240021, study PRJNA423297) | Human gut metagenome, whole genome shotgun sequencing project. | reverse complement strand
GTGGTGCCACCAGGAATCGAACCGGGGACACAAGGATTTTCAGAACTCAGCCATATCAGTATATATTACTGAAATTCAGTGCGTTAATATTATATTTTCTTCTATACTTGCAGTTTTACTTGTGGGCTTACTTATTTGCTTTTCAGACTTGCTCTAAGGTCAGAGTTTTCAGCTTTTAGAGCTTGAATCTGCGCCCTCAATTCCGACTTGTCGAAGAGCAGGTCTTCGACTTGTTTTCGCAGGATTGAGATTGTCTCATCCTTTGCTTTAATTAGGTCCTCCGTTCCCTTTATCGCCGTTTCATCAATCTTGAGTTCGGTCGTCTTCTCAATCTCGGCTACCGGTTTTTCGACACCATTATAAATGGGTGCGAAAAAAGAGGTGGGGTTGTGATGACCCTGTACTACATAGTCCCTGAACATCTTTACATCGAAGTTCTCGTCGTAGAACACATAGGGCGGGACTTCCAGAATTTTGGCAATCTTCTCAAATGTCTCGATTTTAGTTTTGCCACTTCGTGACATAAGGTGAATGGCCTGAGTGGTCATCCCGGCTTTTTCGGCAAGTTCTTCTATTGTCATGCCTTTTATTGATGCCAATTCCTTGATTAGTTTGAGGTTAGCCATAATTTGTCATTTCGTTAAGTAAGACAATAGCAAAGTTTTAATAACTTTTATAGGAAAGTATTGCTTTACTGTAAGAAATTATTATTATCTTTGCGCCCACAAAGTTATAAAAAAAATCTCACTCATGCAACCAAACGCGACAAAAAGCAACATCAGAGAGATGATTTCGGACATGGCTGTCGGTGAAATTATTTCTTTGCCAATAGAAAAAACCGTTAACGTCAGAGCCTATGCGTCACAAGTCGGACTTTCCAATGGACGCAAATACCGCACATCCACTCATCCGGAGGAGCGAGTGGTAAGAGTCGTGCGCACAAAGTAAGTAATACTTTACTACGCAAAGAAACATTATGCAGAAGAATAAAGCAACAATGGGGATAGACCCCAAGCGATACTACACCGTGACCGAGGCGGCCAAGGTTATCGGAGTCCACCGCTCCACCGTCTGGCGGTGGGTGAAGGCCATGCGCCTACGAGGCAGAACGAGGATGGTGAACGGCCGCCAGGAATTCCTCGGCTCGGAGTTGGAGAAACTGTTCAGACATATCTGACACAACAAGAGAAAGCACCATGACTGAACAGACGATCAACAACGACATCAAGCACATCGAGGCGACACAGCTCAATGCCTATCTCGACACGCTCTCGTACCGGCAGCGCGTCGAGTTTGTATCGGCTGTGGTGAAATCCGCCGGAGTAAGACGACAGACTTTCTTCAACTGGAAGGCAATGGTGTGCCGTATTCCCGACTTCGCCAAAGAGATAATTGAACAGGTTGCCGGAGAGCCTGTATTCTTCGGTATAAACGACAAGATGCAGGAGATGTGGCCATGATAGAGACACGCCCCCAATGCGATCCAGCCGGTGTGTTTTCTGTCAAGCGCACCTGCGCGGAACTTGGAGTATGCCACAAAACACTTCGCAAACTGCGTGGCATGGGTCTGATCTCTCCATGTAACAGAAATCCGCACCGCCTTAAATATACCGGTCAGTCAATCATTGACTGCTGGGACAAAGCCAAAGTGTTATGATAAGCGGCAACACAATACAGAAGGTACGTGGTCTTGACATCCAGACCGTCCTCAAGCCATACGTAAGTCTGCGGCGCAGAGGTTCCTCGCTTGTAGGACTGTGTCCGTTTCATGCGGAGCGGGATGCCTCGTTTACAGTAAATCTGGGGAAGGGCTTATGGCATTGTTTCAGCTGCAGGCGCGGTGGCGATGCCATCGGCTTCATCATGGAGAAGGAGAACTGCACTTTCATAGAGGCCGTCAAGAAGATTGCCCGGGATAACAGTATTCCGCTGGAGTATGACAGGGAGAAAACGGATGAAGAAATCGAGGCTGCAAGACACACGGAGGCATTGCTTGCAGCCGTTGCCGTGGCCCAGTCATTCTTTGTGGCAGCAATGGCTGATGATAGATCGGAAGAGGCTATTACGGCGAGAAATTATGCCTATGGCCGTTGGCCCGAGAAGTTCTGTTCCGAGATGGGGATAGGATATGCGCCTAAAGACAGTAGTGCCCTCATTGAATATTGCAGGAACAAAGGCGTAGATACAGATGTCCTGCTGGAGACCGGACTGCTGAAGAGAGGTAATGACGGCAGCATATATGTCTTCTTCCGCGAAAGGTTGATGATCCCTGTCAGAAACCGGTGGGGCCGTGTCATAGCGTTCACAGGCCGCTATATCGGCGACAGGACGGAAGTGGCAAAATATATGAACTCCCCGGAATCTCCTATATATAAAAAAGGTGATACACTGTTCGGTATAGACAGGGCTTCACGTCTGCGTGACGCCACGAATATTATCATAGTCGAGGGAGCGCCAGATGTACTCCGACTCCAGTCTCTTGGCTTTGATAACACGGTATCCGCACTCGGGACTGCATGGACAGACGCGCAATTCGCAATGCTGAAGAAGTTCAACACCTCGATATGTTTCATCCCTGACTCCGACGTGGCTAAGAATGAGCTTTACGGCGCGGGGTTCAAGGCGGTCATGAGGAACGGGGCTGCCGCGATTCGCAAAGGATTCGACGTGACAGTCAGGGAACTGCCGTTCTCGGAGGAAGAGATGACCGATGAGGAACTTGCGGAACTCTACGACGGTGAGGAGAATATACCGGAGAACGCTCCGAGAATCAAGCCCGGAAAGAATGATGCCGACAGTTATCTGAGAAGCAAGGAGGATTTCTCGGCTCTTGAAGAGAAATATTTTCTGACATGGCTCGCCCAGAAGAGATTCGGGGAGACAGACTCAATCTCGGGGAAACAAAAGATTGTGGCTGAGATTGCAGACCTACTCCGATATGTCGGGAACCAGCTGACGGTGGACGAGATCATCGACCAACTAAAGGTTTACGGACGTGTCAGACACTGGCGTGACGCACTTGCCAAGGCAATGGGTGATGCGCGGCGCAATCAGGAATCCCGCACCAATCTCGATGAGAGACAGAAGGAGGCCGAGGAACTGAGGCGCGCCGGACTGTTCGTCAGCGACAACTGCTACTATACTGTCGGAGACGATGAGAACGACCCTATGCTCGTGTCCAACTTCATAATGGAGCCGCTGTTCCATATTGGCGACGATACCAACGGCACCCGTATATTCCGGCTCAGGAACGAGGCCGGAGCTTCCCGTCTGCTCGAAATCAGGGAATCGGAAATGTGCTCGCTGAGCGCATTCCAGCAGAAGACCGGAACATTGGGCAACTTCATCTGGCTCGCAAAGATTGACAAACTCAACAGAGTGAAACGATTTCTTTACGGACGCACGGATACGGCGGAGCGGGTACGGAAACTGGGATGGAACTGCGAGGAGGAATATTTCGCGTTCGGCAACGGAATCCTGACCGACGGTTCCTTCAGGGAGGTCGATGACATGGGTATCGTCCGTTCTGCCGGAGGCAAGGCTTTCTACATCCCTGCCACCTCCAGGATGTATCTTAACAATCCCGAGATATACCAGTTTGAGAGACTCATGGTGCATAAGGAGACAAGCGGCGTCACGCTCAACACGTTCGCCACAAAACTCATAGAGGTTTTCGGGGGAAACGCCCGGATTGCGCTATGCTATCTTTTCGGAACTGTCTTCCGCGACATCATATATGCCAGGACACGCCATTTCCCGCTCCTGAACCTCTTCGGAGAGAAGGGAACTGGAAAGACAACGCTTGCCACCTCTCTCCAGTCTTTCTTTATCCACGGAGTTGATCCGCCCAACCTAAGCGTGACATCCATCCCGGCCATGAACGACCGGGTGTCGCAGGCTGTCGACACGCTCGTTGTCTTCGACGAGTACAAGAACGACCTCGACATCCGCAAGATAGGCTTTCTTAAAGGACTCTGGGGAGGAGGTGGCCAGACAAAGAAGAACACGGCGACAGACGGCATGGCGTCACAGACCATAGTCACTACCGGAGTGGTGATCTGCGGACAGGACAAGCCCACTCAGGACATGGCACTCTATACCCGTGTGCTGTTCCTCGCCTTTACCAAGACATCATTCTCACTAGCCGAAAGGAAACGCTATGAGGAACTTGTCTCGCTGTGCAACATGGGTCTGACACACCTTACAATAGAACTGCTGAGCCACAGGAAACTTTTTGAGAGGAATTTTCCGGAGGCATATTCGATGGTCAAGAAAGAGTTGTCCGCCAAACTTGCCGACACAAAAGTTCATGACCGAATCTTCGGCAACTGGGTCATGCCGCTGGCTGTGTTCCGGACATTGGAGACAGTGCTTGACCTGCCTTTCAGTTATGCGGAACTGTTCGATACCGCCGTGAAGGGAGTGCTGAATCAGAACGAGGCAGCGCAGGAAGGCTCCGAGATAGGAGATTTCTGGAAGTCGCTTGAAGGGATGCAGTCATCCGGACGTCTTATCGACGGAGTGCATTACCGCATAAGGTATCTGAGCAGATTCAGGCCGCTGGACATGAAGGAGGAGATGGAATTCAGCGAACAGCGTCCTATCCTTTATCTCAACACCAACGCCGTATCCCAGTATTTTGTCGGACGTGTCGCCAGTCCCACGGCATCACGGTCGTTCTGGTCGACGATTCAGTCATATCTCAAATCCCACGCCTCGTTCCTCGGCTTGAAGCAGGACAGATTCACGCTTCTGAACTCTAACGGCACACCGGATTGCTTCTACGAGACGGTCAACGGACAGAATGTCAAGCGGACAAGGGTTGTCAGACCCAAGGCCATGTGCTTTGACTATCTCCAGTTGAAGCGAGACTTTGGAATAGACCTTGAGACCGAACTGGTGTCCGATAATGACGATTCTCCTGAGGACAAGGCACCTTCCACAACATAGGCTTTATGAAGCATCGCCCTATTCCATCTCAATAATCAAGACTGTCCAAAAGGACGGTCTTTTTTCTTTCGGGGCATATATGTCCGGAAATATGATGCACATGTTGCGGCATTGACATTGTTGACAAGACACAATGATACACATACCAATATGTTACGTCATAATATCTGCGTTGACAAACGTTGACAGACGTTGACAAAATTCATTTACCTCAAAAATCCATAGCCAACGGTTGACACCGCGAAGCCACCATATATACTTAATTTTTCCTCTTAAAATAAAGAAATGTATTGTATGACAAGGGCTTTGGGACACTCGTCCTGACCACTTATGTGCCTGGCGCCGCTGTCAACCATGTCAACCCCCGGGAATATATAGATCGCCGTTTTCATTTTCTGTAATAGCCATGTCTCGATGCCTCTGCGATCGTCATGGTTCACATGGTAACGCAAAGTCCCGCTAAGTCGCACTAAGTCATCCATTCCTCTATTTGATAGTCAGACGGTTATATGTAATTTTGCATATAACAACAAACAAGGTCGATGGCTTATGAAAATATATCAGAACAGGATGGAGATACTGCCGGAGTTTCTATACTCCGTCGGTCAGGCGGCGAGATTCTTCGGAGTCCACCGATGCACCATATACGGCTACATATCCAATGAGGAGAGACCGCTGCCGTATCTGCTGAACGAGAGGAACGGTCGGAAAATCTTCCTCGGCATTACGCTGATTGAATATAAGAAAGCCGGTCTTCCCAAGAAGGGCCGGAAGAGAGGAAGGAAGAAATGAGGGGGTTGTCAAACTGGTCGCCGTCCATAATGGTTGCCGTCAGTTCCAGCAGTACCAGGGAAAGTCCGGAAGCATGGATTCCTTTTCGGCTGCCATTGAGAGGTCAATGGCGAGCAGCCATGCAAGAGTCCGCATCTCGTCCATGTCGTCGACAGCCTTGAGATACCTCGCAGGCGAGACATTTCCTTTTGTCTCCATCCACTCGCAGGCATAGTGTTCGGGGTCGAGTGCATCGACAAAGGAGATGATCTCGTCAACGAGCGTCGAAATTCGGCCTCCGGTCATCATCGCCGTGAAGCAGAAGGACAGTCCGTTGCGCGTCATCCGCTGGAAATCGAAATAATAACCGCCATCGCCGCAGTGGGTGATGGAAACCTGCCAGCCACAGCTTACAGCTATTTTCACTATCTTGCTATGTGTAATCAAACTTGAATATTGCATCTAAAAATGGTTTTCTATTCATATTTGTGACCAATCTCTTTAATATTAGGAAAAATCCGCACAGTCGCCCTGTCGAGTCCGCGAGGATCCGGCAGGGCTTTTCAATGGGATACGACTGCGAATCAGTATTCTTCCGGCACCTCCATGTTCCGTATGGCATCGAGAAGCCGCTCAATCATCCGCTCGGTCGCCTCCATGTCTTCAATCACGGCCCGCATACGGTACGGCGCACCGTTTCTGCCATGTCCGGACTGGTCGAGCCATAGGTATGCCTCGGAATCGACATCAAAGTCCTCGTAGTATTCCTCCATATTCTCTATAAGGGAGTTGATGTTGGCACACCGCATTTCTACGGAGAATGAGAAATCCCGGCCGGCAGGACTGTACTTCTGAAACTCGAACTCGCTTTTCTGCTCCTTGTAGTAGATTCCGGCATTCACCTTCCATCCCTTGGCCTCGGCGCACTCGACCACAGCGTCTGTCAAATCGTCTATATACATATTATTAAGGAGTGTTGTGTCAGCCGTGGCGGAGATTGTCCACGGCTGACTCTGTTAATCAATCCTCGAACCTTGCGAGAAACTTCTGCAGTCGGTCGTCACGAAGGTTCTTCAAGGCGGTCGGCTTGAGGTCGGGTTGCTGGCGAACCTGAAGTTTGCCGTAACCCTGCGCCGTGAGGTCAAGCTCGACCTCCGACAGTTCTTTGAGCGATATGTAGCCGTACTCATCCTCGATTAGTCCGGTCACGACTCCGAACATGATGGTGTCGTCTCCCTCGCGTTCCCCTTCAAGTATGAACCATCGGGCGGAGCCGAGTGCGAAGATTGCGCGGCAAATCGCTTCCTTTCCCTTGCCGTCCTGGGAATATAGGGGATAGTCCTTCAAGGCTTCCTCCAACTGGGGTGTCTGTAGTCTGCACATAGTTATCATGCTTAATCAAATGTTATTTCATCGGGATATACTTCAATTGTGGCTCCACTGCTGAACTCTATTATAAAGCGGTAGCCGTTGCGTCCCACCACCGTGGCGCGGTAGTACCCGCGCCATGGGGTGTTCAGTTCGCATTGCCGTCCGTATTCGGTAAAATCGCCGTCGTACATGTCATCGTGCGTTTTGGAGCGTTGCGAAATCGGGGTCGAAAATGAGGTCGGTGTCAATAAGGTGGCCGTATGCCTCGGCGGCGAGACGTGAGGCCCACTCGTTGCGGTCGTCATAGTGGCCTTTTCGGTAGTTGTGGGCCAGAGCCTTCATATAGCCCAAGAATACCTTGAACGCCTGTTGCTGGAGGTAGCGGTGCATGGTGGTCATGGCCATGCCGGTTTTTTCGGTACTTCTCACCCTGCCGTTCACAAAATCCTCGAAATCGTTGACGAAAGCCTTGTCGCCCTCGGCGACGGTCATGAAATCAATGTCTGTATTCATATCGGTTGTGGTTAGATTGTTGCCTGATTGTAGATTTGGGGTTCGGGCGACACATTATAGATATAGTCGCCACAGCGCACTAAGAGACATCGGTCTCCATAGTACAGTTTTTTCATGCCTCTGACACTTCCAGTCTTGTGGAAGTTCGGAAAGCGGCTGATGCCTACGCGCCTTCCCTCCTCGATGGTCATTCTTTTTACTCGCATAGTTCCTTTCATTACTGACTTTACTCTTTGATAATTAAGCATTAATCATTACGAATTACGCATTGCTTCAATCTTTTCCCTTTTGTGAAGCTCCTTGAGCTTCCCGGTCGGGAGGACCGTTTTTCGTGCAAGTGACCACTGCGGACACAAGGGAACATAAGGCAAGAGTAGAGGCGGTGACTTCGGCCGGGATACCCATTTTCGAGGAACAAGAAAATGCGGAGGCTCACGGGCGCAGTCACTGCCGGAAAGCGCAGCGTCCCTTGCCGTTGCTCCCGTCCGCAGTAACTTTGCACCGAAAAACCTCCCCGACCGGAAGTGACAAAAGAGACGTTGTCAAAAGAAAATTTGATAGAAAGTCTTATTATTGAAAGATTTTTATTAATTTTGTGAAAAACTATCCCGCTATGGAGAATCGTCCTTCCATTAGACTCAAAGTAGTTCTCGCAGAACTACGACAGGCCAACAAATGGCTTGTCGCTCAACTTGGCGTTGACCAGACGTCCATCTCGAAATGGTGTACCAACACGGGTCACCCAGATATTGGCGGATATTTGTAAAACGATACAGAATAACAATTTGAAGGACTTCTTCTGGATTCTTCTGGATATAAAAAACATTTTACATTTATAAATTGGGAATATCCAATCAAATAAATAATTTTGCAATTTAAGGCAGGGTAAATTCAATTAGCCTGGCTTAAAGATGGTGATATTTAATTTATTAATGAAAAAGTCTCAAATAAGTATGAGTGATTACAATAAAGACTTTGTACTTGAAATAGTCACGGAATTGCGCTCCTATATAAGTCAAGGGAATTTCTCTGATAAATTGTCTTTAAATAATGGACAATTAGGTTTGCTTCTTTATTATTCGTTCTATTCTGAGATTTTTAATGATGAAGAGACTCGCAATCTTGCGCAAATACTATTTAGAAAAATCATTAATCAATATAGGAATCCGGCCGATTTGAACCGAAACTTTTTTAATGGAGCCATGTCATTTCCATTCGTGGTGAAATGCTTGACTAAAATAGGAATCCTTGAAGAAGACAATGAGGTGAAGTCGATATTATTACGTTATTTAAGATTTAATCCGAACCTAAACACCTCCCCTGCAATAATAGGTGCTGATAAAACATGTTTCGGAGAAGCGATTTCATTAATATCTGTTTTTAAAGAGGAAGATAGCTTGCTAAGTTATGCGATTAAGGAATCCATCATTTCATTGATAGATGGCTGCGAAAGACTTCTCTACGAGGATGTCCCTCCTATATATATCCGTAAAGACATGAGCATCCAGTATCTGCATTCTATTTATTTTTTCTTAAAATGGGCTAACGGCATTAAGATATACCCAACGAAAACTAATAAACTATTGCGCCATATTGATGAGCATATTAATTGCCTGGATATAGAAGAGGATATTCACATTTTAATTCTACATTATCTCAAAGATAAAACATTAAGATATTGTAATACTCACATTGGTACTGAATTATCATATTTACAAAATCTGGCAGTTCTGGGTATATATTCTTTGGTGTATGAAATTGATATATTTGATAAATACATTGATAAGTTGTATCTTGCAAATAATGAAAAAAGAATCACGAATCTAAAACTTAATGGGATAAATCCTGAGATTGCTCTCGAAATAAGTGTTGGCTTAATGAAGAAGTATATGAAAATATGAATAAAGAGATAACATTTTTATTACCTGTAAGGATAGATTCTGAAGAACGGTTGAAAAATTTAATAACTGTACTAAATTTCTTTAGCCAATTATCTCAGGTGAGTTTCTGTATATTAGAAGCAGATTCGGATTCTAAAATTCCTAGTTCTATTTATAGAAATAAGAACATTGATTACTTGTTCATTAAGGACGACAACAGTATTTTCCATAGGACGCGTTATATCAATATAATGCTGAAGAGGACAAAAACTGAATTTGCGGCCATCTGGGATGTTGATGCCATATGTCCCGTAGAACAAGTAAGAAAGGCAATGGATTCTCTAATCATCAATAAAGATAATACAATAGTGTATCCTTATGATGGCAAATTTTGGTGTTGTAACATATTATTCTCTGAGTTGTTCAGAGAGAAACTTGATATTGCTGTATTGTCTGATTTTCCGCAAAACAGATACTTGATGAGTGGATATTATGCGGTAGGTGGTGCTTTCTTGGTAAATGTGGGAAATTATAAAAGATATGGATGGGAAAATGAAAATTTTCTTGGGTGGGGACCGGAGGATGTGGAACGCTACAAGCGAATAGAAATGCTTACGGATACACCACCTCATAGAATAGAGGGGGATTTATTTCATCTGTATCATCCTCGTGGTATAAATAGTGGCTTGTTCGATGAAAAACTAGCTTATTCGACAAAAAAAGAACTTATAAAAGTATGCGCGATGTCAAAAGTCGAATTGCATGAATATATTAATACTTGGAAGTGGCTATCATGAAACATGCGTTGCTAATATTATGTCATAAGGATTTTGAACAAGTCGAAAAATTAATTGAATTTTTTGATGAAGATTTTGTGTTCTATATTCATATTGACAAGCGTGCAAATATTAATAATATGCAAATTGAGCATCTCAAAAAAATCAATTCAAATATTAAGATATATAAAAAATATAGGGTTACATGGGGAGGGATTAACATTCTTCGTGCAGAGTTATATCTGTTACGTCAAATAATCAAAAATGAAGATATTGATTATATCCATTTATGTAGCGGCCAAGATTATCCAATAAAGAAGCTGGTTGATATCAAAAAGTTTTATGAGGATAAAAATGGCTGTCAATTTATAGAATATAATCAGTTGCCATATTCCAAATGGAATAATGGGACATATTTGAGATTTGAAAAATTTCAGTTATTTGATTTCCTCGATTGGTACAATTTGCAGCATAGACGTATAATAGATACAGTTTACCGATGGCAATGCAAATATAGGATAAAACGAGCCATACCGGATCAGTATCCTAAGTTGTATGGTGGATCCAACTGGATGTCGATTACTAAGGATTGTGCGCAGTATGTTTCGGAATTGAAAGGGAGAAGAAAGAAATTTTTCAATAGATTGAGATTTACTTTTGCTCCGGATGAGGTTTATTTCCAGACCGTAATTATGAATTCTGAATTCGGGAGAAAAGTGGTGAACGATAATAAAAGACTAATTTTATGGGAGCCACGGATGCGTAGTCCCAAAGTCTTAAAGGATTTTGATTGGTGGAAAATTGCGACTAGCGATAAATTATGGGCACGAAAATTCGATTTCGTGCTGTCAAAAGACATATATGAACTGTTAAATACATATGTTTTTTCATCTGATGAAGTTGTCATTGATTCAAATGGATTTTGGAAACATGATTCTTTCCAAGGGCATGTATATGATAATGGATTGGCTCAAGGAATAGAGCATATTTTGCCATATTTGCGAATCAAGACTGCTATTGACTTCGGCTGTGGTCCGGGTTGGTATGTAAAACTCTTTCATAATTTTGGCATAGAGATGCAAGGATATGATGGCAACCCTATGGTTGAGAATATGTCTTCGCACTTTTTCAATAATGGTTTTTATTGTCAGTGTGTAGATTTAAGTGAAGAGGTCGAAGCTGAAGAACAAGTCGATTTGGTTCTATGCCTTGAGGTCGGAGAACATATACCTGCCAAATATGAGAAAACCTTTATTAGAAATCTTACACGCAATTCCGGCCATTATATATTGTTGAGCTGGGCAATCCCGGGTCAAAATGGTGACGGTCATATAAACTGTAGAAATAATGGATATATAATTGAGAGGCTCAAATTAGACGGTTTTTATTTGAATGTACCGATCACCAATCTTTTAAGGGCCAATGCATCATGCACATGGTTCAAAAACACAATATTGTTTTTTGAGAAGAATCATAATGTGATATGAAAGATGTATTATTGTATATTTCTCATAAAATCGATGAAAAGATTATTCAAAGATATGAGATCTTGTCAAAATCTTTTGACAAGTGGGGAGATTCATTTTTTGTTTTCCATGGTATGCCCTCAGATAGGATGATTGATTATCTGCGGAGCAAAAACATTCGACATTTCATTATTGACAATGACGATTTAAATATTCTTGGATATAATCCAATAAGAGAAACAATCGTTCCCGGAAGTAATCATTTTATCCTTATGTGGTTTTTCAATCATATGCCAGGATATAGATATTATTGGAATATAGAATATGATGTAGTGTATAGTGGAAGCTGGAATCATTTCTTTCAACTAAATGACGATAGGGCTTCTGATTTTCTGTCTTGCCATATAAAAAATTATCAAACAGATCCAGATTGGTATTGGTGGGAAGAGTATTATTCTAGTGATTTGAATATTCAGGTACCCCAAAGAATAAGGTCTTTTAATCCGATTATGAGGATTTCTAAGGTTGCGCTCAAGGCGCTACATATATTTCTAAAAGGGAATAATAGTGGTCACCACGAAGTACTGATTCCTACATTTCTATTTCATTCCGGATTTATAATAGAAGACTTCGGGGGAGATGGAGACTTTGTAGATGATGCATATAGAAATATGTTTTATTTAGATGATTCAAGGGCAATGACTATGAGATTCAGGCCAGCAATAGACTTTGATTCGGAGACTATTGTTGAAGGTAAGTTATATCATCCGATTAAAGATTAGTGTTTATGAAAGGATTAGAAGTTTTAGATCTAATAAAGATAGCAGATAGGGAAATCATGTCCTCGCTATTTTTGAATGATTTGTCATTGATGAATGGACAAATGGGTATAGCAATCTTTTTTGCTTTACTAAGTAAGAATTTAAAAAATCAAATATATGAAGAATTTGCAGAGGAGCTTCTTAATAATATCTGTGAAAATTTAACAAAATATATTCCGGTGAGTTTTTCAAATGGGTTATGTGGAATAGGTTGGGGAATAGAATTTTTAAAGTATAAAGGATTTATAAATGAAGATACCGACGAACTCCTGTCAGAAATAGATTATGCAGTCATGCAAAGAGATCCAAGACGCGTTGTTGATATAAGTTTTGAAACAGGATTAGAAGGTATAATTTCTTACGTTAACTGTCGAATTAATAGTAGTAGAAATTTCTCTTCAAAAATGTCTTTCGATCACAACTATATTTATGAATTAAAAGATATGGGAAAGCGGGGTGGTTTATGTTCATCCCTCAATTACAGTATTCCAACAATTTGGAATAAATGTATTGATCTATATTCGCATTCAGTTATTGATTCATGGAAAAAAGGAATCTGTGCTCTGTCGGAACTTGACATATAACGGAAGTGTTAATTATTCATTCTTTATTTAGTATCTAAATATTATTATGGAAAAGACGGATTTATCTAATATTGGACAGCAGAATTCTGTAGTTAACCACGATGATATATTGATATATCAAGCATTAGATTTATTCAACAAGTATTGCGAAAGAAAAAACAATGTGTATTCTAAGGGAGTATTAAAACCAAACTTCGATATCACAGATGATGACAATTTGTTAAAAACTAAAGCACAGAGATTATATGAGTTGTACCTGAATAAGTCTATGAAGAAAAAAATAATTCTTTTCTTTAAATCTCCTAATTATGGACAATATGGTTTAAATACTTATTTAAATTCTATCTTGAGTATTTTCCCTCATGATGAATGTGATGTTATTGTATGCTATCTTGATGCTATGAACAGAGATTTTTTTCTCAACTCTGATTATGCAGTATTCTATTTCCCAAGACTAAATAATACAAGTTATCCTGATTGGCAAACGAAGATATCAAAAGCCATATTTTACTATATGGCCACTAAAATTGGTTATGACAAGAACGTTATCTGTCATTTTAATCTATATGGTTATAACGATTTGATTAAGTTATTTAAAGAAAAAATGAATGCAAAAACTATATTCACAGTCCATTATACTTCATGGGGCCTAAATTACAGGGGTGATATTCAGGCAATGAAGCAACTATTACGAAAATCAGAGGAACAGCTTAATAAAGCAGAACGTGAAATAATAAAATTAACGGAGATAGAAAGAAAAAGTATTATTAATAGTGATTATGTAATAGCCCCTTCTTTGTTTACCATAGACCATCTAAGATCCATTTATAATTTGAAAAAATCTAAAATAATATACATACCACATTTTGTTAAGCGTGTTAAGGGTTCCAGCATGCGGTCTCAAAATAAAATTAGGTCAGAATATGGTTTCAAATCAACAGATAAAATTGTTTTGTTTGTTGGCAGATTGGATGAAAACAAGGGTTTAGAGAGCCTTATTTCTGTATTTGTAGTACTTCGCAAGCAAATTCCACAACTTAGATTAATAGTTGCCGGTGAAGGGAATTTTCATACTATACTAAAAATAATACCAAACTATGAACGCAATAACATTATGTTTGTTGGTTTTGTAGATAAAATGATTATTGACGAATTATTAACCATATCGGATATTGGCGTGGTTCCGTCATATTATGAAGAATTTGGATATACTGCGGTTGAAATGCTATCAACTGGAATGCCTGTTATTTGCTCTAATACATCAGGGTTACAACAACTTAAGCAATATTGGAATAACGTATATTTCTTTAAACATGACATTCTTAATAATGGATTCTTAAAGGTAATGGAAAAAGTTCTTAATAAGAATTTCGAGATGATTAATCGATTTAGCCAACGATTGGGAAATAATGGAATTAATTCAAATTTCTTAAGAAATATGAAAAAACTATATGATATTCCAAAATAAGAGCTTGTTTAAAAACAAATGTGAATAAAAAAAGAGCATCCGTCGAATGTTCAGGCATTTATACTTTGAGAATTGT
>PPYF01612471.1_pt1 | contig 14677 bp, 8 predicted proteins | sample 1559871 | NCBI WGS metagenome assembly PPYF01 (sample SAMN08240021, study PRJNA423297) | Human gut metagenome, whole genome shotgun sequencing project. | reverse complement strand
GCGGATCGTCCATCCGGCAGCTCTCCGTCACCTCGAGGATGAGGGTGCCCGGGGCGATGCGGTAGCGGGCGATCAGCTTCAGCATCTCCTCGCCGCGGTCATGCTCCAGCAGCTGGAGCAGCGAAACATTAACCGACAGCGGCAGCATAATCCCCTGGCTTTGCCAGGCCGCCAGCTGGCGGCAGGCCTCTTCCATTACCCAGTAGCCGACCGGGATAATCAGCCCGCAGGATTCAATACGCTCAATCAGCGCCGGCGGTAGCGACCAGCTGCCATCCGCCTGCCGCTGGCGCAGCAGTACCTCGGCGCCGCAGATCTCGCCGCTGGCGCAGGCCACCTGCGGCTGCAGCCAGATCGCGAACTGCTGGTTATCGAGCGCGGTCATAATGTCGTGCTCTTCCATCAGGCGGCGCTGAGCCTTTTCCATCTGCTCGGGATCGAAGAACTCGATCTGGTTTTTGCCTTTACGTCGTGCAGTGACGGCGGCCGACACCGCGCGCCGGTAAAACTGCTCGGCGCTGAGCCCGGCGTGGAACATGGCTATCCCGACGCTGGCGTAGGGCCGCAGCTGCAGCCCATGCAGCGGTAAACGCTCATTAATAATAGTGAGCACTTGCTTACTTAACGTTACCGCCTGCCACGGTTCGGCGAGGCCATCGGCGACAATCGCGAAGTCATACCCGCTCACCTGAGCCAGCACCATCTGCGGCGGGATCGCGGCCCGCAGCTTCTCCACCAGCGTCAGGAGCAGCATTTCGCGCTGACTCTCCTTGAGGACTCCGGCGGAGGGTCAGCTGATGGCCAAGACGCTCCTGCTGGGAGAGATCGTTCAGCTCGCGGGCGATACGCCGCAGAGGGCGAACCATCAGCCGGTTGATGCACCAGGTGAGCGCCACCGTCAGCATCAGCACCAGAAGTAAGTAAGCAGTCACTAACGTAGCAAGGGCGCTCATGACGAATTTATACATGCGATAGGAGTCGGCCTGCAGCACCAGATAGGCCAGCGGCTGCGGGTTGGCCGGCCGCTCCAGCGAATAAATGGGCAGCGAAATCTGCACCGGCAGCTCAAACAGCCGGGTGACGGTTACCGGCACCGGCCGCTCGGGGATAAATCGCATCCGCAGCGCCTGGAACTGGTTCGGCAATACCACATCCGCCCGGCTGACGATGCCAGCAGGCTGGATACGGCTTAAAATGGCTTCCGCTTCCGGAATATCGGCTTTCAGAATAGCCGCAGACAGCGGTTCGCGAACGGATCGCGCGATACTTTCTAACTGCGTGGCCGTGGTAAAGCGACTCTGTTGCACAAAGTGAAACAGCAAAATAGTGCAAAAAACCAATACAAAGGCCATGGACACGCTCGCGACCATCGCCATCTGTTTGATTGTAAGTGAACGGCTGACGCGCAACGGTGTTCTCCACTGATACTGAATACATACCCGGTATCAATCCTTCAATCCCGGTCGTTTCAGGCTGATTATATACTTAAATCCTTCGCCCACGCCCGCGAGGGATGAAGTGACGGGATATTTCCGCGCGGTGGCGCGGACGCCGGGATACATCCCCGACGGCCAACGGTGGGCAACGCCTCACGAGTATACGCGAAGCGCGTCGCGGAGTGGCGCTCTGTAACGTAATTCAGCCTATTCTGCTACCAGTCGGCGTAGGGCACCAGCGGCTGGGGCGGCATATCCAGATCCCCCTGCCAGCCGGCCGCCGAGTAGCGGACGTAAAGCAGCGCATGGCTCGGGGTGTAATCCTTCGCCTGCTGAATATCGACCGCGGCGCCGACGAACCAGTTGCTGGTCACCCGCCGCTCCACCAGCGCTCTGGCGGTGTAACCGAATCCATGGCTGCAGCTCCCCTCCTCCGTCAGCTCGCTGGCGCGCTGCCGGTAGTCGGACGGGATCAGGTTCAGCAGCGGATAGCGGGCTTGCGTCTGGGTGCGCGAATGGGACCATGACACCGACCCGCCGAGCTCCCAGGACCAGTTCTCGGTGCGCTGACGCCAGGTCACCGGCACGGCGAACGAGAGATACTCCTGTGGGCTGTAATAGCCGCCCTGGCCGAGGGTGTAGCCGCTGAGATCTTTGTCGTAGTGCCAGATCATATTGTTGAGGCCGACGGTGACGCGACGATTATTCTCGTTGATGACCTTGTAGTAGTACCCGGTCATCCAGCGCACGCGCCAGTTATCCGCCACGTTTTTACCGGTCAGCGAGTCGGCGCCCAGCGAGGACCAGATGCCGTGAGCCTCCCCGCGATCGTAGCTCAGGCTCAGGCCGCCGCCGTCGGCGCGGACGCCGCCCCAGGTGGCGCCGGTATGGCTGCTGCTGTCCTTCTGCCCGCCAAAGGAGAGCAGCGAGCTGGAGATAGGCCGCCGGTGGACGTTGACCGTGTACCCCACCGGCCCAAGAACATCCGGCCATCCGCCAGCGGAGCATCCACCTGCAGCATGGTGGTATGCGCCTTCAGGTCGGAATAGCCGCCGGTGCCGCTGGAACCCCAGAAGTCATGTTCCAGGGTGACGTTCAGATCCTGCTGACGATAAAGGTCGGCGGCATCGCTGCGGATCCCACGCTTCAGCCAGTCATCATGGCTGTCGTTGCGCGTCAGCCGCGTAAAAGTATCGTTATCCTGCGGCTGCGCGGGGGTAATGCCGGAGGCCACCATCGCTTCCCGGTAGTGCGTCAGCGCCTGCTGCGGCGCCCCGCTCTGGGTGGCAAAGCGCGCGGCATCGCGCAGCACCAGCGCGCTCTCCATCGAGGGCGGCTGCGCCTTCGCCTGCGGCACAATCTGATTAAAAATCCGTTGCGCGTCAGCGGTATCGCCAAGGCCAGCTCGCGCCAGCGCCACCCGCCGCTGCATGTTCATGGATTCGGTCTCTGCGCCTTTCAGCTGCATGACCTGCGCCCGGGCGGCCGGTTTATCGCCCTCGGCCAGGTAGACTTCCGCAAGGCCGAGGCGCGCATCGCCGTTGTCGGCCTCCTGACGCAGCACCCGCTGATAGTCGGCAATCGCCGTCTGGCTGTCGCCGCGCTGCTGCGCCCAGTCGGCCAGCGTCAGATCATAGCGCACCGAGGCGGGTTGCCGTTTGATGAGGGCGATCGCCTGCGCTTCGTCGCCGCTGTCGCGCAGCTGGTTGGCCTGGCGCAGCACCCGGTCGCTTTGCAGGCGCGCTTCGAGTTCACGAATGTTATCCCTCCACGCGCTGCGCGGCAGAGCGGCGATTTGCGCCAGAGCCAGATCGTCCTGGTCGTTCCCCGACAGGTAGAGTCCCGAGGCGTAGACCCGTTCGGCGTCCTGCGGCTGGCGGTTGACCATCGTCCGCATCAGCGCGTCGGCCTCCTGGCGTTCGCCAGCGCTGACCAGATCCCGCGCCAGACGGTAGGTTATCCAGACGCTGTCCGGATCCAGCGCCAGGCGCCGACGCTGAACTTCCGCCGCCTGCGCCCAGTTGCCCTGGCTCTCCAGAGTCTGCGCCTGTTTCTCCAGCCGGTCGTTAGTCAGGCTGCGCTCAATATCATCGATACTGCGCCGCTGAGCGGGAGGGAGGCCGGCGATCCAGGCGCTGGCTTTCTCCGGCGATTCGGCGCGATAGAGGTTGGCCAGGCCGCGCACCGCCAGGTTATTGCCGCGATCCAGGCGCAACGCCTGCTGGTAATAGCGCTCCGCCGCCGCCGCCTCTTTGCGCGCCGCCGCGACGTCCCCCAGCCCCAGCACGGCATAGCTGTCGGTGCGATCGACCCGCTGCGCCTGGGCATAATAGTTCTGCGCCTGCGAAAGCTGGCCGGCTTTCAGGGAGTTATCCCCCTGCTTTATCAGCAGCCAGTAGCGGTTAGTTTGCAGCAGGCTGTCCCACTTGCCGCGGTTCGGGCTGTCAGGGTCCATGGCAATCGCTTTACTGAGCTGCGCCACTGCCCGCGCGCGGTCGCCGCGCTGGGAATAGGCCTGGCCGAGAGCGCCCACCGCGTCGCTGTCGCGGCTGTCGGCCTGAACGGCTTTCTGCAGATCCGCGACCGCCTGCGTGGTATTCCCGGACTTGACCGCCGCCAGCCCTTCCGAGCGGGCGCGGAAAGTCGGATCCTGCAGCTGCGCCTGCTGTTGGTCGAGCAGAACGCGGGCGTTCGCCGCCACCGAGCCGGTGGGAAACTGCAGAAGAAATTGCTGCAACGCCTGCACGCTGGCCTTGCTCACCGGCATGCTTTTCACCTCACTGAACCACATATCGGCGGCGATACCGCGTCCCGAGGCCGATCGGGCCATCTCCGCCAGATAGGCGAACCCCTCCTGCGGTTTGTTATCGGCGAACATCTGCTTCGCCAGCGAAGTCAGCAGGCTGACGTTGCCCGGCGCGCTGGCGTTCAGTTTTTTCAACTGGCTGACGCCTTCGCTATGGCGGGCCGGCAGGCGCGCCACCAGCGTCCAGTATTCAATGGCGACGTCAACGTCATCCGGCACCCCGCCGTACAGTTTTTCATAGGCGGCGATGGCTTCATCGACCTTCCCGGCCACGCCCAGCAGTCGCGCCTGCTGCAGCGCCTGGCGGCCCTCGCCGGTGTTGCTTTTCATCTCATTGCGCGACGCCTTCAGCTCCGGGGAGTCCGGCGCCAGCTTCGTCAGTCGTTCCAGCTCTTTTTGCGCCCCGGCGGCATCCCCCTGACGCAGCAGATAGCGCATCCGCGCGGCAATCAGCTCCGGGTTGTTGGGATCAATCAGCTCCAGACGGTACAGCGACTGGCGCACCAGGTCTTCACGATTGCTGGCCTCGCCGAGGCGGACCTGCTCCAGCAGATGCTCCTGGGCAGGCGTCGTCGCCGCCTGCGCTAACGGCAGCAGCGCAACGCCGAGGGACAGCGTGAGTAAACTTAGTGAGAGCTTGCGCATTCCTGGTTCCAGTCAGGTTGTAATTCGCCACTCGCCGTGAAACGAAAACGGTGTTGATCCCAACCCTGGCCGAACAGCGTCAGAACTGCGCTGTAGTAGGCATCCGCGCCGGGATAGTTATCGGCGACGCGCTGGCGTTGCACCGACCGGGCCTCGTCGTCCTGTAAAAACGGCAGCATTGCCGCGGAGAAGCCCACTGGCCCCTGGCCGCTGGTTTTGCCGGTGGCGATATTCACTTTCTCCGGGGGTACCCCCTGCTCCGTGGTCTGCGCCGCCATCGGCGCGAAGCGTTGCAGCAGACGCGCTTTCTGCTTATCGCCATCATGGAGCATGCCCACCCACAGGTAGACGCGAATCGCGTCATAGCTGCCGATCGGCGGCTTTTCGGTTTTCAGCTGCCAGCCTTTCCCTTTCTCATAGCGCACCCAGTCCGGGGTAAAGCCTTTCGGCGCGGTCTCCAGCAGCAGGCGCAGGTTACTGTCGCGCAGAGCGGGCCACGGCGCGCCAAAACGCACAAAGTAGGTGGCCAGCTGCGGCGGAAGATAGCTGGGGTTAAACCGCCAGCCGCTGTCATCGGCAAAACCGACTTTTCCCGGCAGCAGCATCGTGCCGAGGCCCGGCACCGCCACCGTCTCCTCAGCGACAATCCGCGCCAGCAGGGCTTTACCGGTCTCGGTGTACTGCGGCTGTTGCCACAGGCGCCCCGCCTCCAGCAGCGCCCAGGCTATCCACAGATCCGAGTCGGACGCCGAGTTGCTGTCCAGCAGGGTCCACTGCTCATCGTCCTTTTTGCCCCACAGCCAGCCCGGCAAATGTTGTTTCAGATCGCCTTCCGCCAGGTTGTTCTGCGTCCAGGTCAGCAGTTTGTCGAACCCTGCGCGATCGTTGGCCGCCAGGGCGAAAAACAGGCCATAGCTCTGTCCTTCCGAGGTGGAGATTTTGCGCGCATCGCTGGGGTCAATCACCCGTCCCTCGGGGCTGACGTACGCTTGTTTAAACTGCTCCCAGGCGGGCCACTGGCAGGCGGCGCCCACCTGGCCCGCCGCCAGCAGCAGCGCCGAGAGCACCGCGACACAAAGTACTTTCATCATGGTTTACTCATCATCCAGGCTAAGACGGCGGCGGCTGATGATGCGCAGCATGCGCCACAGCACCCATGCCAGCAGCACAATGCTGATGGCGGCGAAGATCGCCAGCAGTATCGGGTGGTTAGAGAGCGCGAACCAGATGCGCTCGAACCAGGGCAGATGACCCACGTAGTAAATATCCCCCACCCGCAGACTGTTGACGCCGGATTCGCGGATCACCGCCACCGAGCCAAACATCGCTGCCCGCTTACCGCTGTCGTTGAGGGCGTTGGTCAGCAGTTCATTACCGCGCGGGCTGTCGGCCAGCAGGGCCACCACGCTGCGCTGATCGTTATACGGCGACTGGAAGCCAATCACCGCCGCCATCGGCCCGGAAGAGGTAATATCGGTGCGGGTATTGGGTGTGCGGGCCTCATCGTCGGGATAAATGCTCGCCAGGTCATAGTGGCGCATCGGCATTTTCACCCAGCTTTTGGTCGCCTCGACCAGCAGGTTGATTTTGGTGTCGTCCTTGAGCGACGACGGGATCGCGCCGATCAGCAGCAGATCCGCGTCTTTATTCTTGATCTGGTTGCCATCGTCGGTCATTTGCAGATTAATCGCCGCCAGACCGGTCTGCGAACCGATGCCCCCCAGCGCCTGCAGCAGCGTCGCCACCTGGCCCTGGGTCGGCGCCTTCGGCACCACCACCAGCGTGTCGGAAAGGTCCGCCATACGGCTGTAAGGGAAGCCCGCATTGGCGAAGACGCGCAGGTCCGGCAAGGCGATAAAGTGATAATACTTCGAGAAGTCGATGGTCGAATCGTCGCCGATCACCACGTGGTTCTGCACCGGCTGGAAGGTAATACAGTTGTCGATGGAGCCGCCGGGCATCGGGTTCATATACTGGAAGTCAAAGCGCAGCTGGTTGACCGCCCCAAGACGCAGCGCGGGGATGGTGACCTCCGATTTGCCGTCCAGCAGCCCCTGCAGCACCGGCAGGCGCAGGATCAGTTTGTTCACGTCCTGGGAGCTGTTAAGGCTGAACGACTGCAGGAACTGGTCGTTGAGGCTGATATCCATCCGCGAGCTGTCCTTCACCGGCGGCATGGTGTAGCGGTATTTCAGATCCATATCGATGCCGTTGGCCCGCAGCAGATAAAGATCCGGCGGCAGGTTAAGCGCCACGGTGATGGCATCCGGCACCAGGCCGCTGGACTGCAGCTGTTGCTCATAGGTTTTCAGCTCAGCAAAGGTGACCGAACGGTCGGTGCGCACCCAGTTCGGCGCGTCGTAAGGCTGACGCGGCTGCAGGGTTTTGATGCCGTCCACGGTGACGCTGCTGCCGCGGAACAGAATATTGCCCTGAGCAATCCCCTTCGCCGCCAGCAGCAGATCGTTATCATCGCGGCCGAAAATCACCAGCAGCTTGACGTAGGGATCGTTCGGGTTGTCGATCATTTCGATGGTCGGCGCCTTGACCGGCGGATGATCGCGCAGGAAGTCCGGACGCTTGTCGTTGGTGGCGAAGACAATGGCGTTACGATCCGGCAGTTCATTGAAATAGACCGGGAACTGCTGGCCGCGCCAGCCGGCCTTGCTGCCGAACCAGGAGGCGACTATCGCCGCCGCCTGCTGCTGGGTGACCGCTGGCGAGCCCGGGAAAATCATCGGCAGCTTCAGCGGACGGTTATCGCGCGGATCGTAGAACGGCACCGGGAAGTGTGACAGATCGTTATTTACCTTCAGCGACTGGTAGGTGAGATCCAGATAGCTTTCGCGTCCGACGTCCAGCCACAGCGTGCTGCTGGCCGGGTTTTCGCAGACGTCGCGGTAGTGGCCGACAAACTCCAGCCGTACGCGGTTGAAGTCGGTGATGTACAGCGGGTCAATCGGCAGCTGCGCGCGGATCTTTTTCCCCAGCTGCTCTTTGGTGACGGGCAGGACGCCCATCAGCTCATCGTTAAGATAGACCTTCAACTGCGACTGCACGGGCAGCAGCGAGGGCGATGGGGTGTATTCCAGATTGAGCAGCGCGTTGGCGACCAGCTCATCGCTGCGCATGCCGAATTCGACCGACGCGTCAGGCCGTGAGCCGCGCAGCACGATGCTGCCGGGCGGCGGCGCGATGGTGGCAAAGCTCAGCTTCACCTCCCGCTGCGGCACGTTCTCGGCCACCGCCGCCGGAGCGGTCGGTTCGGCGAGGGTCGCCGTCGGCTCGCCCACCACGATCGGCGCAGCCGGGGTCGCGGCCTGCGGCTGAACGCCAGGGGCAGCGTTCGCCACCGCGGCCGGCGCCGCGTAAGAGGCCAGTGGATACCAGCTGCACATGCCCACCGCTACTGCACACATCCAGGAAAGTTTTCTTTTCATCGCATTATCATCATTGTTGAGCCATTGCCGGGTCTGCGGAGAGCGTCGGCGCGGCGCGTTCAGGGCGTCGGGGTACAAACGACGCTATCCAGGCCACCAGCGAAGTGAGCGCGCGGAAAACCACCTTCACCGACGGCGGCGAAAACTCCGCCAGGTGACGATAGCCACGGAAGCCCAGCTTGAGGATATCCAGCAGGCTTTCCATCGGCTTATCTTCCGGGAAGCTATCCTGCCAAAGCGCCCACGTATCAGCGCGGGCAAACGTACACTGCACAAAATCGATATGCTGCTGGTTGGTTAACGGCAGCAGCTGGAGCCCCACTTCGCTGCCGTTGACCCGCGCGACCCTGACCGGGAAGGCATACTCCTGCTGTCCCCGTTTGAGCAGCAGCCTGGCGTTCTGGCCTTCCAGCACCTGCGCGTCGCCGTTAATTTTGATCCCCAGTCCGCCGTCGGAATAGTCGTGGACGGTGCAGGAGAACAGGTGACCATCTTCGCGGGCGATAGCCGCCGGCATGCTCATTTCGACACGGTGCGAACGGCGAACCTGCTTGCTTTCAACCGAGACCGCCACCGCGCCGCCAAGAATAATCAGGTTGTAGAATACCCAGACAATACTCACCCAGACGGTGAGGATTTCATTTTCCGGGCCGTACATGAAGCGCCAGATCCCCACCGCGACGCCGACCAGATTGAGCAGCACCAGGTAGATATAGGGCCGGGAGATCACCCAGTCGACATACTCCTCTTCCACCAGCCCGCCCTTCGCGGTGACGTTGAACTTGCCTTTATGCGGGTTGATCAGCGCCACAAAAGTGGGCGGCGCGATATACCAGGCCAGCACCGTCTCGTAAATTTCACTCCAGAACGAATGGCGATATTTGCCCTGAATCTTCGAGTTGGTCAGGCTGGCGTGGATCATGTGCGGCAACACGAATAGCGCGATCATCAGCGCTGGCGCATAAATGATATAGGCATGGAGCAGCAAAAAGGCCAGCGGCGCCGTGAGGAAGATGAGGCGCGGAATACCGGAGAGAAAGTGAAGCATGGCGTTGGCGTAGCAGACGCGCTGCACCAGCTTCAGGCCTTTGCCAAACAGCGGATTATCGAGGCGGAATATCTGCACCATCCCGCGCGCCCAGCGGATGCGCTGGCCGATATGCGCGGATAAACTCTCCGTCGCCAGCCCCGCCGCCTGCGGAATACGCATATAGGCGGAGGTATATCCCCGCCGGTGCAGACGCAGCGAGGTGTGGGCATCTTCGGTCACCGTTTCGACGGCTATCCCGCCAATTTCATCCAGCGGGCCGCGGCGGATAACGGCGCAGGAGCCGCAGAAGAAGGTGGCGTCCCACATGTCGTTCCCGTCCTGCACCAGGCCGTAGAATAGCGTCCCTTCGTTCGGCGTTTTGCGAAAACGACCAAGGTTGCGCTCAAAGGGATCGGGCGAGAAGAAGTGGTGCGGGGTCTGCATCATCGCCAGCTCTTTCTCTTTCAGGAACCAGCCCATGGTCATCTGCAGAAACGAGCGCGTCGGCACATGGTCGCAGTCAAAGATCGAGACGAACTCCCCTTTGGCATATTTCAGCGCATTATTGATGTTGCCGGCCTTGGCGTGTTCGTGGCTGGTGCGGGCGATATAGTGCACCCCAACATCTTTGGCAAACTGGCGAAACGCTTCCCGTCCGCCGTCGTCGAGGATCCAGATGTTCAGCTTGTCCTTCGGCCAGTCGATGCCCTGCGAGGCGTAAATGGTGTTTTTCACCACGTTGAGATCTTCGTTATAGGTGGGGACGAAGATGTCCACAGTTGGCCACAAATCCATGTCCTCCGGCAGCGGCACCGGCTGGCGATTCAGCGGCCAGACCACCTGGAAGTAGCCCAGCACCAGCACCACCCAGGCGTAGGTCTCTGCGAACAGCAGAATGATCCCGCACACCAGACTTACCGGGTCGTTCCAGTTCAGCGTCGAGGTATAGCGCCACCAGATATAGCGGCACGACACCGTCAGCGACAGCACGATCAGCATCAGCGCCGAGAAACGGCCCGGGATGCGTCGCACCAGCAGCGCCACGCCCCACAGCAGCATCAGGAAGATAAACTGCGACAGCGGGTTAAAGGGCTGCGTAATACACATCAGCGCCAGCACCAGCGAGCAGAAGGTCACCCCCCCAAGGATCGCCCGGCGCAGTTTAGGATTGAGGTGCGCCAGCTCTTTCTGTTTATCCAGATGGCCGGTGCGGGCGTTCATCTGCTCAGGCAATTTTTCCAGCCACTGCGTATAGCGACCGTGCACCCCTTCCAGCGCCGCCAGCGAACGCCAGTTGACCTTTTTCTCCGGCTCCGGCACGCGCGTCGTCAGTAACCACAGGGATTGCAGCAGGTAGCGCAGCGGATCCAGCGGACGCGGGCGATGCGGATTTATGTGGGGAAAATAGGTTTCATGGCGGGCCAGAATCGCCTGCCAGCGCGGCGTCTCCAGCGGCATCAGCGCCCAGACCAGCGACGCCCACAGACAGCCAAGCGACGCCGACAGCCACGAAGCGCCGTGCTGCCGATAGTCATCATAGCGCGCACGCAGCCGCTCCCCCACCGGCGGGGCCAGCAGCAGCGTACTGAGGCGGATCATGCCGCTCTCCCGGCGGAATAGTGGATCAGGCACCAGTTCGCCAGGGTCAGCACCTCTTCCGCCGCCAGCGAATCCTGACGATACTCCCCGAGAGGTTGTTTCGCCGCCAGGCACTCGGCCATCGCCTCGTCGCGGTGAATCGTCACCGGCAGGATGCGCGGCTGGCTCTCCAGCCACAGCTGGTAGAGATCTTCCTGCAGTTGGCTGCCGACCCGCAGATCGTTAATCAGAATATCGCCGTTGGCCGGGAGGGGCTGCTGGTGTAGACGGATATGGCTATTGGCGTCGGGATGAACCACCACCAGCGAGCGATCGCAAAGCGTCAGCAGCTCGCGGGTCAACGGCGAATAACCCGCCGGCAGATCCAGCAGCAGCCAGCGGTACTGGCCCTGTAGCTGCTGTACTGCCTCCGCTATCGCCCCCAGGGTGGGCTGCAGCTGGTCGACATTTTCTCTTTCACCGGCGCTGAGCTGGCCAAACGGCAGCAGATCGATATGCTGCGTATAGCGCAAGCCCGCGTCACGCCAGTCCCGGCCGTCGAGCAGCGCCCGCGCCCAGCCGTCCTGATGATGGATATCGGTATTAAAGAAAAAGCGCAGCATATTATCCGGGCTGGCGTCGATCGCCAGCACGCTTTCACCGAGCAATTGCAGGGCCCAGGCGAGTGCAGCCGTAATGGACGTGACGCCAGTTCCCCCGCGCACGCCCTGTAATCCCAGAATAGCCATCTCCGGCTTCCTTATTTTTTCTCTGCAAACTCTGCCAGCAGCGGCCAGCGCTTCAGCGCCGCGTTCAGCTGTTCGCGCCTGGAAATATCATGATAATCAATATCCGGCAGGGAAAATGCCCGGCTAAGCGCCAGAAAATCATTTTGAAAGGTGTACCCCAGCGTGGCGTCCGTGGGTACCGCAGGATCTTTTGCTGGCATATCTCTGTCCGTTCGAAATTTATTATTAAACCAGAGGACGTATACAGCTCATCCTTAAAAGCAGGTGTACATGCTAAAACTGATGACCTTTAATTTCAATGTTAGGTTTACTCTGTCGGTTTCGCTAGTAAACTTATTCAGTGTCAATCAGGGCGCACGAGGGATGCCGTGGATAATGTATTTACTTTGGGTATTTCATCATTATGGGATGAAGTGTGCCATATGCCGGTCGGCGGAGTATGGTGGCTCAACGTCGACCGTTATGCCGATGCCGTCAGCCTGTTTAATCAGACGCTGGCCGCGCAGGCGAAAAACAGCCACGTTGCCGCGCTGGTTATGGGAAACAAACCCAAGGATATCATTTCCTTAGATCATACTCACGGTCCGGATAATATCGCGCTGTTCACCCTGCCGAATCGCCCGCAGGCGCTGGAGGAAATACACCGCGATTTAGTCTGCTCCCTCGAACCTGGCAATTATTTGTTTATTCTGCTATGCGCTGAAAATGCCTGGCAAAATATAAATAATGAAAAGTTATGCGCCTGGGTAGAAAAGACCAGCCGCTGGGCGCAATATCACCGTTGCGCGTTCTTAGCGATCAATTCCGCGCAGGATATCGATCGGCAGCTGACTCCCTTATTACGTGAGTACCGCTCCCTTTCCGGACTGGCAAGTATTCGTTACCAGGGCGACCGGCATATCTTTGATATTGCCTGGTGGGGAAGCGATAAGGGTATCAGCGCCCAACAGCAGCTGATGGTGCAACATGATGACGCCGGCTGGCGATTAGCGCAGGACGCTGAAACCAGCGTGCAGCCGCGCAGCGACGAAAAAGCGATCCTCAGCCATGTGCGCGTGCTGGAAGGCGCCCCGCCGCTGTCGGAATACTGGACGCTGTTTGACACCAACGACGAGGTCTTCAACGCCGGGCGCACCGCGCAAGCGGCGACGATCCTCTTCTCCATTACCCAAAATACGCAAATTGAACAGCTGGGCCGCTATATTCATACCCTGCGTCGCCAGCGCGGTACGGCGCTGAAAATCATCGTCCGTGAACAAACCCCGAGCCTGCGCGCGACCGATGAGCGGCTACTGCTCAGCAGCGGCGCCAGCCTGGTGATCCCCAGCAGCGCATCGCTCTCCCGCTGCCTGACGCTAATCGAAAGCGTACAGAACCAAAAGTTCTCCCGCCATATCCCGGAAGATTTTGCCACCCTGCTGACCTGGAGTCAGCCGTTAAAGCTGCGCGGCTACCAGAAGTGGGATGCCTTCTGCGAAGCGGTACACAACGTGATGACCAATACCCTGCTTCCACCCGACAGCAAAGGCGTGATGGTGGCCCTGCGCCCGGCGCCGGGGCTGCGCGTTGAGCAGGCGCTGACGTTATGCAAACCTAACCGGATGGGCGACATCATGACCATCGGCAATAACCGGCTGGTGCTGTTTTTGTCGTTTTGCCGGATCAATGACCTCGATACCGCGCTAAACCACATTTTCCCGCTGCCGACCGGCGATATTTTTTCTAACCGTATGGTGTGGTTTGAGGACAAGCAAATCCTCTCGGAAATCGTAATCATGCGCGGCGTCGAGCCGGCGCGCTGGAACACGCCGCTGCCTCTCTCGGTCGGTAAAAACGAGACCATTAACGCCACCCACGATGGACGCCACTGGCGACGCTACCCCGAACCACACCGGTTAACCACCCGCGAGGAGCAAGCCTGATGATGTCTCTCGCCGATATTCTGCAACTGGTGGTGCTCTGCGCCCTGCTGTTTTTTCCGCTGGGCTACCTGACGCGCCACTATCAGCGCCGGATCCGCACGACGTTAAGACTGATGTTCTTTAAACCCCGTTACGTGAAACCGGCAGGGGTATTACGCCGGGGAACAACGGTTAAGCAAGGCAAAGCGAACAAATGACAAATAAAAAAACGACCGCGGCACCGCTTCCGCTCTGGCAGTACTGGCGCGGCCTTGGCGGCTGGAACTTCTACTTTCTGGTCAAGTTTGCCCTGCTGTGGGCCGGGTATCTCAATTTCCATCCGATGCTGAACCTGGTATTTCTCGCCTTTCTGCTGGTGCCGATCCCGCGCGAAAAGCTACACCGTATCCGCCACTGGATCGCTATTCCGCTGGGATTCGCGCTGTTCTGGCACGATACCTGGCTGCCCGGGCCAGAGTCGATTTTTAGCCAGGGGTCGCAAATCGCCGGCTTCAGCGCCAGCTATATCTGGGATCTGATTGTCCGCTTTATCAACTGGAGCATGGTTGGCGCCTTCTTTGTTTTGCTGGTGCTATGGTTGTTTATCAGCCAGTGGCTGCGCGTCACCGTGTTTGTCTCGGCAATGGTCGTCTGGCTGGCGGTCAGCCCGCTGCTGCCGGCCTTTACCCTATGGCCCTCCGGCCAGCCCACCACGGCCGCACAGGCCAATACCGGGGCCAACGCCGCCGCTGGCGCCGCGTCCAGCCCCGCCAACAGCGATATTCCGCCGCAGACCGAGCCGCCGACCTCAGCCAACCTGACCAACTGGCTGAACGCTTTCTATGCCGCCGAGCAGAAGCGCAAGACGCCGTTCCCGGACCAGCTGCCGGCGGATGCGCAGCCGTTTGACCTGCTGGTGATCAACATCTGCTCCCTCTCCTGGTCGGATATTGAAGCCGCCGGTCTGATGGATCATCCGCTATGGAAGCACTTTGATATTGTCTTCAAAAACTTTAACTCCGCGACCTCCTACAGCGGCCCGGCGGCGGTGCGCCTGCTGCGCGCCAGCTGCGGCCAGCTGTCGCATACTAA
>PPYF01305363.1_pt1 | contig 14680 bp, 18 predicted proteins | sample 1559871 | NCBI WGS metagenome assembly PPYF01 (sample SAMN08240021, study PRJNA423297) | Human gut metagenome, whole genome shotgun sequencing project. | reverse complement strand
GTCAAAACATTTTACCAATTTTTTCCATTTTTTCCCCTTGTTAAATTTTTCACATATGGTATAGTTAGTCATCTCTAACTGGTATATTGTTAAATAATTAACACTTTAGGCTGCTAAAGCGATTGTTAAATTATTCACACACTTTATTGCTTAAAAGCATTAAAGCGATTGATAAATAATTAACGAACTATGCTGCTGGCGCTTGCCTATGCTGCTGGCGCTTGCCGTGATATAATAATCTATAAAAATTGCATCAAATATCCATAATACAATTAAAGTCCTATTTATAGTACTTTAACGATTTAGTACAATTTATCATGATACAAAACTACATGCAATAACGTATTTTTGCACGCTGCAACAACTAAAAAACTTGCAACAAATAATACTTGTGTTGCTTATATAGGTATGGTATACTTATATCATAGCAAAGATAGAACATAAGTGATAGACACACTTCTTTAGTTCATTGCTATTAAGTGATATGTAAAATACGGCTGGAATTATTGGGATTATCATACTAAACCAATAAGTACTAATGCTGTTGATATATTTATATCTGTATGGAATGTTGTGCATTTGAAAGCCTGCGTGTACATGCATTAAACGTTTGCGAAACCGCGCCGCAATCATTGGTATAATTGCGATAGTGATAGTCGCTGGAATGAGCGCCACATTGTACCATACCACACGCAAAAAGCGTGAGAAATGGAGATATTTTTATCATGACTACTTGGAAAATTGAAAAAACCGTTGACGGCGATAACGAGATTATTACCATTACCCGCCCCATCAACGACAAGCCCAAAAGCACCGCTTGTGTGAGTCGCACAGTAAAGGCTGGTACCATTGCCCGCGTAAAATATGCACGTTTTAACGATGATTTTAGCGTTGAATCCGGCGAAATGGTAAAACAGTTTGACGGCGTTTTGGACGCTGAAAAAGTCGAAAAAGCCTTGCACAACTCCGAACCTTGTACCAAATGGCAGGTGTTGGACGTTCAGCCCAAAGAAGAAAATACCATTGGTATTCCTAGAGAAGTATTTAACGCCGTTGCCGTTCACATTGAGCGTCCATTGAGCCAACAGTAAAACAAAAACTTTCCAGCGGGTTTTCTTGTAAAGCCCGCTTCCACGCTTCAAAGCGAAAATTATATAAAGGAGATATACAAAAATGAAAATGCAACTTATTACAATCAGGCCGAAAAAATCCGGCATTGACAACGGATTTACAATCAAGCGTGAATTATTCGACAATTGTGGACTTGTGGACACAGCCTATTGCAATATTGACACATTCCGCGCTTGCGAAAGTGGTTTTATCGCGTCTGGTTTTTCTAGCATTTACAAGCCGACTATTATGCACGATATGCACAACGCCAAAGAGTCCATTGACGATTTTGTAAAGGCGGTGTTTGCGCAATGATTTACAACACACGTTCCGATATTGTAAAGGCCGTTGAATATCAGTCCAGCTTGAATGTTGGCGGCTCTAAAAGTCGCTTAAACTATTGCACGGCATGGATTATTAAACCCGATTTTTCCGATTTTCTGATTTTACAGAGCTATTCTACTATCGTTGCCGCCTATCAATTCTCTACTGGTGTTTTGTGGGTGTTTGGTCATTATAGTACCACAACCGCGCAACACGTTGCAAAGTTTCGGAATTGGGTTTGCTACAAATATAATACCGGCTGGAATTATCCGCGCACGGTAAACTTATATAACGATTCACGAACCGGCAAGCGCGCCGCCCGCAAGAATCTAGATGACGATTTTGCAAGCGTCATTTCAACCGCATTAAACTAGCACTGACCCAAAAATAAAATATGCGTTGCCCATAATGGCAGCGCATTTTTTATGCAAATTTTTAGTTAGAACTCTTTACTATTAAGTATAAATAACTAGCAATAGTTATGCCTAACTGCTAACCTGTGAAATTCTTAACACATTTTACCGATTTAAAGAGCTAAAGCGATTGACAAATTCTTAACACGCTTTACCGCTTTAAAGAGCTAAAGCGTCCATCTGTTAAGAAAAATAATTAGCAGGGTATTAACCTTAGCACCAACCCTGCTGCGCCGCCCACCGGGGGGTGTCACAAGAAGCCTGAAAATAAACCGGGGTTCAATTTATTGAATACATAAATCCCCCTCTCCCCTCTCCCCTCTTCATTATTAAGAAAATAGGTGATACTTATGATTACCAGAAAAGACCTTGCACCATTAGATGATACGTTAAGAGAATTTTGGAGAAGTAGATTAAAGTATCTTAAAAACAAAACATTATGGTCTTTGTATCTTTCCTGTCAAGATTTCTTTGCTTGGTGCTGTATCAGTGGTTATGTAGGATGCACTTGTGACGATTGTGAACATCAAAAAGATTGTCTGCGTTGTAAACTAACAATGGAAGAAGTAAAACATGAATTAACAAGGAGGAGATTTCTAAAATGACATTAAGAGAACTTATTCACAAATGTGGTAATATTGATGAAGATACATATATTGAACTTATAAGTAGTAGAATTGTTCTGTTTGCTGGTTACATTAAGGATATGCCTGATATTTATAAGTGTTATGAAGTAAGTTATTTTGAATATGTAGGTGATAACAGATTTGTAGTAACAGTATACTAAGGTGAGGTAAAGTAATGAAAATTTATGACATTTTAGTGAACTGTGGTTCAGTACATTCCGACACCTCAATTATAATCCTCGATGACAATGAAGAACTTAAGTGGAGTGGTACATTTATGAATCTCCCAAAAGAATATGAATACCTTAAATTCAAATACTTTACCATAAGCGTTATGGTACATAAATATACCGCAAGCGCATATTTCAAATTTTATGTATAGGAGCTGATACAATGCTTAATTTATTGTGGGTTTTTAGGAGCTATCATTGATATCCTAAGAGGAGTTAATAATGATGATTTATGCGATTAGTTTAAGATAGGAGTTTATACAATGCGTTATGATGTTCCCATTCATCCAATTCCAATAGGCTCAATCATTAAATACAATGTAAGAGAATATGGTTATTTCTATGGAGATGGACAAGAGAAAAGAGCAATTACCATTGTCAAAATTGGTAAGGTTATTGACATTATAGAGCATGATGACAGAGTAGTTTATTACTCAGTAGCACCAAGTTCTAACTGTACATTTAACCAATATTTTGTAGGAGATTGCTTAGATTCTGTTTGGCCTGAAAATGTGGAGGGTGTTTATTATGACAATTAAAGACCTAGATACAGAAACCCTTACCCTACTTAATAAACTATGCGATAACTGGTACATTAAATCTTGCCCCTCATGGCTTACACATTTCATGGATAAGGATTGCCAAGATTGTCAGCTTAGAGAATTGTGTTATATGCTTGACAGTTATGATAATGACATTAGAAAAGAGTTAGCTTTAAGAAAGCAGGAGTAACGTTATGGCAAAGAACAAAGAGTTTAAGCGTCAAGCCGAAGCAACTAGGTTACTGGAAAAGATAGGCGCAACAAGACGTAAATCCAGAAAAGCAGGTATCACTGTAACAGGTAACTTAAAAGAAAGTCTTAGAGGTAGACAATCTCCTAATGTTGCTAACGCTCTGAAATTTACTGCTAACACTGCTCTTGATGAAGCTGAAAAACTGTATAATGACCTTATTGATGCAGCTAATAATGTTGAAGATAAAACGTCACAAAAGCTAATGCAAGAGTATCTATCTAAATATTCAGAGCATATTAAATCATTAAATAAATCTGTCACAGATAGTTACAGGTCATTAAGAGTAGCTAATCGTCTTGAGGATGTTTTTAATTATAGCGATGCTGCATATAAGATTCTTAGGAATCCAGATTCCTATTTTGGCAAAAAGAAATGGGGAGCAATTTCCGGTATTCTTAACAATCTTATGGGCACCTATAGCAGGAATATTCCCCCAGACGATTTGAAAAAATTATGTACATTAGGTCAAAAGCTAGGACTTGATACTTTGGCAGATATGGATAGAGCTTATGCAGAATATGACAATCTGCTAAGAAATTCTGACCAAATTGGTAAAGTTTTGGTTGATGCAAGTGATAAACTTAGGTCTATTACACAGGGTAATGAAAACTTTATAAAGCGGCATAAAAAAGCTTATGAAGAATTTACAGAACTTGCATCTAAGTATAATTTGTGGTAATATTCACACGAATGAAAGAAGGTGGTGCTATATGTGAGAAAGCGTAATGAACATAAGTATTCAAGTATCATATATTGCTACGATATTGAAACATCATCCTTAATGTATGGCGAGGATGAACTTCAAGAGCATCTACAAAGCACTTATCTTCACGGCCTAGCTTCATTTGCTTATCGTCCTATACCTCATGCACCATTTAGTGACTTTGAGAATGAAATGGATTATAATTTCTTTAGAACTTATGATTCAATTTCTTCTGAATTTGAGAGAATCAATGAGGATGCTAAGAATAATGATGAATACGTTAAAATCTTTGTGCATAACTTAAGCTATGAGTTTGAAGCAATGATGCGCAACATAAATTTCTGCATTAAGAACTTTAATCCTAAACGTTTCATTGCAGTTGCTCCTCACCAGCCATTAGTAGCAGCTTTTGACCATCTTGAATTTTATGACAGCTTCAAGATTCTTTCCTGTAAAAGTCTTGAACTTATAGGTACAGAGCTTGGAGTTCCTAAGCTTAAAGAAGTCAAAGGCGGTTATGACCAAAAATATTATTGGTGGTCAGATTTGCCTGATTCTGAATACGTTTACAATGAACGTGACTGCAAGCTAGTTTTATATGCACTATGTAGATACATGGCCAACTTCACTAAAGTTGATAATGTATCAGATATTGGAGTATCTAACACATCAATGATTAAGCGTGAAACAAGGCTTAACAGAAATATAGCTACCGATAAAGAAGTTCATACTGCACAATTCACAGCGGCGATAGAACTTAAGAATAATGAACCGTTTATGAAGTTCTTTCAAGACTGTCTTGCAGGTGGTTATACTCATGCTAATCCTTACGCAGTAGGTAAAATATTTAAGGATGTTTGGTGCTTTGATGCAAGTTCTATGCACCCATCAGCAATGTATGGTAGGAAATTTCCTTATAAATGGAGAAAGGAGGTTAATCCTAATGAATGTTACCAAAATTTCCAGTCTGCAAACTATGAGTTCTTATCTGGCTGCGAAAGCGGCGCTAACTCAGGGTTCTTCGATTATCCCGACCAGCGGATTGAGTTATATGGATGTAAAGATGTTAAATTCTATTCAGTCCTACAAGCTGCATACCGTGAATCAATCTTGTTTGAAAGGCCAATAAAATATAACTTCATGGCCAATGTTACCTTTTATAATATTAACGCTAAGGATTTTGGTAACTGTATTTACAGCTATATCAGTACATCCAAATGCAGCAATATTAAAAATGGTAACTTTGACAATGGTAAAGTAGTCAAAGCAGATGAACTTACATTTCATGGCTGTGATATTGACTTTATGTTAATTCAAATGCTTTATGATTATAGTAGTTCAGAATGTGATGAACTTTATTATGCAACAGCCCACAAGTTTATTAACAAGCCTTTACGCAATACAGTTAAATATTATGCACGCCAGAAAACAGGATTCAAAAAACTTGAGCATAAAGTTGCTGACCATGTAGAAACGTTAAATGATTTCACATTTGAGGGATTGAAGCTTTATGATGATTCTGTAGCACAAGAAATCATGAATACCCATAACAAAGATTTAGTTCACTTCGCCTTAATGGCAAGTAAAGGTGGACTGAATGGTCAGTATGGATGTTCAGCAATGAAGCCATTACGGCAGGAAGTTGGTGTGCAGGGGGAAGGTGATAAATTTGAGTGGATTCCAACTGGGGTTAAGTTTCTTAAATCCAGAAATTCCCTAAATATTTTCACAGATGGTTTATATACGGTTGCTTATAGTAGACTGCACCTTATTTGCTTTATGCTTTATCTAGTATTAAGCCAAGGCATTGAACCTCTCTATCACGATACAGACAGCGGTTATTTTGTTGGCTATAATGAGAATGTTCAAAAAGCCATTGATAGATTCAATGAGAATATTCTCAATAACAGCGAGAATAAAGATTGTTACAATTTTGGCATTATGGACTTTGATGGTCACTATGAGGATTTTGTAACATGGGGAAGTAAATGCTATTGTGCAACATACTTAGATGCAGATAAGCACTTAAAAGTTAAGGCTACTGTAGCAGGTGCAAGCAAGAAACAGCTTTCTGAACTGTTTACACAAATAGTAAACGATGAAGATTTTGAGTATCTAGTACAAGAATATTTTCGTCCTAATATCAGTTATGATGAATCCATAAATAAGAAGCTTATCCGTAAAACTCCGGGAACACATATTATAGGAGATTTTACGGATGACAATGGAGAAACAGACCACTTAGACGAATATTCTGTAACTGTACTAGAGCCTTGTGGTTATACATTGCGCTCAACAAATAGTCCTGTTAATAGAATGTATTATTCATTCTGTTATTCATTGCGCGGAGAATCCTATATAGATTATTTGCCCGAAGTTGTTAGCATAAACTACGATGAAAATGGTAAGGAACTTTATGGAACTTATCATAAAGTACAATCCGACAAAGAATATGCTATGTTAATTGATGGCAATCCTGCAAGTATATTCCAGTGGGAATGGAGTGATAGGAGATGATTTAATTGAAAGAAAAAGATTCTTACAGAATCAGTAGAAGAGCTACATGTCCTTATTATGCATCTCATACAACAAATTACATTCGATGTGAGGGTATGAGAGTGTCACGCCAAGAGTACAATCTTAAAACCGATTGTTGTGGGCAGTATAAAAACTGTCCTCAATATAAATTTCTTACTTATCATTATTTTACAAAGGAGAACTAACTATGTACACTAACAAGAAAGCATCCACCAAGAAGGCATCCGCTAAGGCCACCAATTCTGCTAAGTCCGCTTCTTCCGTAATCACCGATATCCGTATCTTCCCTATTAACAACAAAAAGTCTAATTGCTGTGCTATGGTTTCTGTTACGCTTGCAGATGTATTCTGCATTACTGGCATTAAGATTATGGATGGAAGTAAAGGGCTGTTTGTTGCAATGCCCAGCGCAAAGAATAAGAAAGATGAATGGCATGATATTTGCTACCCCATCACTAAGGAATTTCGTAAGGTTATGAGCGATTCTATTCTTAACGCTTTTGATGCCTTGCAGGAAGATGAAGATGAAGATGATGAAAGTGAGGATGACTGACAAGCTCCATAATGAATTGCCGCCAGACATTGACGATGATTTGCCATTCTAATTAAATAAAGAACACCCCTAAGTGGATAACCACCTAGGGGTGTTTTATTATTTAGCTAATATTAGGACGAAGAACCTTAATAGCAGTCATGCCATTGTTGTTATCCCAGCGAGGATAATCCATAGGAGTGCCATCTTCATTTCTAATACGGTCAAGAATTACAGGAGAAATACCAGACTGGAATCCAGACAAGCTAACAGTGAATTCAGTTGAAGCATGGCGCTTGCAGTACAGGATAACAGCTTTAGAATCCTTAGAATAATATAACTTATCTTCGCTGTCAATAACATCCCAAGTAACTGTCTTGCTTGTACCAGCAGACGCATTAAAAATTGATTGACTAAGCTTACGGTTATCAAATGCGGTAATATTAAGCGATGTATCTGTTTCGTTTTTTGTAATATAGATTTTATAATCAACGTTGGTTCCGTCAGTGAGGTGGATACAACCCTGTGAGGTATTAGTATCAAGTGGAATATATGCAAATGCCTTATACTGGTACGGGTCACCACTCGTTGACTGCCCCGCAACTGTGTATTGCATCTGATTAGTGATAGCTAAATCAATGCAACGGTGTTCACCAGCTGCACAAATATACTGACCGCGTTCCTCAGCACCGCTACCGAAGATATATTCGCGCTTAGTATAAATGTAAACGTCATCAAGCTTACATACAGCATTGGTAACAGGATAAGTACCAATTGACTGAATGGTTGTGCTAACTTTAGCGGAGCGGTTAATAATGCCACCATTAACAATGAACTGAGGATTAGGACTAGTACCAATCAGAGCAACAGCTGCATAACCAGTTTCAGTAGTAGCAGTTCCGTCATTGCAGGTATAAATCATATTGTTAATATAAGCTGCTGCTTTACCTGGCCCATCAAAGACAAAAGCATACTTACAAGTATCTGCATAAAAGTTAGTAACATGAATATCATTGTTAGTAACCTTGCAAGCGATTGAGTTATTCCACCAAGTATTGGCATCAGTACCACCTGAACCACCATAGGGAATACCATGATAGCTAGTCCAGTTGCATCCGTATACATCAGTACGGCAGTCAAAACCAACTTGACATACCATATTAACAAGGTTATTACATTCACAGTCGGGAGCACTACTCCCCCAGTAAAACGCGACAGAACCAGTCCAGCGTTCAACCGGAGTATTATCACTAAATCCCCATACCATTACATTATCCATGTAACAGTAGCGGTTTAGAGTGCCATTGTTGGGCTGCAAGTAAACACCATAGGACTTAACTTTATTGATACTTACATTATAAATGCTGTTATCAGTGTACTTACTGGTAGTAAATACAATGCCACCAATCATACCATTACAAGTAATGTCCAGATTAGCAATAACAATGTTACCAGTTACGTCGTTACCAGCTACAGTAATAACTCCACTAACACTAAAAGAATTAGGATTAGCAGTATACTCCAAGATAGTATCGCTTGTGCCGCGTGCAGGGTCACGAGAAGAACCAGCACCATACAAGCTATGCTTCAGCTGCAAAGGAGCACTAATCTTATAAGTACCAGCAGGAATAAACAGAGGTTCATTCTTAGTGTGAGTGTTAATAGTAGCAGTAATATCATCAGTACCGTCTTTTTTCAACGTCTGATATTTTTCAATGCTAACAGGGGATGGCTCAACAAAACTAGGAATTTTTCCGGTGCGACTTGTTAAAAATTTTGTGTCGGGGCCTGTAATGGTTCCCATAGAAACATAAGCATAATTATCATCAATGTTTGTTTCACGGGCTGATGCCAGCGTTAGATTACCATAAATATATGTGGGAACTGTATTGTTACCGACCGAAGTGACACCCGAATGAGCAGTAAACGCTTTTCCACCTTTAGAAACGATTTCTACTTTATCTGCAGATACATTCAGATTATTTTTAATAGTCTGATTCATATTACCAGTGACAGTCTGGTCAAGATTTCCAGTAGTGCTTTTATCAATCTTCTTAGTAATATCAGCACGAGCCTGAGTGTCTTTTACATCATAAACGGAATTATCAATCTTAAATTTATCAACAACAGGATTTGCCAATTTAAGTCACCCTTTCTATATCAAGCAGTCGTATGCTTATTAGTGGTAACAACTTTAATAGTGGTATCGGCAGAGCTATAGGTAACAGTAACACGAGGGAGTTGCTCAAGAGCAGTAACTTTATTAAGTGCATTAGTTGCATTAGTAGATGCAGTATTAGCAGTACTTTTAGCAGCACTTGCATCTTTTGCAGCAGCATCAGCAGTAGACTTAGCAGTGTTGGCAGTAGTGGTAGCACTATTAGCTTTATTAACCGCGTTAGTTGCATTAGTGGATGCAGTGTCAGCAGTAGACTTAGCAGTGTCAGCAGTAGACTTAGCAGCATTAGCTGTAGATTTAGCACTAGCTGCATCAGTACGCGCTACAGAGTCTTTAATTTCACAGATAGTACCATCAATATTGATTTGCGTTACAAAATTAGTAGTTTCAGCCATATATTATTTCCTCCATTAAACGGTATGAGTGCCAGCAGTAATACTAATAGTTTCAGTATCTTGCGTATAGGTAACTTCAACACGAGAAAGCTTTTCCAGTTCAGTAACTTTGTTAAGAGCGTTAGTAGCATTAGTGCTTGCTGTATTAGCAGTAGTACGAGCTTCACTGTCTTTAACAATTACTTCTTGGTCGTTAAGGTTGAACTTAGATACATAATTAGTTGGCATAATATCACCTATCCTTATTTGCCGACAATTTTGATAGTTTCTACAGGAGCATCATAGATATGAATATCTCCACCAGTAACAATTGTGCCATTATTAGGATTAAAGAAACCAAAAGAAATAGAAGTATCATCTTCATTATATTTGGCAACTTTTAACGATAGAATATAATGCAAACGTTCAGCAATTGTGGTCTTAGCACAGTTAGTGCCCTCAATGTACCTTGTACCTGCATCCATAGGCTTAAGAATTACATACAAATCATTATTAAGCCAAACAAGGTCGTTAATATTACGATTAGCACTTGCAGTAGTTTTTAACTTTTCATCAACGGGAGTGATAGCAAGCTTAACACTTCCCCAGAGTTCAGAGAAGTTACCAATCTTAGTCCAGTAATCTTCATTGTCAATATCAATTCCAATAGGTACAGGCTGAGTGCTCAAATATCCATCACCATTGACAGTAACAACAACTGTGTTACGAGGATACTGTTTGGTAATATCCCACTCAATAGGGTCTGCATAACTAATGGAGCTGGTTTCAATGTACTGCTGCATTACCTCAATAACCTTAGATACCATTTCATAGTAACTAATGCTATCATCATAGGCAACAGGAATTACAGAACGGAAAAGTTTATCCAAAGGATTGTACTTCAAACCTAATCACCTCTTTACCATAAACGCATAAACAGAACTTCCATATCTCTATATAAACAATTATAGATATTTGTGTTTTCTTTCATATAATCGTTCATAATAGATACAAGAGAACGACCACGATAACCTTTTTCTACATGGTCAAGAACACGATGTTCATTACCGTCACGATTTTCTTTTGTGTTGTTTTTATCATCCTGAGTGGTATTGCTATTACTGTTAGAGCTAGCATTAGAGCTAAAATTATTGACAGAATTTGCCTTACTATGGTCAGCATCCGACATATACTTACCAGCAAGAAAATTATCAATACTACCCTGTGGAGTATCAGTATGAGTATTTGTATTCTCTCCATTGCTGTTAGAATTGGAAGTATAATTGGAATTGTTTGTGCCGCCAATATTGACCTTACTATTCTTGGTTCTATCCTCTGTATTCACATCATGATGTTCAGTATTTTCATCACTGGTAATGGAAAAGTCATCAGTTAAGAACATTTCATACTGTTTATCAAGTGCTTCAAAGAGAGGATTATAATAAGGCATATGGCTGTTCATCCAGTCATCCAGACGCAGCTGCCAAAGGCCGAAGGTTTCAGAACCAATTTCATTTGTATAGAAATGCTTAAGAATATTGGTTTCAAGCTCTTTGCGCTTGTTTTCATTCCAGATAGGATAACTAAAATTAAAGATTTTAGGACGAGCACGCTCAATAATTTCTGTATAAGAAATATTGGTGTAAGGTTCAACAATACCTGCTTTTGATTCACAGATAAAGCGTACTTGAGTTGTATATTTACTCATTGCCCTTATCACCATCCTCAATATTAGTATCGCTTAAATTTTCTTCATCTTCGCGTCCTTCCATAATCTTGGTTAATTCAAGCTGTGAACGCATAGATACAGAGATATTGGTGCCAAATAGCCTGTTATAATCCTTACAGAATTTCTGGCGAGAATACAATGGAGAAAGACGGTCTGCTTCTACCTGGCCTAAGGTCATCTGAACTTCAGTAGTAAACTGCCGCTCTGCTTTCATATTGTAGTTACTCTCAATACCTAAATAGGTAAGAGCTTCGGCAAGAGTTTCTTTTTTCTGTTGCTCTAACTGCAAGCCAATGTACTGAACACCTAAATCAAGAACACCAATCATGTTCTTAATATCATCAGTAGAGGGATTGCCTTTAAGATACAGCCAAGGGTCGTATTTATCTTGCTGATAAACCAAATTCTGTACAGAAAGTTTTGTATTCTCATTTGCATAAGCAATTCTAGGAGTTTTCTGTGCAGCAAGGTTTAAGTCAATCGTTCTGTCTATATTGGTAAGACGTTGTGCAAACTGCTTAATAACAATAGCATCAGGGGAGCGGCGCATATTACACCAAAGATAAGCACAGTTTTGTTTATTAAGGCCACTTTTTCGGTAATTAGAATTGTAGCCATAAGCACGAAGATATTTAGGGTCTCCAATAATGTCAAAGTTATCACTTGGCATAGCAGGAAGAATTAAGTTGCCCATAACAGGGTCATGATAACCAGCCATTAAGGGCTGCCAAAACAAGAACTGTTCAATGAATCGTTCATCCAAAAAAGGAGAATCTTCAAGCCCTTCCCATTTGAATCTTGCAAGTGCTACATCATATAGACGATTAAACCAGTTAGCATAAGTTGCAACCGTTAAGTCATATGAATCAATCCAAGGTGGCTGCGGTTTTTGTGAACGTTTACTCATTTACTCACCTACTTCTGGAATACGTTTATAGATAGAATTGTCTGCTTCATAATTTCCAACAAGACTGGGATTATGCCAGAATGTAACACCACGATTAAAAATGTCGTTAATCATTGTAGAAACATCCGCAGGAACATCACCTAAGCAACAACAGTTTTGCGTTTTAACATAATTCCAATTTCTTCGAGAGTCAATGTTAGGAACCTGAACTTGGTGAATGGGATAGCCAAACATAGTCCAGTAGTCATCAATAACTTTTGCAAATTCTTTAGTAACATGATGATAACTAGCCATAGCATATGGAGCACTTGCATCCTTTGTCGGTAAAATACCAGCATCAGTAAAACGGAAATAAGGACTTACAGAACCATGGCTTTGTGGTGGCAATCTATCCATATCATCACGTTTTGCAAGCGTGCCAGCAATATTAAGCATTTGATTTGCTAAGCCTTCAATAGCTCCATAAGTATTATCGGGGAAAAGAGAAGGATGTTTACCGCTCATAGCCTGAACATCCTTTGCTGGGGCAGTCAGCAGGTTAATACCAGCAAACATTGTACCAGCTACCAAACCCGCATTTTCAACGGCCATGGAACTAGAGTTCTGCGCTACATATACCTTATAAATATCAGTGTTATAAGCACAAGTAGGCCAGTTGCTAATTGCAAAAACATCTTCCTGATTATAACCAGTAGAGCCTTTATAATCCTCTGCTGCAAATATTGCTGTAGTCTGTCCTGCATTTGACATTACATTGTATCCAATATGCAGACTTTTCTTTCTATCCCCAAGTTCAAAACGAAAAACGTGGTTATCGCCTTGTGTAGAATAATAACGGAGATAAAAATAAGGATATGTGAAAAGCTTATTATTCTTAGGAACATAACCAGCTATATTATTAGGAACTACAAAAGTCTTATCATACTTACCAGTATCAAAGGTAAGAGGAACCATATAAATTCCCAAAATACCATCAGGAGCTTGACCTGCTTCTACAGCCTTAGCAATAAAATCATTAGCAGATTCAGCTGTGGTAAAAAAGTTTTCTTTACAGCCTGAATAAATTCCAAATCGTAAAGAACCGGATGCAGGGGGAGAGTCTTTTTCAGGCTTATCAAAGGTTGTAACAATGCAGATACGCTTATCAAAGTCAATGTACTGTTGAATATCGTCAATATATGGCCCAGTATCTAGTTCATCATTGATGATATTATCGCCAATTTCGTCTGTGTTTGTATGAGAACGCTCAATAAAACAAGGCTGTAATGTTACTTGATTAAACCAAGTCTGCATAACATCAACAGTAAAATAAATTCTACTGGTTTCGTTAGCAACATATTCTACTTTATCAATAAAGGCATAATACCATTTATCTGAAAAGTCTGCGTTCTGAAATACGATATAATTACATGGTTCAATTGTTTCAGCATTAACACCAACAGAGAGATAATGCTCTAATCGCTGATAAGTATAATTGGTAAGATGAAGAACGGATTTAGAAGTGAAATAAGCAAAACGGGAAGAATCAGACTGAAACCTAAGCACATGATTATAGGTTTTATCTGTAGGGATACCCTTACAGATATAAAGTTGCATATTAGGCAATTTGCGTTTCCGCTCCTTTCAAAATCTGTAGGGTGGTTTACACATCATCCAAATTGGAAGTTTACGTTTAGTTGTGGGAGTAGGACTTGGGCCTGGTGGTGTTGGTGGTTCAGGTGGTGTTGGTGGATTTGTAGCATCCCATTCAACATCCCATGTACCTACTTCATTAGGAATACCAAGAATAGCAGATGGGTCAGTTCTGTAAGCTGTTCCATAACCACCTATCCAATATTCCCAATGCGTATGAATACCACTGGCATTACCTGTTTGTCCTTGCTCACCAATATATTGACCACGAGTAATTGTTTCACCAACGCTATGAATCTGACTAACAAAATGAGCTGCAAGCCAATAGCTATTATCGCTCATTTTAACTACAATGTAGTTGCCCCAAGAATCGTTACCAGTCGTGCCACCTTGCCAAGTATGGGCTGTTTCAACCGTACCTGCCATTGGTGCATAAGATTGATGATTTGTGTGTACCGTGTCAATACCACCATGAACTGAACCATCAGAATAATGCGGATAACCTGCTGAAACTCTGATTGTGCTTTGGTCAGTGATACATTGTTTATAGGTAGCCATAATCAAAGCAACGCGTGATATCGTATGCGC
>PPYF01298520.1_pt1 | contig 14685 bp, 7 predicted proteins | sample 1559871 | NCBI WGS metagenome assembly PPYF01 (sample SAMN08240021, study PRJNA423297) | Human gut metagenome, whole genome shotgun sequencing project. | reverse complement strand
AACTGAATGCGCTGGGTATTGCTACAAAGCTGGTAAACCGTGTTCATAGCAAAATTGTTATTGGTGATGATGGTTTGCTATGCGTGGGATCGTTCAACTGGTTTAGTGCGACACGGGAAGCGCGATATGAACGATACGATACATCGATGGTTTACTCTGGTGATAACCTGAAAGGTGAGATTGAGGCTATTTATAATAGTCTTGAGAGGCGTCAGGTTTAGAACAGACATTTTGATTAGCCATCTTATCGGTGTTTTTCCCTGGATAAGATGGCTGAATGGAATGATCACGTCCCGGTATAACGATGAAGTATTTTCAGAAGGAATTATTGTGGCGACTAAGATGTGGATGATCCGCGGTGATGGCGGAAAATTGTACGACGACTTCAGAGACAAACAGGTTGTTGCAATTGGTTGGTCGCAGCTCGCTCCCTATGTGAAACCTGGATGCTCAAGAGAGCAGTTGTTTACCCGGTATCAGGAGCTTGAGCCACAGACTAAGCCAGGCACAGTTCGTTCTGGAGCTTCTCAGGTCTGGCGCTTTGTGAATGAAATGCAGAAAGGCGACTGGGCTATCACTTATTCACCTTCTAATCGGACCTATTTAATAGGGAAAATAGCGTCAGATTTTGAGTTTCATGCCGAGTGGCTTGAAGATGGCATGGGCATCGCCCGTAAAGTGAAGTGGAATGCGGAAGAGATTAAGCGCGATAGTCTGAGTGATGCAACCAGAAACACCCTTGGTTCAACGCTGACAGTTTTTCAGGTGCCTGATTTTGCTGTGAATGAATTAGTGCAGGGCAATAAGCCTGTCTCAGATATCGTGCCGGAAGTACCTGTTTCAGGTGAAGAGGATGAGGTCGTTTCTAATCCTCTGCGCGACATGGAAATGATCGCTTTTGAAGGCATCAAGGATCGTATCAACCGTCTCGACTGGGATGAGATGCAGAATCTGGTCGCTGGCGTGTTACGCAGCATGGGATATAAAACTCAGGTATCGCCTGCGGGTGCTGACCGTGGGAAAGACATCATTGCTTCGCCTGACGGATTTGGGTTTGAAAATCCGCGCATTATTGTTGAGGTGAAGCACCGGCGGGAACAGATGAGCAGCCAGCAAATCCGTAGCTTTATCGGTGGCCGTCATAAAGACGATCGCGGGCTGTATGTTAGTACCGGCGGATTCAGCAAGGATGCGCGTTATGAGGCCGATCGTTCTACAATCCCGTTGACGCTATGGACGCTGGACGATTTGGTACGCGCGTTAGTGGAAAACTATGAGCAGGTGGATATTGAAACTAAGCTGTTGGTGCCGCTTAAGAAAACGTATTTGCCTGCATGAATTTGCAACGCCTGTTTTTGTATATACAGGCGTTGCTGTAACTACAGCAGGAGCCCATTCATTTCGTCCCCAAGTAACAGCGCTCTGGCAAGATTAAATTGCACCATTTCTCAACGCCTATTGAGATATTGCCAATAATGACAGCACAAAAATCGGGCAGTATGCCCGACTGTGATATGGCAAATTATCGGGACATTCTTTGCTTGATTAGCCCGAAGAACATTTCCCAGAGATGTTCCGACATACCTTCATTGGTCAATAGTTCGTCTCGTGAAGTTCCACGACTGAAGCCTCCCATCAGAGCACGAAAACCAAGAGTCTGGCCGTTATCAGCAAGGCTTACAATTTCGTTAATACTGTTTCGAACAACATTATCCTGGCTATAACAGATAGAGTAAGGTTGCTTGAACGCGGTGTAAAAACGGAATCTACTCCCTAAAAGATCGGATTCGCCGGAGCCGGTGAAGGGATATGTATGGTTTGCTGTAGTTTTTTGGCTTCCATCCGGGCAATGGCACGCGAGACGGCCTCGACGACCTGAACGTAGCCTTCATCGTGGGTGGCAAACTTAGTGATGGGTTTACCGTCGATAGTCGCCGCCATAATGCTGCCGAATTATAACTGATGCCATGCACAGTTTCTTAAAATTACCGGAATGACCACCGCCTCGCCCCGGTCATGCCGTTCCAGTGCGTTTTTCATCTCTACCTGATAGCAGTAATCAGAAGCAATAAAGTCACTGCTGATCAGGATCAGGATCAGGATCAGGATGATATCTGCTTGCGAAAAATAGTGGTCGATCTGACGTTCGAACTCCTGACCAGGAACGATGCGGCGATCGTGCCATGTTGTGATCTTCCCGGTTCGCTTCAGCGGGGAGAGATGCTTCTCAAGTTCATTGCGTAGTGCTTCATCTGCATGGGAATAGGAAAAAACGAGAGTGGTTATAGCGCGTAAGATGCTCCGATGGAGAAATGAGTAAATGCCGCCATTTTGCGCCAATAAGGGTAAAAGAGTAATCCCCTATTACCACAAGGTATTGATGCGGAAATCAGCCCTTCAACTTGGTATCATTCTGATGCCAGAGTATTATCTCTGGCAATTTCCTTGATTTAAGCAACTTGGGTAAAGGCGTCATACGTATTGAACGCTCAGGTGGTTGTGGAATCGCTTTGCTTGCTTTTTTACTGTGAAATCCATGAGTTGCTGAGAGTTCAAGCACTGCAGGATCGAAAAGAGACAACAATGACACTGATTAACCTAAAAGATCTCGAGGCCCATCTATGGCATGCAGCCCATATTATTACAGGGCCCATTGATGCGTCAGATTACAAAACGTACATTTTCCCCATCTTGTTCTTCAAGCGCATTTGTGACGTGTATGACGAAGAATTTGCTGATGCGATGGAGAGCGTTGGGGATGCAGAGCTTGCCAAGGGCAAGATGTTTCACCGTATTCAGATACCTGAAAATTGCCACTGGCGCGATGTTTTCGCTGAGACCAAGGACATCGGTCAGGCTTTAAAAGAGTCCTTCCGTGGTATAGAACTGGCAAACCCTAAACTGCATGGCATTTTTGGCGATGCCAGCTGGACCAATAAAGAACGCCTTTCTGATGAGTTACTGGCTACGTTACTCAATCACTTCAATAAGGTGAACCTTGGCGTTTCTAGTGTCCGTGACGATGATATGGGGCGCGCATACGAGTATCTGATCAAACGCTTTGCAGACAAAGCCAATAAGAAAGCAGGTGAGTTCTATACCCCACGAACTATCGTTCGTTTGATGGTTAACATTCTTGATCCAAAAGCCGGTGAGAGTGTCTACGATCCCGCCTGTGGTACCGGTGGTATGCTGCTTGAGACCATCCACCATGTAAAAGAAAATGGTGGTGATCCGCGTTTACTAAAAATCAAGGGTCAGGAAAAGAACTTAACGACGGAAGCTATTGCGCGTATGAATCTGTTCCTGCATGGACAGGAAGATTTCGATATTGTCCGAGGGGATACTTTACGCGAACCTAAATTTTTAAAAAGCGATCGTTTAGAAACCTTTGACTGCGTTGTTGCCAACCCACCGTTTAGCTTAAAAGAATGGGGATACGATCTGTGGTCGAACGATCCCTATGGCCGTAAGCAATATGGCCTGGCGCCTAAAACAAATGGTGATTTTGCCTGGGTGCAGCATATGTTTGCTTCACTTAACGACAATGGACGTATGGCAGTCGTATTACCTCATGGTGTGCTGTTTCGTGGCGGCGCAGAGGGGGCAATTCGAACCAAATTACTGCAAGAGAATCGCATTGTGGCGATTATTGGTGTTGCTTCCAACCTGTTCTATGGAACTGGGATTCCTGCGTGTATTTTGGTGCTGCGTAAATCACGTCCGGCCGCGCATAAAGATCATGTATTGATCATCAATGCTGAAGAAATCTATACCAAGGGACGTGCGCAGAATACGCTGTCCAACAAGCAGGCCGATGAAATATACCAAATCTATCATGACCAGGCGCAACAAGGGCCAGATGCAAAAGAAATCGAAGGCGTTGCACGCTGGGTTCCTCTGAAGGAGATTGAAGAAAATGACTTCAATCTAAATATTGCTCGTTATGTGCAAAAGCCACTCGAAGAAGAAACCATCACTGTGGAAGAGGCGCTCAAAGATTTTCAACGGAAGCTGGCTGAGCTGGAAAAAGCAGAAGAGGAGCTGGAGGCCCTGCTTATCAAAGAAGGGTTCGAGGTATGAGTACTATGAGTAATAAAAAGCTGGAAGAGCTGCTCTGGGGAGCCGCCGAATTTCTTCGTGGCCAAATTGACGCATCAGACTACAAGCAGTATATCTTCCCGTTGCTGTTTTACAAACGCCTGTCAGATGTCTATCTGGAAGAATATAACGAAGCGCTGGAACTCCATGAAGGTGATGCTGAATATGCCGCCATGCCGATGTTTCACCGTTTCAATATTCCCTCTGAAGCCAGTTGGGAAAAGGTACGCAATACCAGTAAAAACATTGGTGAAGCGATCCAGAGTGCGCTTCGACTAATTGAAGCCAATAATCCGCGTTTACATGGCGTCTTCGGTGATGCGCAGTGGACCAATAAAGAGCGCCTGCCCGATCATCTGCTGGCTGATCTGATTGAACATTTCAGTAAAATACCGCTCGGTATTAAATCTGTCGCTCAGGATGATCTTGGTGAGGCCTACGAATACCTGATTAAAAAGTTCGCTGATGATTCCGGTCATACGGCAGCAGAGTTCTACACCAACCGAACAGTCGTGCATTTAATGACGCGCATTATGGGCTTAAAACCGGGTGAAACAGCCTATGATCCAACGTGTGGCACTGGAGGGATGTTGCTAAATGCAGTGATGGATCTTCGTGCAAGAGGAGAAGAGTGGCGCTCTGTGCACCTTTATGGTCAGGAAGTGAACCTGCTGACTTCCGCTATTGCTCGTATGAATATGTTCCTGCATGATATTGAAGAGTTTGATGTGCTGCGTGGTGATACTTTGGCTGAGCCAAAGTTTATTGAAAACGATCGGCTCAAGCAGTTTGATGTGATTTTTGCTAACCCACCATACTCCATTAAGAAATGGAATCGTGACAAGTTTGCAGCCGATCCCTATGGGCGTAATCTCTATGGCGTGCCTCCACAAGGTTGTGCTGATTATGCGTTTTATACCCATATAATCAAAAGTTTAAAACCCGACACCGGTCGTGCTGCCATGCTCTGGCCGCATGGTGTACTGTTCCGTGATTCTGAACAAGCCATTCGTAAACAGGTGATTGAATCCGACATAATCGAAGCGGTGATTGGTTTGGGACCAAATCTGTTTTACAACTCGCCGATGGAATCTTGCTTGGTGGTGCTTAATTGCAATAAACCTGCTGAACGCAAAAATAAGGTTTTGTTTATCAACGGGGTTGAGTATGTTACCCGTGAACGTGCCCATAGTCGCCTATCTGATGATGATTTGGAAGTATTATGCGAGGCTTATTTTAATCCGGAGAAAAAAAACGACATAACCGCTTTAGTGGATATCGAAGCTATTAAAGAAAATTTCTATAATTTATCGATTTCACTTTATGTGAAATCTCAAAACAATGTCAAAATGAATGATATTCAGCATGCTATCGAATCATGGAAAGTCAGTAGCGTAAAACTCAAAAGAAATATCAAGGTATTGTTTGATAGCTTGGATAGCATTGGCTATGAAATTGATAGAGAGAAATATAATAATGAATAATAAAAGAAATGTTACATTTGGTGATCTTGCTGAACAGGTTATGGTTAGAATCTCCCCAACAAGCGACGATGCTAAGCATTTTATTGGGTTGGAACATTTGAAATCTGGTTATTTTTATGTTCATGATTGGGGGGCTGACGTTGAATTGAAAACACAAGCCTTTAAGGTAAAGTGTGGCGAAATAATTTTTAGTAGACGAAATACATATTTAAAAAGGGTGTCGGTGAGCCCTATTAATGGTATTTGCTCTGCTGATGCAATGGTAATTAAACCAAGGAAAAACAACTACTTATTGGATGGGTACTTACCCCACTTGATGCAATCAACCTCTTTTATGGAAAAGGTGATTGCAAATTCCGCCGGCTCGCTATCATCGCGAATAAAATGGAGTGATTTAAATAAACTAGAAGTTAATATACCGAGCATTGAACAGCAATACTCGTCATTAATAATCTTTGATTCGTTAGCAAAGAAAGAACTTCTATATTTAAGTGCTCTCAAAGCAGCTAAAAGATTATTATATGCTATTGGTCTACGGACTTTTGATAACTACTTTGATTCGAGGGAGAATAAATGTGTTCCTCTTCCGGTTGGATGGACTTTTGGTTCTATTAAAGATGTTTTAATTGATTCTCCAGAAGGGGGATATTCTCCTGTTGAAACCGCAGTCGGGACTGGGTACTATGTCCTGAACCTAAATAGTTTGTCGAAATCAGGATTCAGAGAAACTACTTTAAAAAATATTACAGAAGATCATTTTTTAAAAGGAAAAACATGCAATGATGGTGATTTGTTAATCTCTCGTTCTAATACAGCGGAGTTGGTTGGTTTAGTTGGAAAATATAAAGGATCGACTGGCAATGGGAATACGATTTTCCCAGACACGATGTGGAGATTGGCTGTTGACGAAAAATTTATTAAAAAAGAGTTTTTAATGTACTATCTGATGTCTCCATATGGCCGTCGAGCTATTCAAGGTATTGCTGCTGGAACTAGCGGAAGTATGAAGAAAATAAATAAAGATAACTTTTTAAAAATTCAAATTCCTATTCCTCCCTTCGATATTCAAGCATCAATCATTAATACGTTTAAGTGTTCGTATGAGAATATTTATAGGCACAATGAATCCTTGGGGAAAATTATTCAACTGCGCCAAGCTATGATTGATAAGGAAATATAAAATGTTTAACGAACAAACCGTCACAGAAAATGGAATTATCGACCGTTTAAAAGGTTTAAGCGGAGTCAAGTGGACTTACTGCCACGGTGAAAACCTGCCTAAACAAGCGCAGGATATATTCGTTGATGAGTGGCTAAAAGACGCGCTTTGTTCGTTAAACCCTGATATCGGCAGACAGCCTGACTATGCCGATGAGGTCATTTACAAACTGCGAGGAGTGGTTTTAGAAGCCCGCCATACCGGCTTGGTAAAGGCCAATGAAAACTTCCAGGAATGGTTGATGGCCGACAAAACCTTGCCTTTTGGTAAGAATGGCGACCATATCACCATCAATCTGATTGATTTTGACAATATAGAGAACAACCACTTTGTAGTGGCGCAGCAGGTTCACTATATCGCGGCCACTGAAGTCTATTTTGATATTGTTCTTTATGTGAACGGCATGCCACTGGTAGTAGGCGAAGTTAAAACCGCAACACGCCCCAGCGTGACCTGGCAAGACGGTGCTGCCGATTTCATGGGTGGCAAAAAGTACTACTGGAAAAATGTTGAATCTTTCTTTGTACCTAACTTGCTGTGCTTTGCCAGCGAAGGTAAAACCTTTGCCTATGGAGCCATTAATGCCCGAGTTAAAGACTGGGGACCCTGGCATAATACTGAGCTTCGTGATGAAATTTTGCCGGGTCTGGCATCGGTACTCAATAGCTGTGAGAGTTTGTTAAATCCGCAAACCTTATTGCAGTTACTGGAATCTTTTGCATTATTTTCAACCGTCAAAACGGGCAAAAATACTCCACCTAAACGCGTTAAAATCTTGCCGCGTTATCCGCAATTTGAAGCTGCAAAACAAATTGTTGAGCGTGTTCGCAGAGGCTATCCAAAAAAAGGTCTTATTTGGCATTTCCAGGGATCGGGTAAATCCTTGTTGATGCTTTACGCCGCCAAAATGCTACGTGCCGATAATGCGTTAAAAAACCCGACGGTACTTATCGTTGTGGACCGGCGAGATCTGGACAGCCAAATTAACGAGACCTTTGGTGGAGCCGACGTTAAGAATCTGATTAAAGTGCAAAGCTGCAAAAAGTTGGGTGAATACATTGAACAAGACAGCCGTGGCATTTTAATCACCACCATCTTTAAATTTAAAGATATCGAAATTGACGATAGCAACCCTAATGGCCTGAACAACCGGGACAATATCATTGTGTTGGTTGACGAAGCTCACCGTACACAGGAAGGGGGATTAGGCGAGAAAATGCGCTGGGCGTTGCCCAATGCCCACTTCTATGGCCTGACTGGTACTCCGATTTCTGGCATTGATCGTAATACGTTCAAATTGTTCGGTGCCGAAGAAGATCCAGGTCGCTATATGAGCCGCTATAGCTATAAGCAGTCGATCCGGGATGGCGCAACTAACCCGGTGAAGTTCGAACCTCGGCTGGCTGAACTCCGAGTGGATCGTGATGCCATCAATGAAGAGTTCGAGCAACTGGCTACCGAAAACAACCTGGATGAAGAAGAAAAAGCAGCATTGTCCAGACGTGCCGGCAAGCTGGCTATTATGCTGAAATCTCCCAGACGTATGGCTGCGGTGAGTAATGATATTGCTGAGCATTTTACCAACCATGTTATGCCGAAAAAGATGAAAGGCATGGTTGTGGTATACGATCGCGAAGCCTGTGTGCAGATGTATTATTTGCTCGGTGAAAAGCTTGGTTTTGATGCAGTTGAAGTGGTTATGAACGTTGACCAGGCTCCGATTAAAGTTGAAGAGGGTGGCAAAAAAGACAAGCTCAACAAGGATTGGCTTAAATGGCATGATGAGTTGGAGCTGCCTGTCAAACAAGTCGATTTTGAACGCTGGCAGCACATCGATGCCGAAGAGCAGGTGCAAAAGGATCTAATTGAGTGCTTTAAAGATCCTGAATATCCATTACAGCTTATTATCGTAACCGCCAAGCTGCTTACGGGCTTTGATGCCCCGATTTGCTACTGCATGTACCTCGATAAGCCTCTACGCGATCATACCCTTCTGCAGGCCATGTGCCGAACTAACCGGCTGTACGAAACCGATACTGTACGCAAGGACATGGGATTAATTATCGACTACCTCGGCGTTTTCGAAAATCTGCGTACCGCTCTGGCCTATAACCCTGAAGAAATTGAAGGAGTTGTAGAGGGAATTGAGGCATTTAAAGAGCTATTGCCGTTACAACTGAATAAATGTTTGTCCTTCTTCCCTGGTGTGGATCGGTCCATAGCTGGTTTTGAAGGTATTATGGCCGCGCAGGAATGCCTGCCGACCAACGAGAAGCGCGATGAATTCGCTGCCAGCTTTGGTGTGTTATCCAAGTTATGGTCAGCTATCAACCCAGACCCTTTTTTGACCCCTTATCGTCAGGACTATAAATGGCTGGCGCAAATTTATGAATCGGTGCGTCCGGTAGGGCAGACAGGTGCGCTTGTTTGGGCTGCCCTTGGCCCCGAAACAATCAAGATGATCCATGAGCATACTGATATCAATCGTATTCGCGATGATATTGACGAGTTGGTCATGGACGAGCACGCTATTTTTACCCTGACCGCTAAAGAGCAGGAACAACGTGCTAAACGCCTGGAGATTGATCTTATGGGACGTTTGCGCGGCAGTCATGATCCTAAATTTGTGGCATTGGGCGAGCGCCTTGAAAAACTGCGTCAGGACTATGAAGCTGGTGTTATCAAGGCCATTGACTGGTTGAAAGGCCTGTTGGATGCAGCGAAAGATACCGTTCAAGCCGAGCGCGAAACGGGCGAGCGTCCAGTAACTGAAGCTGATAATAAACAGGCGTTGACTAAGCTTTTCCTCGAAACACGTCCGGAAACTACCCCTAAGTTAATCGGTGATGTTGTAGAGCAAATTGATAAAATTGTGAAAGCTACCCGCTTTGATGGCTGGCAAAATTCTAACAGTGGCCCGCGCGAAATCCAAAAGGCGCTTTTGCTGACCTTGGCCCAGTTTGGACTAGGGAAAGATAAAGAGTTGTTCCAGAAGGCGTATGGGTATATTGAGGAGCATTATTAATCGTAGCTTCAGCAGTACAGATATTGCAACTTACTTGCAACCAGTAGCAGGGTGTATTGTGGACACCCTGCTACTGTGATCTATTCTATTAAAAGACCTTTATACAAATTCTCTTTAAGTTCTCGCTTATCATTCATTATTTTTTCAATGAGATTATTATATTGTTCAAGCGTATTATCTAACTCATCAAGCCAAATATTTAATTTATACTGGGTCGTTAAAGGTGGAATACTAACTTCTACATTTTTTATTTGTGTCGTGGTTAAATATTGCTGAGCGGTACCAACGGCGAGCCTTCTTAAGTTTAAAGTAGATAATAATTTTGCAAGGTAGGGTGTTAAAACTTTATTTGGTGAATAATTCTTAATAATTAATGAGTTATTTGTCACCCAAATATCACCTTGAACATACCGAACGTTTCCGCAAAGAGCTCCGACCTTACCAATAATAATATTTTCACCATTTTCCATTGCTTCATTATTATATCCAATAACTCCATTTCCACCGTATACAGGAATTGGTCCAGTGGGTAACAGCCTGTTTTTTTGTAATAAATTTCCGGATTTTACTATTGCAATATTTCCAACTTTAAGTCTCTCAAATTCATATTCATGCGAATGATTTTTTATTGTTGACTCTAAGATTGCTATTTTTTCTCTTAATAAAGACAACTCTGTTAGTAATAATTCATTATTACGTATTGTCTGTTCAATGTTAACTATAGAATCACTAAGAAACTCATATGAGTTTCGCTCTTTATCTTTTAAGAGTAAGTTATAAGATGAAGGTGTATCACTAATATTGATAATCCAGGAGTGTTCAGTTATTGTTCTATTTTTTGCTGACTCTAAAAAATCTATAAAATCATCGAATTTTATAATATTTGTACGTGAGTATTTTTCACCATTATTTAAATTGTAGAAAAATATTCTATCTGTTGGGCCAGAATTACTTATAAAAAGAATACATAATTTTACTGCAGTGTAAGGAAGCAATGCACCTGACGGTATAGATAAAATACAATCTAAATTATAATTTTGGAAGATCTTATCTTTAAGAGTGATGCACTCTTCACTCACATCATATAAAAAACGCTCTGGTAATATCATGGCTGCTTTGCCATTAACAGCGAGAGAGTCAATAACATGCTCCAGGAAGTAATAGTCTAGATTAGGTCCTTTATAATGTGTGTCAATATGAATATTATCCCAACAGCTCTTTTTCCCAAATGGTGGGTTAGTTAAAACAAAGTCATATTTTTTATTCTTATAATTTATATCTAAGCTATCTTTTAGTATTATTTCAAAATTAAATTCTTTATTGATTAAAAGGTTAACAATTGAGATTAGACAGGCAAATGATGATGTGTCATTACCAATAAGGGAATAATTTTAATTTAAGTTTTTGTTTAAACTGTTGCCTTTAATATATCGTGCTGACTCTATTAATAAACCCCCAGTTCCACATGCTGGGTCGTAGATTGATGTGCCATCTGTAGGTGATAACATTTCAACCATGAGCTGAACTAAAGCAGATGGAGTAACATATTCACCTGAACGACCCGATTCATTAACCATCCTAAGAATTAAAGATTGATAAGAATTTGCATATTGATAGAATTCTGTAAGTGAATGTATCTGCGAAATAGAATAATCTATATATTTAATTATTTCATGGTCATTGATGTTATTAATTAAAAAACCTATCTTACTCCTGAGGTTTTCAAGCATGTCGTGGTTTATATTTTTTATATCTATCGAGAAAATAAAACTTTCATATAGTTGCTGGTAATAATATTTAATTTCATTAATGTTGTTGCTTGATATGTTTTTTATATCTGAAAATCTTTTATCATTTTCATAAAGATATAATTTTATATAATGTAAAAAAATAAATAATGAAATTAACTCTACTGCTTGCTCTGTATTTCTTATCGAACTCTTTTTCTTGATTAGTGTAAGTAGATCTTCAAATAAAGAGGTGTTCATTTTAATTTCTCCACCAAAAAATTGTACATGTTCACTATATCTTCACTGATCTCAGCAGGTGGTATAAGTTCTATATATGAGTAAAGTTTTGAGATATCTAATCCTATACCATCAGAATCAATTATTTTTGTGATGCAATGTTTTACATTAAGCCGGCTAATTGCTGAATTATCTCCAGGATTGTTTTCTTTTAAATAACTGTTAGCCGGCAGATCACCATTGTTTATTTGCCCGATAAATCCATGATGAGACAATGCCGTATAAGATAATAAGTAGTTTTTTATTTCTCTTCTTTTCCAAGCAAGGAGATATATTTTATTTTTGTTTTTATTTTCTAACTTCGCTATATGTTTTGAATATTCACTTCCATTGACTTGAACTCCATCTTTCTGATAGGTAATTGGAGCCTCATCTTTGTCGCAGATCATGAATATTTTTTTGACTTTCTTATCAGTATTTACATTTGAAAGCGAATTAATCCACTCTATTTTTGGTTTTGCGAACTCTTGATTTAAATTATCGTAACCAGAGGACTGTTTTATTGCATGGAGGCCATCTAACTTTGATACATCAAGTCCTTTTTTCTTTGCTAAGGCATAAAAAATAGTCCAATCATTATAATCATCCATCAATACTATGTTTTCTAGTTTACGACACACTTCGAACTGTACGTCTGATATTCTTGTCAAGACAGATAAACGTTCTATTATAGTTTTTATTTTATCATCTTCTTTTATTTTTCCTTTATCAACAATCTTTAAGTTTTTAAAATCATTATCAGTAGCTGTAATTGAGTCTAATAGATGGGTGGTTGTTATCGCATAACCATTAATACTATGTAGTCGATGCCATAAGAGCTCAATATTCTTGTAATGTAAATGGGAATCTATCTCATCTAATAAGAATAAAGTATTAGGACTATCAAAAATATCAAGCAGAGAGTATAAAAAGAGTACTTGATATTCCCCATCACTAATATCATTCAGTTCGATATTATTTTTAAACTCTAGCTGTAATGATGGTTTTATTATAAAGTAATCATTATCTGCTGCTTGAGTGAAAAATGTTATGATAGGATCAAAAAAGGAATCTTCTGCTTCCTCAAATGATGGATTGAAAAAATTTGAATGAGTTAGCAAGATCTCTTGAGCTTCAAGTGGAGACTCGAAATCATAATCAGCATTAACAATATTATTAATGAAACTTTCTAAAGTCCTATGATAAGCTGAATACCTTAAAGTATTTTCAATACCTTGTTCTTCTTGTGCTAATGCCATTTTTACTCGATTAACGTAAGCCGAATTTACTCGGACCGTCAATGTAAGCTTGCTTGATATATCATCATTTTTATCATCTGATACATCAATATAGCCTTTCTCACATAAAAAATTTCTAACAAGACCATTTGATTTACAAATTGTGGATATGAATATTAGTAACTTTGACCATGATTTATCGTAATAACAACAATCTAAGTTAAGACCTCTATTTGCTTGCCTTTCATGAGAAAGATAATCAGAGAAGTACGTTGAGTATTTCTCATTTTTTCCAGAAGAAAAACAAACAACCTTTGTTTCTGGTAGATATTTTTTTGTTAAACAGTTAATAAATACGGATTGTAAAATCGAGGACTTACCAGCACCATTTTCGCCAATTAAGGCCGTAACCTTTTCAAAAAAGACATTTTGCTCTCTGTCATATAAGGTGTTTTTTGGTAACATGATTTCCATTTTTATAGTTCCATTTTTTTAATTCTATGCACCTGACACTTTTAAAATTCTGCTACCTTTTAAACTGGGCCACTACAGTCTCGACCAAATTATCTTCAACGCTGTTACCGTAGCAACGTGCTCTGCCCTACAAGAACATATAATAATCGTTCCTTCTGTACAAACAAATCATTGTGTAGTGATCAACTCATTTTGGCAACTACAGGGATTATTCTGGATACGTTACTTTCATGGACCTTCAGTCACAAAGAATACCATGATGCCCTCGAAGCTATCGAAATGTTGTGCACGAAAAATGAATCGACATAAATTCTCAAGTATACTCTTGATATTGCAGAGGTTCTTTATGATTGTGAATCTGGTGATAGCGATCGCCGACTACAGTACTGGATTAACATTCGCGAGATGTTCCTACGTCGCTGGGAACGGTTGGATATCCGTATGCTGTTGTTGGCACGCATGATGGAACAGCTCTACGTTTGTAAGGATATCGGTAGTACCCTCCCGACAGAAACCATACCAGCAAGCGTAACGTCTCCGTTGTATCGGAATCTCCGCGGGAAAAAGCGGGTGTTTTACAGTATTACAAAAATGCCACGCAACGTGGTAAAGACGCCTTATTGAAATTGTATCCGGCGCTATGAATTGAGCTCAACAATGATCGCGTTGCCATTGATGCGTTATTGGATGCTGCCAAAAAAGCAGATTACTTCATCTTCGTCAACGGCAGTTCAAAACATCAAGCATTTTATACGGTTACCAATTGCCGTAAGGATATTATTTATCCGGCGGTGAAAGGGGCTTCAAGCATAGTTGCTGCCTTTATTGCGAGCTGGCCTGATTGCACAAGGAATAGCGTGTACTATTCTTTGTGAAAATGTGACAAACGCAAAATTGCTTCTACAAACCTGTCAGAAATAATCCCCCGACGGGCTGCCGCGCTGAAATGACTGCTTCGCAGTGCCGTCGTCCAGTTCTCCGGTGACCGGTACACTGAACCGTAATATCCCGTGCTTAAATCGTCCGGATCTTCATCAGGCGCGTTCGTCAGTCCTCTTGCACCTTGTTGCTGGAAGTCGACGAAAATAATATTGGCTAAAACATTATTTTGATAATTGCCATAAATAGCTTCATACGC
>PPYF01545399.1_pt1 | contig 14687 bp, 10 predicted proteins | sample 1559871 | NCBI WGS metagenome assembly PPYF01 (sample SAMN08240021, study PRJNA423297) | Human gut metagenome, whole genome shotgun sequencing project. | reverse complement strand
TGATACGCGTGCAGGTAAAAAAGGATGATATGAAGGAGGTAATCCTTCACTATGAGGACAAGTATATACCTATGGAGCGTAAGGATACCAGAAAGACAGTTCCGATGAAGAAGGTTGCTGTCTCACAGTTTCATGATTATTATGAAGCACAGATAAAGATGCATTTGATCTGTCTGCGTTACTTTTTCGAATTTACGGACACGCAGGGAGAAAAGGTATATTATGGAAATTATGAGTTTGATAAGGAATGCATTACAAACAGGGACAGAATGTTTGACTGTCCGCAGAACCTCCGGGAGGAAGAGATGTTTGAGGTGCCGGAGTGGGCAGCAAACAAGGTCGTGTATCAGATTTTCCCATCCCGTTTTGCAGCAACGGAGCCGGTAGACAAAGAACTGTGGTATAAAGCACCGATTACTCCTATGGATGATCTGCATGGAAATCTCAGGGGAATCATTGAGCATATGGATGATATTCAGAATCTGGGAATCGATGTGTTGTATATGACACCTATCTTTCAATCAAATTCGTGCCATAAGTATGATACCACGGATTACTACCAGATAGACCCGTCCTTTGGAACAACAGAGGATCTCAAAGAGCTGGTACAAAAAGCGCATGAGCGTGGTATGAAGGTAGTCCTGGATGCGGTATACAATCATACGGGAAGAGAATTTTTTGCGTTTGCGGATATCCTGGAAAATGGTGAAAAATCCAAATACCGGGACTGGTATTTTATTGATGGATTCCCGCTTAAAAGCGAATGGGGAGAGATCCCAAACTTCAAATGTTTTGGTTATTATGGCGGAATGCCAAAGTTAAACCTGAAAAATCCTGAAGTTGAAAAATACATTACGGATGTTGCATGCTACTGGATTAAGGAATGCGATATTGACGGATGGAGACTGGATGTAGGAGACGAAATCAGCCATTTCTTCTGGAAGAATTTCAGAAAGGCAGTAAAGGCTGTGAAGAAAGATATGCTGATCATTGGGGAAATCTGGCATTATGCTGGAGATTTCCTTGAGGGGGATGAATGGGATACGGTCATGAATTATCCATTTTACCTGAACCTGATCGATCTGCTTGCAGACGAAAAGATTACGGTCAGCCAGTTCGTACAAAATCTTGGATATTTGAAGGGACGCTTACACAAAAACTGCTATCCACTTATGTGGAATCTGATCGACAGCCATGATACCGCAAGATTTTTACATCTGTGTAATGACAATAAGAAAAAGCAGCATCTGGCAGCCGCTTTTCAGTTGTTACTGCCGGGAATGCCGATGATTTATTATGGAGATGAGTATGCGATGCCGGGAGCAAATGATCCGGACTGCAGACGGGGCATGTACTGGGATGAAGAATACCAGGACAAAGAGATGTATGAATGGTACAAGCGGCTGATTCAGGTCCGGAAAAGCCATGCATGTATTGTAGAAGGCGAACTGGCTGGGAGCGTCACAGAAGATGAGGAAGGGACAATTGTCCTGATCAGAAAAAATGGCGAAGAGACCATTGCCATGATTTTCAACTGCAGCAGCAGTGCAAAAAAATTTAATGAGTACACGCAGAAGTACAATCTGCTTACCGAAAACACCTTTGATGGAAATGTAGAGGGGTTTGATGCTGCGGTAATCGTGCTTTAAGAAGCCTTACGGCAGATGGTTTCCCGGGAGTTTGTCTGTGGGAAGAAGAGGGAAAGCACCAGTATTTCTGGTAATGTAAAGTACGGAGGATGATATGACGAATGTAAAAAAGAAGGATGGAAAACGGTTTGGAGCAATGGTACTTAGCCTGATATTATTGCTTTCCCTGGTGTTTCCATATCCTGTGATGGCAAACCAGACAGCGGCAGACCAGATGGCGGCAGCTTCCGTTTATGCCATTCACAAGACAGGTGATGATAAGGAAAATTTTGTGATTGTTATCATGGGTGAGGGCTATACCCAGGAACAACAGGAACAATTTTTAAAGGATGCAACGGCAAAAGCACAGGGGCTGCTAAAGTGGTCCCCTTATAAAGAGTATTCCGACAGGATCAATATTTATGCAGTACAGACGGTATCCAATGAAACTGGTGTGGGTGTGATGTATGGGGAGTCGAACCCGGACACATATTTTCATGTGCAGGCATTCGGAAAATCCTGCTATTTTACAAAGGACGGGGAAGATAAAGCCAGGGCACTGAGGGCAGAGCTGGAGAGCAGATATCTGGATACCGGCGCAGCCGTTGGAACCATCCATATCATTTGTAATACGACTGCGAATATTGGATCTTCTTCCAATGCACTCTTTTCTTTTTCCGCAAATTCGAATGAGAATGCGCAGGGGGATGTCATGACCCATGAAATTTCCCACAGCATCGGAAGATTAGGCGATGAATATGATAAAAAGATGCAGGGAGAAAATATTTCCGACACCTCGGATCCGGATAAGATTAAATGGCATAAGATGCTTGGGTTCCGTGGAATCGGAATAACGGCAGCAGGAACAGAAACGGTATTTGCACCGAGCCGCGTCTGCATGATGCGGGATCTTGGGAATCCGTTCTGTGAAGTGTGTAAAATGGAACTGGCGCGGAGATTAAATAACCGTGATTATGTCAGCAGGCAGGCATCTGTTTATGTGTGCGATCCTGAAATTACAATTCCACATACCAGGACAGGAACGCTTGACAGGGATAGTGACCAATACCGGATCGATGAGACAAATATCACAAAAGCAAATGGAAAGGATCTGGAATTCCGTACAGTCGTACAAAATATAGTGGATGCCAAACAGCATTTGAAGATTACTTTCCGCATTATTGGAGCAGACAATACAGTCAAATATGAAAAAGAAGAAACATATACCGTTCCGCCACACAGTAACTGGTATGATCCGGATGCTGCCAGAGAGTCCCTTTCTGTCACACTTCCTGCGGTAACGGGTCTGGTTTCCGGGGACAGACTGGAAGGAAAGATCATAGATGAGGATACTGGGAAAATTCTGGCTGACAATCAGACGGCAGGACAGGCGTGGAGTACCGTAACGATTCGTTATATGCTGCAGAACGAAGACGGAACCGAAACAACAGTGCCTGATACGGCACCCGCGACAGTATATGTACCAAAGAATTCTGCGTATACGTTAAGAAGTCCGGATTTATATGGATATACATGTGTAGGAAACAGTGCAAATCAGGGAGAAATAAACATCACAGAGGATCGCCAGGAGATCACTTATTATTACCGGAAAAACAGTGGGATGCCGGAAATACAAACCGTACCTGTCCGCGTAACTTATGATGGAAAACCCCATACATTTGATATCAAACAGGAAGATGGTGTACAAATCAGTTACAGTTTGACAGAAAACGGATCGTATACACAAACGGAGATGCCATTTTACACAGAAGCAGGCCAGTATAAGATTTATTTTAAAGCGGAAAAGGCATCTTTTATTCCAACATACGGGGAGGCTGTCCTGGAAATCGAAAAGGCTTCCACCAGCATGCAGCTGACTGCAAAAAACGATACGGTCAAAGGTGCGGGGACAGTAGAATTACAGCTTTGCAGACTGGGGATTCCGGAAGATGCCGGGATAAAAGTAACCTGTGATGTTTCCGGGATCACATTAGAAGAAAAGGGAACGGATCACTGGATGGCAACGCTTCCGAATGAAACGAAAACATATACGTTCACCGCATGTTATAATGGGAATGGCAACTATACAGGAAGTAAGGCAGATTGTCAGGTCCGTGTAACGGCAGATCATTCCCAGACCGGGGGCGGTTCTGGTGGAAGTTCCGGAGGCAGTTCAAGTGGAGGTTCCGGTGGAATATCCGGAGGAGGTTCTGGCGGAAGTTCTGGTGGAAGTTCCGGAGGCAGCTCCGGTGGAGGTTCCGGAGAAAATGCCGGTGGAAGCACGGACGGATCATCTGGCAATGTTTCACCGGATTCCGGCACATTACCGGCACCGGATCATGCAAAAGAAGAACCGGGGAATGTGACACCGCCACCCGCAGCAGATACGTCCGTTTCTGTTAAGGATATTAATGTCAAAGCAAAAACTGCAGTTAAAAATAATACGGTCAAAGTGAAGAATATTGCAGCAGTTTTGAAAAAAGAAATTACAAAGGCAGAAAAAGAACAGGGTGGCAGGATAAAAGACCTGTCTGTTGAAATAACTTTTGATACGGCAAAAGCCGGAAACTGGAAGAATCTGCATCTTGAAATGGACGGGCAGGCGGTAAATTTACTTGTCAAAAAGAATGTAAAAGAATTGAAGGTCAATGGTGGCAATGTAAATCTTACCTTTGATTCGAAGGCATTAAAAGAATTAAAGAAAGAGATGAATACAGCTGTGGTTATCAAAATGAAACAGGCTGACAAGAAAAATCTTTCTGCCAGGGCAGGGAAAATTATTGGAAAACGTCCGGTTTATGATTTTTCCGTCACAGGAATCAAGAAAAAGCAGTCGTCTGTCCTGAAAAAGGGACGGATCAGGGTCGCTGTTTCCTATAATGCTTCGAAAAAGGAAAAAGACAAAAAGATTTTTGCATATAAAATTGATAAATACGGTGCAGCAGTTAAGATACCGGGATCTTATTATGATTCCGATACAAAGACCGTTAACTTTGTAAGCCGTGGGTTTTTCACAGTTGCAGTAGGCTGTGAAAAATGATGAAACATAAAAAATCATCGTTCACGTTAAAAAAACTGTAGTTCATGTCGAAAAAGACAAAAACCGGTTTTCATTTGGTATAATGATAGAGCTCATTTTAGTAAAAATGAGTTCATACCGTGAATGATGGAGGGGATAACAATCATCGTTTTAGAAGAAATATTAATGGCAAACGGCTTGACCGTGTTAATGATGTGGTTCCTTTTGTTTTGTAGACGAAAGAACAGAGAGAGCCTTCATGTGGGAGATAAAATATATGATGGAATAGCAATCGTAAATTTAGTGGGGGCATTGTCTGAAACCATTGCTTTTCTCGTAGATGGAAAACAGTTTACTGGCAGCCGGCAGATTAATTATATCTCTAACAGCATATGCTTTATAGGGACAGTCAGTATGGGTATGCTTTGGTGTATGTACGTGGAATTGCGTATCTATCGAAATTATAAAAGAATGGTTCAAAAAGCAGGAGTGGAGATATTTCCCTGGCTGGTAGAAGTAATTATGGTTTTATGTAATCTGTTTGGAACAGGGATTATGTTTAAAATATCCGGGGAGAATGTATATCAGAGAACTGCCGGTGTGCTGGTGGGATATATTTCGCTTGTCATATATTTTGCTTACAGTATCTATCTGGTGTATCATTCCAAAAAACAAGGGGTTAACCTGAATTTTTTCCCGGTGATCTATTTCGTTGGTCCTTGTTTTGCAGGTGTAGTTCTCCAGTTCCTTTTTTATGGAATTACATCATCATGGGTGCTGGTTGCGGTCGCATTGATATTTGTGCAGATGCAGTCATACGCAGAGAGTTTGTATATGGATGAGCTTTCCGGATTATATAATCGGAGATATTTTAATGCGGTGCTTGCGGAAAAGAAAATTGCAAGCCATAAATCCTTATATGGAATCATGATGGATGTAAACGATTTCAAGTGTATTAATGACAATTTAGGTCATAGTACGGGCGATAAGGCTATTTGTACGTTGGGAAATATACTCATCAGATCCATACCGGATGATGGTATGGCAATCCGGTATGCGGGAGATGAGTTTATTGTGCTGCTGTCAGGTGTTGATACGGAGCGTGTCTTAGCGACAATGGAGGAGATTAACCGTAATCTGTCCCGGTTTAATGAATCCGGGATAGAACCGTTTCATTTAAGTGTTTCCATGGGATACACGGAATTTGGGACAGAAGATGATGCAGAAACTTTTTTAATGCATATGGATGAGAAAATGTATGAGGAAAAACGGAAATATCATATGCGAAAGAAATCAGCCGGTTTGGAAAATAAAGTATAGCATTACGTTCCTGCCATTTGTCCGATAACTGGTTGCAATGGCACAAGAAAAGAAAATATTATAATCATCAAACGAGTAGCAGACTGGTGTAAATCCGGTTTTGCTGCTCGTTTTTATATTTATGGTTATAGGCAGGGATGCTCCGGATTTCAAGACAATAAATAACCGTGTTATGGTTGATGGAGAGGCATTTTTTGTTTTATGAGAAAACCAGTTACCCATATAGATAACTGGTTTTTAAGGGATAATGTTAATGAGTATGTGCGATAGTGGAGTTATCAAGAAGTGTTCGTAAGGCATCCTGAAGGACTTGTGAGCAGTTGATTCCGCGCTTGTCAGCAAGACGGACCATCCAACTTGGAAGAGAAACATTTTTTCGAACGGCGCGAGTATCTGTCTGGGCACGATATTCAATGGTATCTGCGGAAATCAGGGAACAGATTGTGCCGGCATCAACACTTAATTTTTCCTGTGGTGATGGAGGAGCAATCGGTTCGCCTTCATCCTCTGCAACAACAAGCCATGCGCTCATTGCATCGGTAATTTGGTCAATTGCATCAGAAAGACTATTGCCAGTAGTGATGCATCCAGGAAGATCAGGGACTTTTGCGTAGTATCCAGATCCGTCCTCGATAGGTGTAAACAAAGCTGTATAAATATATTTCATAGTAACCCTCCTATTTGGAAGCAGGAAACATATTTAATGCATCCTGCTAATATTGGCTTCCTTGAAGATGTACTTCATGTCGTTTTCATTGAAATCGTGTCGTTTGACAGGTACGGTGCTGTGTGTCTGCGGATTGTAGTAAATGTCGTGATTAGCACCGTGGCGTTTCAATTCATAACCGGAAGCACTGAGTTGTTTAATCGTTTGTTGCCTTGGATTCATTATGTACCTCCTTTAATTATATCATACACAATATTACACAAAAGTCAACTAAAATACACAAAAATACACAAGAAATAAAGTGAATGTGCACTACGGAATTTTCCAAATCAGCCGGAATTGTTTTTACCGGAGGCGGCGGATTGTGCAGAGAGTCATGAAGCAGAGGTTGGGGCGGATTGTGGAGGAGCAGGTCGGACAGTTGAGGATGGTTTGGCAATAATTTTTATTTGATATAATCGAACACATGTTTTATTGTATAGGCATATAGGGAGGTAGCAAATGGGAGAAAAGCTAAGCTGCTAAGCAATGAACTTACGGATAAAGAAAGAGAAATGTATGAGTATATTGTAAAATATATGGAAGAAAATTTAATTTCTCCATCTTTTCAAGAAATCTGTAAAGGAGTAAACACAAAATCAAAGTCATGTGTGGGGAACAATATTTTCAGTTTTGCATACTGATTGTTGCTATTATCAATCTGATCGTAATGATCTTTTCTAACCATAAAAAATAACCGCCCCTACCAAAGACCGGTTATTTTTTAAAACTAACTTTGGCAAACCGCCTACACGGTATTGCTTTTTGTATTTTCATAATACCATTGCGTAATTTTTTGTCAATGATTTAAAGATCTTTGCTGGATACCGGCATAAAATAAGGTTACTGTTCAGAGGTAAACTTGTGGGAGTGGGAATAATCCAACCGTTTATGAACCCGGCGTTATCGGGGTATCGGTGGTTACCTATGACCTGAATGAGGTTAATAAGAAAGGGACACTGTATTACGGTGGGAAAAAAGATAATAAAAATGAGGATTCTTCTCCAGTAGCGTCCACCAGTGATCCGGAAGATGTAAAAAGCAAAGAAAAAATATGCGGACTCTGGCAAAGCTCCCAAAGACCAGCTGGACTACTACCCATACTGGATCGACAAAATGGGAACCACGGATAAAGGGAAAACAATCTACAAATACAGCAACAACCTGCATCATGCGATTACATCCAACATCCTTACTGGGTTTCCACACAGCCGGAAGAGACCCCGGATGTCAAATTTAACCTTACCATTCTATTGAAAAATAATTATTTTGTATGGAATATCTGCATGGCCCCATAAGTATGTGGCAAATGCGGAGCCGTGACCTTTCTCGACGGGCAGGAAAAATTCCGGCAGGTTGCGCACGTATTACACAATTGCTTGAGATTGGCGTGTGTTGTTGTATCCAGATGCAGGATCAGCGTTGCTGTCTTAAGCGGCCGGAGCATCTGCCCCTCGGTAAGCTGGATACCATCCGGGGCAAGCCGCCCATAAATCTGTGGGAGCAGGTCAAGGGAATAGGTATCTCCCAGAAAAGATAATTCTGCAAGATACAGGCGGCTCTGACGTTCTACCACATGTGCAAACTCTTCATAAGCCTTTGACAAAAGCATCAGGCTGATGCAGTCCACAATGTAAGCCTCCTGGATCTGTTCATGGTTCAGATATAATTCCGACAGTTCATCCACTCCGTTTCCAAGCGTCACAAACCCATAGGCATAGTGAGGCAGAGAAACCCAGTCTAAATCCTGATCCAGAGAGTAATACGCATAGGATTCAACCAGGGGAAGAAGTGCCGTATAAATTGCCTGAATATGAGGCAGGTCATCCGGAGGGAAATGGAAACGGCTGCAAAATTCGTTCCAGTCACCGGAGGATAATCCGGGAGTAAGTTTACATTTCATGGGATACATCCTCCTTATCGGAAGCTGCCATAACGGCTGCAATTTCCTGAAAGCGGTTCGTGACCTTATCATAGTTCTTTCGGTGATGGGGAAAGCCACAGTTTATGCAGGATTTGATACCATTTTTTAAATATTCACAGTTTCCACCACAGGATTTCCCGAGTGTATAGAGGGGACAATAACAAAACAGACAGTTAAAGTCCGCCTCCGGAATTCCTTTATGGCATGGAAAATATTCACATTTTTTATTTTGAAAAAACTTATAATATTCGCTCAAAATGGTTTCCTCCAATCAAAGCACAATCATAGCATAATTATATCGGAACAACAAGCGGATCGCAAGAAATGCGAATGACATAAAAATTGCATTTCAGTGGGAAATGATACCTTTTGCCCTTTTTATCATTACATTATTTACATCTTTTTAAGAGCGAAGGTATAGTGGCTCAGGCAATTGAGGATTTGAAGCAAAAAGTTGAAAATTAAATAAAAAACACTTGACTTAAAGTTAACTTTAAGTGGTATATTATGATAGATAAAGTCGGAAGGAGAATTTATTATATGTATATCGAAAAGATTAACGGACCGGAAGATGTGAAGAAATTAAATATAGAAGAGATGACAGCTCTCGCAGAAGAAATGCGTCATGCATTATTAAAGAGGGCAAGTATTCACGGCGGGCATTTTGGCCCGAATTTTGGCATGGTAGAGGCAATCATTGCACTGCATTATGTTTTTGAGTCCCCAAAGGACAAAATGGTATTTGATGTTTCCCATCAGACCTATCCGCACAAGATGCTGACCGGTCGAAAAGATGCCTATTTATATGAAGAACATTACGATGACGTGACGGGATACAGCTGTCCGCAGGAAAGTGAACATGACCATTTTACGGTCGGACATACCTCTACATCCATCAGTCTGGCATGCGGTCTGGCAAAGGCAAGGGATCTTCGTGGGGAAAGTGCAAATGTGATCGCAATTATCGGAGACGGTTCTTTAAGCGGAGGAGAAGCCTTAGAAGGAATGGATTTTGCGGCAGAATTAGACAGCAACATGATCATTGTAGTAAATGACAATGATATGTCAATTGCAGAAAATCATGGAGGACTTTATTCAAATCTGAAATTACTCCGCGAGACAAACGGACAGGCAGAGTGTAATTTATTTAAAGCCATGGGACTTGATTATGTCTATGTGGATCATGGAAATGACTTAAGGGAGCTGATCGGGGCTTTCAAACAGGTAAAAGACAGTAAGAAACCGGTTGTTGTCCACATTAATACATTAAAGGGAAAAGGTTATAAACCGGCAGAAGAGCATAAGGAAGAATGGCACTGGCATCTTCCATTTGATATTGAGACCGGAAAATCCCATTTTCCAGAAGTGGAAGATTATTCTTCGGTGACCTGTGAATATCTGATTGAAAAGATGAAAAAGGATCCGACAGTTGTTGCAATTACATCCGGAACCCCGACGATTCTCGGATTTACGCAGGAGAAAAGGAAACAGGCCGGCCGGCAGTTTGTAGATGTGGGAATCGCGGAGGAGACAGCGGTAGCACTTGCTTCCGGAATTGCCAAAGGTGGCGGAAAGCCGGTATATGGTGTGTATTCCAGCTTTATCCAGAGGACGTATGACCAGATTTCACAGGATCTGTGTATTGACGGGAATCCGGCAACGATTGTTGTGTATACGGGATCGGTATTTGGCATGACGGATGTTACCCATCTGGGACTGCAGGATATTCCGATGCTTTCCAATATTCCGGGACTGGTTTATCTGGCACCGACAACAAAGGAAGAATATCTGTCAATGCTTGATTGGAGTGTGGAGCAGAAGGAAATGCCGGTTGCGATCAAACTTCCGGGCGGAGATATGATTTCGGATGGCAGAGAAGTCAAAAAAGACTGGAGTCAGCTCAACACCTATGAGGTAACGGAAAAGGGAAGCAAAATTGCACTGATCGGACTCGGAACATTTTATTTCCTGGCACTGCAGACCGCAGAAATGCTGGAGAAAAAAGGTATTCATGCAACGGTAATCAACCCGTATTATATTACCGGACTGGATGAAGGACTGCTGGAGAAGCTGAAGGCAGACCATGACACGGTAGTTACACTGGAAGATGGCATCCTGAATGGTGGTTTCGGAGAAAAAATCGCAAGATTTTATGGAAGCAGTGATATGAAAGTCTATAATTACGGATTGAAAAAAGAATTCCTTGACCGGTATGATGTAAATGAGGTATTAAAAGAGAATCATCTGACAGCAGAGCAGATTGTAAATGACGTATTATAGAAGGCAGAAATAAACAACAAACCTTGTGAGAATCGACACAATATGGTAAAATATAACATACTAGAGCTTATTTTGCATAGTGGTTAGAATAGCGGGCTCATGGAAGGAGCGGTATCATATGAAGAATAAAGATTCGAAAGCAAGGATGCAGATGATTTTCGGGATACTTTTGTTTGCGTTTATTTTTATGGCAGAGTTGTATGCCATAGTCAATTTCCCGAAGATGTTTATTGTTCTGGTTGTTTTGGCAGCAGCAGATCTGATATGCCTGTATGTTGCAATCAGAGGCGTGATTTCAGTATATGAGACAAAATATGCCCGGAGAGAGGAACAGTATGAGAGTATTTTCAAGTCGGAAAAGGCATCATATCTCATGCTGAAAAAATATTTTGAGGAAATATCGGTGAAGCTTGCATATATGGAAGAGGCATCTAAGATTCCGACAGAGGAAATTGTCAATGCACAGAAGGGAATAGCGAAAGTAATTATCAAGCGGTCCCATGAGAATACCGATGCATTGATGAATTCATACGAACAGCTGATCGACCGGTTTGATACGTTCCAGAAAGGAATGGATGGGTTCGGTACAGTTGCGGGTGCTTATAAGGACGAGATTCTTTCAGTCTGTAAGGATGAAATTTCTTCGGTGCAGAAGGATGGAAAAGAACAGGAACATTCACAGGATAAAGAGATAGCCGCAAAGCTGCAGGAAATCATTATTGCAATGAAAGATATGGAACTGCGCCTGAATCAGACCATTATGAACAGTCAGAAAGTGGTTGTTTCCCAGCCGCAGGTTTCTGTACCTGTGGCAACACCTGTAGAGCCACAGCCGGCACCGCAGAATCATGTGGAAGAAACACCGGTAGAGCCGGAGATCTCACCAGAGCCGGAAGAAAGTATGGAGCCGGAACCGGAGATTGCGCCGGATCTGGAAGAAAACCCGGAACCGGAGATTTCGCCGGATCTGGAAGAAAACCCGGAACCGGAAATTTTGCCGGATCTGGAGGAGAGCCTGGAACCGGAGATTTCGCTGGAGCCGGAAGAAGATATGGAACCGGAGATTCTGCCGGATATACCGGAAGAGGAGGATTTAAAGCCGGAGGAAGAGCCTCCGATCATGGCAGCGGATGAGATTATTCCTCCGGATCCGGAAGAAGCCATTGAGGAAGCAGAGGAACTGGTAGAACCGGACCCGATTCCGGAGGAAGCGATTGTTGATGAAGCGGATGATGAGAACCTGCCGGAGGAAGAACTTCCACCGATGCCGGATCTGTCAGATCCAAACCGTTCCATGAGCCCGGATGAGATAGCTGCGCTGTTTGCGAATATGGGCAACGATAACAATGCGGATAAAGTTGAGGAACCTGCCGAGGAAACAGTGGAACCGGAGGATATTCCGGAGCCGATCGAAGAGCCGGAAGCCGTAAAAGAAGCACCGCTTCAGCCGGAAGAACCGGCTGATCCGAATAAGGCATTAAGCCCGGATGAGATAGCTGCGCTGTTTGCAAGTATGGGAACGTAAATCAAACGGATAAAATAACGGATGACGCCATTTGTTCCACGTAAAAACGTGTGACAGATGGCGTTTTGTCATAAAATGGAAAAATGTAGTTGCATTTCTTTTTCATTGTGTTATACTTAGGTCGTTGCAATTTAATAGTTTAAAGCAGAGTAGACACATGTGCGTTAAGTGCCGGATGAACAGGGAGTTGTCACCCGGACGAAAAGAGAATCTTGCGGTACATGAGTCGCATCCCGCTGCATCCGAAGATAATATTATCTCCAGTTGTAGTACGGTGAGGTCTGCAAAGGAGGTAATTTTTTTATGAAAAAATTCGTTACTTTGTTCACCGATTCTTTCCGTGAATTAAAAGCGGTAAGAACCATCACTACCATGGCAATGCTTGCTGCAGTTGCTGTCATTCTAGGATTTTTCTCCATTGAATATGGGCAGTTTATTCGGATTGGTTTTTCCAGTATTCCAAATGGTATCATTGATTATCTGTTTGGACCGGTGGTTGGAGGAATTTTCCATGGTGCGTTGGATATTATCAAGTATATGATGAAGCCAACCGGACCATTTTGTCCACAGCTGACGCTGGTTGTTATCCTGGCAGGAATCCTGTATGGATGCTTTTTTTATAAGAAAAAGCTTACGATCTGGCGTGTGCTGGCAGCTAAATTTGTAGTTATGCTGGTCTGTAACGTGATTCTGACAACACTTTGTCTGAATGTGTTATATGGACAGGCATTTATGGTGCTTCTTCCGGCGCGTGCGCTGAAGAACCTGATTATGTGGCCAATTGATTCGGTGATCTTTTTCGCAATCACAAAGGCCTTAGAACAGATTGGACTCTTTCGCATGTTCCAGAAGCCTGTACTTGCAAATTCTGCAAATATGCAGGGGAATTAAAAAATTTAATAAGTTATAGAACAAAAGCCGTCCGCAGAAAGAAAACTGCGGACGGTTTTTTATAAATTTATTTACGGATCGGATGGGTGGCAATATTTTTTAAAATACGGACAGCGGTCTGCATACCTTCCACAGAGATGTGTTCATATGGGCCGTGGAAACCATAACCGCCGGTACCGAGATTTGGACACGGCAATCCCATAAAGGACAGTCTTGCGCCGTCTGTACCGCCACGGATCGGACGGGAGAGCGGTGTCAGACCTTCGGAGGCAATTGCCTGTTTTGCCAGATCCACGATCTCCATTTTATCCTCAATGACAGAGATCATATTCTCATACGAATGTTCGATGTCGAGCGTGACGGTTTCCGGTCCATATTTCTGATTCATGGATTGTGCAAGGTCACGCAGATTCTGCAGCCGTTTCTCAAATGTGGTTTTATCATGGTCACGAATGATAAAGGAAAGGGTGGCGGAAGCCACATCTCCGGACATATCGGTCAGGTGATAGAATCCTTCCCGTCCGCTGGTGTGCGCCGGCGTTTCCGCTTCCGGAAGCCGGGAAACAATCTCACATCCCACCAGTGCCGCATTGACCATAATGTCTTTTGCTTCGCCCGGATGAACATTTACACCTTTAATATGAAAGATGGCACTTGCGGCATTAAAATTTTCGTAAGCCACTTCGCCTTCGTAATCACCGTCCACTGTGTATGCATAATCTGCCTGAAAGATAGCAAGATCAAACAGATCCGCACCTGCGCCGACTTCTTCGTCCGGCGTAAATCCGATCCAGACATCCCCGTGTGGTGTACCTTCTGCAATCAGTTCTTCCACGGCTGTCATGATTTCGGCAACACCTGCCTTGTCATCAGCGCCCAGAAGTGTGGTACCGTCTGTAGTGATCAGGGTTCTTCCTTTTAAAGAGGCAAGGGATGGAAAATCACTTACCTTTAAGACATACTGACTTCCTTTTAATAAGATATCCCCGCCATCATAGTCGGGAATGATCTGTGGTTTGACATCTTTTCCGGAAAAATCCGGGGCGGTATCCATATGAGCGATAAAGCCGATGGATTTACAGTTTTCCATGCCCGGTGTGGCAGGAAGCTTGGCATATACATAGCAGTGATCGGTGAGGAGTATATTGGTAAGACCGAGAGTTTCCAGTTCCTGCTTTAAGGCTTTTGCAAGCGTGAACTCACGCTCACTGCTTGGAATGTCACTGCAGGATTCATCGGAGGTTGTCCAGTAGCTGACATATTTTAGTAATCTTTCTTCTACTTTCATGTTAAATTGTTCCTTTCAAATATGCTTTTAAAAAAATTTAAAAAAATTAAAAAAAGTACTTGCTTTTTTAATACTCCTATTATATAATAACTCTTGTCTTAAGGAA
>PPYF01024868.1_pt1 | contig 14695 bp, 7 predicted proteins | sample 1559871 | NCBI WGS metagenome assembly PPYF01 (sample SAMN08240021, study PRJNA423297) | Human gut metagenome, whole genome shotgun sequencing project. | reverse complement strand
TCTGTCATTGCGCTATGCTGTGAAAAATAAGGATTAGTGCAGCATACTTTAAAAAGTGTCTGTTGGGACAGTGTCCTAAAGGAAGCATAAGCTCATGGCTAGCGGCGGTGTTAAAGTAACGGCACTCGGCCCCAATATATAGTTGATATGCCCCTAAGCCTTTGAGGGCAAGGCGGTCAACCGCGCCTTTTCCGGTCCGCATACAGTCGTTCAATGAGGGTATCAAGCTCGGCAATGCGGCGGTGCTTCTCGGTGGTTCGTTTCTTCGCCGCCGTTTTCGGCTAATTCTAATTGATCCGAACTGTAAGGATAAGCAATTATCCGGGGCTAGTTAAGTATCTTAGAGAGGAAGATAAAGATAAGTAAACCAATTTTAAAGTTGTACCGAATAAAGCCTTCAAGAGGACAACATGCTTTTGAAGGCTTTATCACTTAGAGCATGGGAATAATTCTTCCACACTTCCTTAAATTTAATGTCTTTGACTTCATCATCAAAAAGAAAGTTCATAACCTGAAAAAACTCTGCATAATGCTCATCAAGCTGATTTTCATCTATCTCTTCAAGGGTAGAATACAATTTATATGGTGTAGCCGACAACAGAAGTACCCTTGTATCATGTCCACTAAGGAAACTGTGTGCAAGAATACCAAGCTCACTGTCATCGGATGACAAAAGAAACTTAAATCTCTGAAACTCATCCATGATTACCAGATCCGGCTCAAGCATAGATACACTGATTCTCGCAAACATCACACGAAGCTTATTCATCACATAGTAATTGGAATATGTAAGCTGTTTATTGTATCTTCTTTCATGCAAATGATTAAGCAGCATGTCCCTTATACTTTCATACTCCTGATAATTAAGGATTTTTTCTATCACATTTTGTGGATAGACACCCTTCGTCATCTTTTCGCATTCTGCCACACGATTTTCAAAGTTCCATTTTGCCCATCCATCCCATGCTTTTACAGCATCCATTATCATAAATTTTTCAAGAGAAGTTACATGTCCTTTAAAGTCCGGCATTCTCCTTAAAATGGCATACATAAGTGCTCTTTCCTGCACACTTCCACCTCCGGTGGTCATGCGGAAAGATGTTTCCGGTGTAAGTGGGATAAGCTGTATAAAACCTTCCTTTATCTGCGGATCATTTTCCTGCTCAGTAATCTTTAAATGCTGCATAGACAGTCTGGTATCTGATACTGAGCCGATGGCATTCTTTCCTGTTACATCAAGTTTTCTGATATTCTGATTTGCTATGTTCTGATTAGAGCAGATATAAATTACCTTAAACAGATCATCTTTCTCTTCGATTCTAAGTCTTGCTGTCTTTACAATTGCTCCTCTGGCAATAAGAGTTTTTCCCATACCCACTTCATCTGCTACAAGCACACGATTCTGATTATGCCGGAACAGATAATCCACTCTCTCCACAGTCGCTCTTTGAAAATCCTTCAGACCGGAAAGGGTACGCTTTTCAATTTCATCTATATTAAATTGTAACATGACATCACCTCGTTATCTTCTGATTTTCAAAGTATTACAAAAAGTCTCATACAGTTCACGGAATTCATCCGGTATAATATCCTTATCTGTAACCATCTTAAGCACATATCCAATGTCTTTTATTCTTTCCGGCCCTTCTACAGATGTCTTTAACATCTTTTCATAGAGTGCCGGCATTGCATCACTCGAATTGGCAAAAAAGCCGGATTCTCCCATCTGCTTTCCTTCAAGCATAGATGCTACATAATCATCACCAAGTACAAACGCTATGTACTCAACAAATGATGCCCTATCTTTTACCACACTGTTTACTGCAGCACTTTCTCTGTCATCCGGGAAACCACTTGTAGGGATCATAATAATTCTGCGAATTGTATCATCACCTGATCTTGCAGTAATCTCATAGAACTCTGATAACTGCAAGATCTCAAGCTCTGAAAACTCTATATGTTCTGACAATGTCTGCTCCTGCTTTGAATTAAATGGTGATACTGTAACCTCACTATCAGATTCAATACCACTGAACTCAACCTCTATCTTGTACTTTCCAGCATTCTCATTATCTTCTGAAATTACAGCCTGCCTTTTCACTCGGCACAAGTCCTTAATTTTCTGCTCCAGCAGATTTCTATTGTCACTTTCTGTTTCCAAAACAGCATCCGCTACTGTAACCTGCTCAAATGGATTCTTTGCATCTCCTACCGGTCCACAGAATATATCCTCTAAGAATTTATCCCCATTCAGATACATATTCTTTGTACCAAGCCACAGCATCATTTCAACATTTTTATTAATTGCAGAATAGGAAGCATTCATGGAACCAAGATACAGGTCAACATCTGAATATTTCCTTCTCAGATAGATTTTTGCATGAATATCCTGTTTCTTTTTATCTGCGAGTTCATCTGAAATTTCTTCCTCACCATCTATAATCTCATCCTTTAATGCATAGATGGTAAAATTATCTACATCTGATGCTTTGAGTTTTCCAAGCTCAGAACGTCTCGTAACAAGTGTTCTCTTACAGTCCGACAATGCCCTGTCTGTCAGGTTAAAATCTGCAATCACACTTTCTGATAAAAACGGAGACATCACTACAAGCTCATTAAATGTCGAATTGGCATTTCCTCTTTCCTTGCAGAATAGGATATCCTCCTGCATCCGGTAAGCATTTTTTCCAATACCAAGTGGAAGCACTTCAAAATCCTCTCCAAATATTTTACTATCAAGTGAAAAGGATACATCCTTAATGTCTGCACATAATCCACGAATCAGGTTTCTTTTCTTTCCGGCATTATTGCTGGTATTATGCACATTCATTACAAGATAATCCAGAAAATCACAGATAGGCTGAGTCTTTTTCTTCTGTCTGACATTTTTACTGCTATCCATTGCAAAGCTGATATCCCAGCTCCTGTCAAAAGTCAGATTTCTGCTCATTACCACAAAACGATATTTTTTATCTCCATCAGCGTTTACATATGCTAATACCCATGTTTTCGGATGAAATGACGGATATCGACCAAGCTGTCTATCTTTTGGCAGTGCGACCTCTACTACCATTTTCTCTAATAAAATAGATAGTGCAGTCGGTTTTGTTGGCACTTTAATCTGTCCTGCTTCACAAAACAGCACGATTTTATCTGATACCTTCTGCAATGCATTCAGCATACCAATTGGATTTTGCATAAGCTTACTATCTGTTTCTTCAGATAATCCAAGACATATCGCCACAGCTGTGAGTGCTTCCAGGTCAAGTGAATATGTAGTGCCTACTGCTCTGTCCAATCTATATCCGTCCGGAGGCATCAAAATACCGCTGTAATCCGTTCTATCTCGGTTTGAATCCGGTCTAAACATCAGCACTCACCTCCCCGGCATAGATGTCATTCACAATTCTTCTGGCATTCGAGAATCTGTAATCGAGCATTCCACCGCCTACCCATTTTGAATGATCAAATTCCTTTGTTCTGCTTAACTTCGCTCTGGCTGCTCCTTTCAGGCTCCGTTCCCTCTTGCGAATCAGTTCATCAGCCATATCAATATCTAATGTAATAAATGCTGCTTGTATCCCACATAGAAAGCTCTTTGCCCTTGGATTGATCAACTGGAATTCTCCAAACACTGCATCCAGATCTACTGTCGCATTATGCCTTATATCCGGAAGCAACCTGCTCCATTCATCATTTGCGTATGTATTCTCGTCTTCTGAAAGCATGACATTGTATCTTACTCTCGCCATATACACCAGATTATTAAAATCGCAGGCAAGCTTCATCATATATGCCAGCTTTTCACCTACTTTTTCCGATAGTTCAGCCGTTAAAGAAGCAAAATCATCATATTCATTCAAATCAATACGATTTTTCAATACATATTCCAAAAGAGACCCTTTCGTTGACTTCTGAATCTGCTTATCCAGATAGAATGCTTCCTCCTGCGTCAGCTCTATTGTAAGGTTGTCTCTCCAATCATCATGATAAATCGGAAGATTCCAGAATCTAATATTGCCGATGTCTCCTGCATCCGAATCATCCTTATCATTTTCCTCTGCATCATCATTCCTGTTTCCCAACCGGCTGACAGACTTCTGTTCTTTTAGCTTTACCGCCAATGAAACATACTCCGGTATAGACAGACCATAATCACAGAATATTCCAAAGGTACGAATTCCATTCCAGTAGATATCTGATGGTTTTCTTGCCACCCAGCCCTTTGGCAATACACGACTTCCAATAACACCTTCTGCCTTGGGATCTGCTTCTAACAATCTGATGCCACAATCTTTTTCAGCAGAATCTATAGCTCTTAAAACTCTATTTGCATCCTTTCCATACCTGCCATCAACAGCCTCCCTTAACATATATGGAACAATAAGGAAGTACTTTGCTCTAGTCTGGATGGTAGATGTCCCCGGAAAGAAATAATTGGCAAAAGCATCACGAATAACGCCGATTCCAAGTTCATCGACTGCTCCCTGTTCACTCAGAAGGTTAATCACATCGAATGCCTTCTGCCGGTCTTCTTTTGAAAAATCTATCCATCCTAACTGCATGTTTTCACTTCCTTATTTCTTCGTCAAATATGTATCTTCCACATAAGTCTCCGGTGTCGCCTCTTCAATTACTCCCGACTTTGGATCAAAGATATATTTCTTCTTCAATCTCTCATACAATACAGAACCTACAGTCTCCATTACCTGCCTCATCATATCAGGATCATCAAACAGTTTTCTGAAAAACTGGTCATTCTGCTCATATCTGTCTGCTGCCATATTCGGAAAATCCTTTTCAAATAACAGCATAAATGTTGCCCTGTCATTGTTCTTTGCGTAGCTCTGCCATTTCTCCTGATTGGCATAATCATTTTCCATCTGAACAAGAACTTTATCCATCTCTGTAAAATGAGTGCCATACTTTTCGTTTATCTTATCAATGATTACTGTCAACGGGTCTTTCTTAGGCTCTCTATGACCGGAATCACCGGAGATAGGTGTATATCCGCCTTCTGTGCTTTCAAGCTCTATCGGACCTTCAAAGTCTTTTTCCAGCTTATAGTATTCAAGAAGAACTTTGTCATCAATATTTATCTTCTCTCCACCATGTCCCTTAGGAAGCATTGTGTATAAGAATTTTGAATAAATACTGAATCTATGAATATCCTTGTCAAATAATCTGCATACCTGTGTAATATAGGCATACACACGGTTAAAACTTGCCAAGGTAGACTTAAATATATCCTGTTTTTCAACCTCAAGCACTTCATATCTGTCTATTGCTGGTCTTAACTGTCCCTGAAGCTTTCCAAGATCACCAGCTGATTGATTCTCATTCTGATAGAAAATATCCGCAAATTTATCCACTTCTGATTTCTGATATACCCTGAAATCATCCAAGGTATTCTTCATATCATATACAACATTAGGATCTGTTTCCTCCAAGAGCACAGTTTCCTCATAGAATGGCTCAAAAGATGCTTTGATATCCTCTGCTGAATTCACAAAATCAAGTACAAAGGTATCTACTTTTCCTCTTGTAGTACGATTCAGTCTTGATAAAGTCTGTACTGCCTTTACACCGGACAATTTCTTATCCACAAACATGGTGTGAAGTAGTGGTTCATCAAAGCCTGTCTGATATTTTTCTGCAACAACAAGGATTCCATAATCATCTGCATGGAATGTTTCCGGCAAAGCCTTTTCTTTTATTGTCTTGCCTTCTTTATCCTTGTTCATTCCCTCTTCGGTAAACACATCATCGTTATCTTTCACTTCACCGGAAAAAGCGACTAACACTTCAAGGTCATTCAGTCCTTTTTCTTTTATCTGTCTCTTAAATTCCTGCACATATCGTACTGCATGAAGTCTGGATGGTGTAACAACCATAGCCTTCGCTCTGCCACCTATCTTATGTCTTGTGACATTCATAAAATGTTCCAGCATAATGGCAGTCTTCTGAGAGATATTATGTGGATGCAGTGTCTCATAATTTATAATTGCCTTTGAACCAGCTGTTGTATCAAATTCCGGATTATCCTCAATAATCTTGGCAATCTTATAGTACATTTTGTAGGTCATATAGTTCTGCAAAACATCCAAGATGAAATGCTCCTCTATTGCCTGTCTCATAGAATAAATATGGAAAGGTCTGTAGATTCCTTCCGCATCCTTCTGACCAAACAGCTGCAATGTTTTTCCTTTTGGCGTTGCTGTAAATGCAAAGAATGATAAGTTCTTATGCATCCCCTGTGCTGCCAGTTCGTCTAATAGCTTGTCCTCATCATCCTTGCGGTTTCTCTCGTCCTCATCTTCCATCTCGGCATACTCTTTCAGAATTTCTTCAGTATCAGCTAATGCTCTTTTTAACTTTTTCGCTGCATCTCCGGTCTGCGAAGAATGTGCCTCATCAATAATAATCGCAAATCTTTTTTTTGCAGAATCCACTTCTTTATAGATTACCGGGAATTTCTGTAATGTAGTAATAATAATGCCTACACCATCATTGATTGCATCTCTAAGCTGTCCCGAATTTTTATCTACTTTCTTAACCACACCTTCCACATGGTCAAACTGATATACTGTAGACTGTAACTGACTGTCCAACACTCGTCTGTCAGTAACGATGATTACTGACTGGAAAATCTTATTGTCTTCATAATCATGGAGTCCGGTAAGTCTGTGTGCCAGCCATGCAATCGAATTGGACTTTCCTGAGCCTGCACTATGCTGGATCAGATAACTCTTACCTGAACCATTCTTTTTTACATCTTCCAACAGCTTTGTAACAACATCAAGCTGATGATACCTTGGGAAAATCATAGTCTCTTTCACAAGATTTCCATTTTTATCGTACTCCTGCTGCAAGTGCATATATTTCTGTAAAATTTCCATCAGACTGTCTTTGCAGAGTACTCTTTCCCAAAGATAAGCTGTATCATATCCATTTGGATTTACCGGATTACCTTTGCCACCTACTTTTCCGGCGCCATTACTTCCCTGATTAAATGGCAGGAAATAAGTGTGTGCGCCCTCAAGTCTTGTAGTCATATAAACATTGGTAAGGTCTACAGCGAAATGTACCAATACCCTTTCCTTAAAGGCAAAAATCGCATCCTTACCGGCACGATCAAACTTATACTGATTAATCGCATTTGTTGTATCCTGTCCTGTAAACTGACATTTCAATTCCATAGATACCACCGGAATGCCGTTTGCAAAAAGAACAATATCAATGCTGTTTTCATTATGTACAGAATAATGAAGCTGTCTGGTACAATGAAGGATATTCGCATCATACTGCATCTGTGTAGTCTCATTCAAAGAGGTCTCCGGCTTCCAGAAAATCGGATAAAACTTGATTCCTCTGTCCATAAATCCATGCCGCATCACATTCAAAAGATTCGTTGTCTTTACTTCTCTTTTAAAACGTTCGATGATCTGTTTCTCGGAATTCTCCGCATAAATTTTTACATATCTTTCCCATTTCTTAGGCTGACTTGTCTTAATAAACTCAACAAAAGTATCTTCTTCAAGTCCTGATTCACGATTAAATTTCTTTGGATCACCTTTGGTATATCCACCATGATGAGTCAGATAGTCTTCGATATCTTCCTCAAATCGTTTCTCTTTTACATCAAAATCAGACATGAGCTACACCTCCTTTTTGCCTGTGACAACTTCGTAAATGAGGGATTTTTTGTATTCTTGATATTTCTTAATAAGTTTATTTCTTTTATCAATCTCAACTTCAATATGATTTACCTTATCAGTTATGTAATCAGCTATTTTCTTCTGCTCATCATATGGTGGAATAGGAATATAAAAATTCAAAAACTTATCTGCTTGTAGTCTCCATCTTCCCATACCACTTACACCTTGTCCTAATCCATAAAAAATTCGTGCACTATAACACATTTGCATCATATACAAATAATACTTTGGACACATACCATTCTTATCATTTAATACAAAAACCCTATAATCAGGACTTGTAACTCCTTCGTACTTTGAAATATCTACCCAACCGGTCAGCAAATCCATATGATTCATTGCGAAATCACCTTTATGGACTAACTGATAATTTGCATAGCTATTTGCAAACTGTCCTTCATTGTTAGAAAAATCTTTAGGAATTATTCCTCTTTGTGTAATTGACAAAACAGTATGTCCTTCTTCTCCTGCAATATCTTTCTGAATATGGAATACATACTTTAATCTTTTCATTTCCCAATTTATAGGAATATTTCCAAACCATACACTTCCGCTATCCTTCATCTCTACATCTGGATTTATTCCACTGGTTACTGCTTCCGTAATAATTGATAATTTGTATTCCTCTAATTTTTCAATTATCACCTTCTGCTTTTCTACAATTTCATCAATCTTTGAACACTTGGCATCCAGATATTCAACTATTTTATTTTGTTGTTCTATATTTGGTCTAACCAACGGAAGTAAAAATAACTTGCTTGATTTTATTCCAGTTGCTGTTGAACCAGTAGATAATGAATGTAAAAACTGCTGGAATCCCTCGTTCAACATCCAATACTTCAAATAATAGTTATTAACAGTACTTAATGCTCTAAATTTTATAATACGTTGTGCTAAGGCAATATCAGTTCTATCTACATTAGCCACTTGCCCCAATGGAGCCTCTGTAGTAAATAGTATATCGCCAATTTGTGGTATTCCTCGATGCATTATCTCCTCATAATCGGCTTCACGAACGTATTCTTTTGATAACTCATAGCATATTTTCCCATCTTTTATATTCTTTGCAGTTACTAAAAAAGTTCCTTCTTCTGTTTTTTCTGGTGTTTTTCCCCTATAATCGACAATTGAATCTAATTGCTTTGTTAAGGGAACAATCTCCCAATCTTTTGGTATCTTCCCAATCCATTCCACTCCACTATCCTTCATCTCTCTCATAGGTCAAATACCTCCTCAAGACTTCCAGATAGTTCTGTCTCTAAATCCATAATCTCTGCCATAATTTCTGCTGATGGTCTTGGAGCTTCATACTTATAGAAATATCTCGTAAACGGAATCTCATATCCCACCTTTGACTTTTTCTCATCTACCCATGCATCCGGTGCAAATGGAAGTACTTCTCTTTCAAAGTACTCTTTGATATCCTCTTTTAACGGAACATTTTCTGTATCACGAAGACTGGTATCCGGCTGTTTCTTTCCCTTTTTCAATACCAGATTGCCTTCTTCATCACGAAGCGGTCTTTCTACTGTAATCTTGGTATAACCAAAATCCTCGTCATCATAAATCTGGCTGATTTCACTCTCTTTAAAATCACCATATATCTTTGTAATCTCTGCAATATCTTCCTTAGAGATATCATTTCGCTTATTTCCTAATGCCTTTCTTCTCTTCACGAACATCTCATTGGCATTGATCAGCTGCACTTTTCCTTCTCTGACTGTACCTGCCTTTTTATTTGACAATACCCAGATATAGGTTGCAATTCCTGTGTTATAGAAAATATCATTCGGTAAAGCAATGATTGCCTCAAGCAGATCATTTTCAAGAATATATCTTCTGATTTCAGAAGGTCCGCTTCCTGCATCTCCTGTAAAAAGTGGGGAACCATTATGAATGATTGCAATTCTGCTTCCACCTTTATCAATATCTTTCATCTTTGATATTGCTGTCATAAGAAAAAGCATCTGTCCGTCACTTGTAGCCGGAAGTCCTGCTCCAAATCTTCCTCCGAAGCCAAGCTTTGCCTCTTCCTCTACTTTTGCCTTTTCATTCTTCCACTCACGTCCAAACGGAGGATTTGAAAGGATATAGTCAAATGTACTGCCTGCAAACTGGTCATCCGATAATGTGTTGCCATCCTTAATGTAATCAGCATTGTTACCCTTAATCAGCATATCAGCCTTACAGATTGCAAATGTCTGGTCATTGATTTCCTGACCGAACGATACAAGCTCTGTAGATGCATTCAGACTATGTAAATATTCCTCTGCTACAGAAAGCATACCTCCGGTTCCACAGGCAGGATCATAAATCGTCTTTGCCACATTATTGCCAGAAAGGATGTCATTATCATCATAGAAGAGAATATTAACCATAAGTTGGATAACTTCTCTTGGAGTGTAATGCTGTCCTGCATCTTCATTATGAGACTCAGAGAATCTTCTTATAATTTCTTCAAAAATATATCCCATTTCAAGGTTAGAGATTTCATTCGGATGAAGATTTCCTCTGTCTGTTGTATATTCCTTTAAAACAATATACAGAATCCCCTTATTTGCCATCGTTGTGATGTGTCCATCAAACTTAAATTTTTCCAGAATATCCCGCACATTTGCTGAAAATTTATTCAGATACTCTCTAAAATTCTCCTCAATGTGGTCAGGATCATCCATAAGTCTTTCAAATGTATATTTACTTGTATTGTAAAAATCCTTTTTTGAAGCCTTACGAAGTAAAATATCTTTCATTGGAAGATTCTTTACTTCATCGTATTTCTGTAATACCGCATCCTTCGTATCTGAGAGAATACAGTCAAAACGTCTGATTACTGTAAGTGGTAATATAACATCTCCATATTCATGTGGTTTATATACACCGGTAAGCTTATCTGCTATTGCCCATATTAGGTCTGCTTTCTGATCTATTTTTGCACTTCTCGTAGCCATTTACATTTTCCTCCATAAGGTAATTTACTTTTCTTTGTTATCTGGTACATAGTCAATCAAATCTCCAAAGTTACAATCCAACTCTTTGCAGATTTTTTCCAAAACAGATAGTTTCACCGACTCGCAGTTTGTCATCTTTGCTATTGTACTGGAGCTAAGACCAGTCTTGGCACACAAATCTCCTTTTTTCATTCCGTGGTCAATTAACTGTTTCCATAATCCATTATAACTAATTGCCATCCTCTTTTCCTCCGTTTAATGTGCAATCAATATCAAAATTATTTTATCACACAAAAAACTCCTTGTACAATTCGCATTTACAAATATCACATATCTTTTTTCAAATATTGAATATCTTTTTTAATTTATTCACAAACCTTTTGAATTTATCTGCTACAGATACTCTTTTCCTAATTGATGTGGTTAGAAGAAAAACATCTCCAATCTGCTTTCATTATAACGTTCAATCCATATTTACGCATTAAAAAAGGATGCAGGGATTGACTCCCTACATCCTTCATTAGAATTATAATATTATACTTATCTCACACCCCGATCAGCCCCTCTCTCCGGCTTATCTTTTCCCTGCTTTTCTTGAATAATCCTCTTATTAATCTCAAGCCGTTCATGAATGGATAATTTCTTATCTTTTCCAACTACCGCCTGCTTCTGTTGTACCTGTTTCCTATCTGCTTTTCCTGCATCCTTGACCACTGCATTCGCTTCGGTACTTGTTCCCCGCTCATCTGCTCTTCCTTCATTTCTTTCCGTTATCTGCTGTTCTCGTCTCTCTTTCACACCTTTTTCTTCCAGATTGCAAAAGCTCTGCAGATACGGAAGCACATGATTCTGCATGTCTGTCAGATCTTCCATATATTTTTGGAACTCTTCACTTCCTTTACCTTTCTGGTAATTGATCCAATACTCATCTGTAAGCTTCATTTCATTATCATACTTCAACTGACTCACAATACCGCCATGTCCATTTCCAATATCTATTGACTTCTTGAAATGATGCAGCATCTGTTCACCTTTTTCCGCATAATATACATCCTTCAGATAAGAAATATAAGAATGTGTATTGCCACTCTGCAAATCCAACATCACCTCTTGTACCGTATTTTCTCCCGTCTCCACATTATCTCGATACTCATACGGATCAAAAGCTTCTGCAATCTCATCCAATGCCTCTGCCAACTGTTCTGTGGTCATCTTCTCTGGATACATTGCTTCCCGAACATCCCGCATTGGTACATACTTATAGTCCGGCAATGCATCATGAATTTTCTCAATCCCTTCCCGTATCAGTGCAAGTTCTCCATAAAATCGAACATCGTCCATCAGATTTCCAAGTACTGTATTTCCTTTTACGATTGCAAATTCAGCATCATCATAGTAACTGTCTTCCGGATCACGATAGATAATCCCCATACTGCATACTCGATAGGCATTCTCAGGATTCTCCCTATATTTTTCATAAACCGCAGCAATCTGATTAACATCGGTACTTTTTTCATAAGCTCCCATATCATGGAACTCATCACATTCTGCGGCAAAGTATTCCAGATACGGTTCTTTCTTCGGTGGCATATTATTGAGGACATTATCAATCATGTTATAATTTGCCTCTTCCAGTTCTTCTACCTTTGCCAATGGCTTATATTCGCCCTGGCTTTTCTGAATCTCTGCCATTACAACCTCATCCATTTCTTCTACCTTTTCCATCAACTGATCATAATCCCCACGGATGCGTTCTCCAGTCCATCCTTCGTCTTCCAAAAGTTCCTCTGCCGCTTCTTCAATAGAAATTTCACCATTTTCATAGACGCCACCATCCATCAGGCGGAAATCTTCATCGTAAAAGGAATAATCATATCCTCCTTCTGTTCTCTGAATAGCAAAGTAACGTTCTCCTACCTCATATGCCAGTTCACTAAGAACCTGTTCTTCCAGATTCAGGAAAGAATCTAGCTGTTCAAAACTGATACTGTCTACAAAATGAGCGGTTACCTTTCCCCCCTCATTCAGAACTACGATATCACTGACAGACAGGGAATGTCCTCGAAAGTCTTCTGGTCTGTCGATGTTGAATCGTTCAAATATATCATCTAGCGACATATTTCCAAATAATTCTCCCACATAGACCAGTTCATAGTCTTCTTTTTTAATCTGCATCCCGTGACTTTCAATGAAGCTCATATTCATAAACGCATAGTTTTCACCTGGCAAACCATCTCTTATTTGATAAATACCGAATGTTCGTCTTGTCCCTAATAGCAGATTTGCCTCTTTCAAAGACTGAATCTGCGGATATTTCTGCATCTCCCATTCCAAATTGCGGAATCGTTCCAGTTCTTCTGTAGACATCTGATAATGCTCCGGACCTCGTTCAATCTCCATTCGCTCTGTAACATAGATTGGTGATGAAAAATTGGTAATCAGATAGATATCTGCTCCGGCATCATATAATTTCAGAGCTTCTTCCTGTCCAATCACATTCATCGGCTCCTGAAATGCTCCAAAATCTTCATCTGCATAATCCAGATCCTGATCCCTTATCCGTTCCCACATCTGTGATTCCATGCCAAACAGCCCTTCATGTGCCTGTATCATTTCTTTACTTGCATACTCTCCCTTGCTGCCATCACTACCCAGGCAATAGATTTTAGAACCCATTCTGTGATAATCCAGGGCTGCTGCTTTTCTAAGCGGCACCATATCCTCTGCTGTATATCCATAATCCCGAAGTTCCAGCTTGCCTATGGTTGGATCTGGTAAGTCCTGAATATCCATTTGGGCATCATCCAGAAGTTCCTCTACTCTATCTTCATCTGACCGATTGACTGCATCTGCCAGATTTCTTACCAGCGTCCTTACTTTCTCTTCTTCGCCAACCAGATTTGCATATTCAAAAATCTGTTCTTTTACGTCCGCTGGAATTGCTATTCCCATGTGTTCTGCACGGTCTATTTGTTCCTGTGTATATTCCTGCATTTTCTGCGTTTCTATTCCTGTTATCATGTTTCTCGCCATATAAGTTCCTCCTGTATTCCCAAAAGTGGCATAACCGGCAGAACATTCTTTCTACCAAATTATGCCATCTTTCCTGTTTTCTTATTCCAGACCGAAGTCCCTTTTTCTATCTTCCCTGCCATTCTCGCTTTCCCGCTGGCTTTTTTCTTTATAAATCTGCAATTTCTCATGGATAGAACCACGTGCCGGTCGTTCTTCTTTCTCTTTCGATTCTGACTGCTCTGCTTCTGTGTCTTCCCGTTCATCCATATTAAGAAGGGCATTTAGTTCTGACAGTCGCTCCAGTTTCTGGTTCAGTTCCTCTTCTTTTGTGAATGGCTTTCCAACTTCCTCTTTGGCATTTGTAAGCTGCTCCTGTACCGTTTCCAATCGTTGCTCCGCTTCTGCCAGTTTCTCCGGATAGCTTTCCAAAAGATTATTGATACGGGTGATATTTCCCAGGGCATCTGCTCCCAGATGAACTTTCGATACCGATTCATGCTTCACAGACAGGATAAACTCCTTACTCCAGCTGTCGAACTGGATTCTCATGTTGAATCCCTGATAGTTTCCGATATCCATTGCTGCATCGACTGCTTTCATGTCCTTGCAGACTGCCAGTAGTGCCGCTCCTGCTTCTTTCTTTTCTGTAAATACTTTGCCGCTGATCTCCATGGAAAACTGTTCTGGATCTGTGATTTTATGCTCCTGATAATGGGCAATATCCGCTTTGTAGCTATCAATAGTCTCGGTCAATTTTGCAATCTGCTGTGGAAAATTTCTTGCAATATCATCTTCCAGACGGTACTGGTTATTCATGTGATTGGCTTTTAAAAGTTTCAGTTTTGCCACATCCACGTCCAGTGCCATCTTTTCTTTTACTGCCGGATTTCCAGTTGCCAGTGCCTTAACCTCTGCATAGGACAGTGCCGCTTCGTCCACATCTTCGCAGCTTCTGACCGGTGCTTTGCTCGTCATAATCTGGGAGATGAACTTCTGTTTATTTTCGATCAACTG
>PPYF01545909.1_pt1 | contig 14698 bp, 8 predicted proteins | sample 1559871 | NCBI WGS metagenome assembly PPYF01 (sample SAMN08240021, study PRJNA423297) | Human gut metagenome, whole genome shotgun sequencing project. | reverse complement strand
CTTTTTTGAAACAATTTCGTAAATGGCTGATTGATAAGGATGTTGTAGAACATAAGTTTGAAAGGGAGAATGAAAGGAGGGGAAAGGGGATACATTATTATATATACGTGCGCGTATAGGGAGGTAGATTAACTCATCTACCACCTCCCCCCTACGGGATACTCCTACTCCCAGGAGGAGAAATGGATAGAAATAGAAAGGGAGGGTATACAAAAAAGAGACGGAGCTCCTCACGGAACTCCGTACTCACAAGATGAAAAGGATTAAAAAAACAATATATACTGGTTAGGTGAGGTATTAGTTATCAAGTTAGGTCTTTATTTCTTTTTGGAGAAGAGTAAATGCCAGAAAGAAGACCAAATATCAAATCGGCTACTGAGCGTAGACTTATAGTCTTCCGCTATTTTCTGGTGCAACGAGTTCAAACGCTCGGTAAGCTCTATCATTTTATCTAAATCAGCTTTTAGCTTAGCCTCCCACTGAACATGCAAATAATTCTCTTCCCGCAGATCATCATTCTTTTTTGCTAATCGGGAATTCTCCTGATAAATCCAGTCTAAATGCCCTCTCGGAATTCGCTCAATAGTTTCATCGTCAGGATAGGATTGCATCGATTTTAACTCAAGAGCTCTATCGAGTTCGTCAGCATCCACCAGCGGATCCGGATCTTCAAAAGGATCCCTCTTTAAAGAAGAGATTGTCAAATAATTGAGCCGAATCCATTCCCGGATTACCCCCTCAGTTACGCCGTATTTTTCGGCAGCTGCTTGTATAGAAAGCCAATTAGCCATATAGTGTTTGATTAAATAAGTTTCAAATCAACCCTATACGGCTATAATGGTTTATATTATAAAAGTACGGGGTCTTACTTCTTCCCTACCAGTAGGTATGTGGATACCTCTAAAAACAGGAAGAGTAAGCCCGTACCAAGACTGATACAGGCTACGCTCATCCGGTTTTTTAGTCAAATTTCCACATTTTACTGGTACCGGAAGAGGACATGTAAACCATGAAAGATATCACATGTCACGTGTTCAGTTGCAAAGATACGTTTTTTTTCACATTCAACAACAAAAGCATTCATTTGTTTCGAATTTCATCAAAAAAGATTCTCTAAAAACCGTTGAGCATCTATTCTTGTTTTCCTCAGTCAAACCAGCTTTTACCATATTCATAGCGAGTATCCCTACCCTTCCACACTACTGAAACGCCCGATTCATCGGGGTTAGCGGGTGGAAGGGATATTTTCGGACAAAGAAATGACCGCATAATAATTCCCATAACGGCTACGTGAGCGGGAAAATCCCAATGGCGCCAACAACTGGGCAAACGCATTCGAATTAACTCCCCGCATGGCGGCTGGATTCTGTCTTTTCAAAACCTTGAAAATGTCTGCTGCGGAAAGGCGTTGCACTATTTCATCCCGATCTTCGGCTGTGACAGGGCGGAAACAGGCATAAAGCACCTCTTCCATTATGCTGCGACGCTGAAACATCTTATTATGCTCCTTCAATTCATGTTCTTCTTCTTCTGCCGTAAACCAATATCGGGCACCCTTCAGAAGCTCTTGCTTCAACTGGGCATAGATTTGTTTGTGCACAATGCGGGAACAATCTATCTTCCCCTTCACTTCCACACAAAGAAAACGCCGGCTCCCCGTAGGATCGGATAATAAATCGGAACGGTTGCTTGTGCCTATGAAAGAGGCGATACGCGGCAGGTTGCGATAGTTTCTCTGATAGGCTTTACAAAGGTTCAGCTCCGCCATCTGCATCAGATTCTTCAGCAACGGCATTTTAGAAGCGGGATATTTATCGAACTCGTCGAGATTCAGCAGACCCATTTCCGACATTTTACGGGTGACGTTTCCTTTTGAAGTCAACTCCACTTCATCCGAATAGTAACGTGACAGGGTTTCAGGCATTAAACTCTTGCAAAAGGTAGATTTCAAACAGCCTTGTTCCGTACTGATAAGGATAGGAGCCACACTATTGGCATGCTTTCCCGTTATGCCCAGCCATTGTGCAGTAAGGGCAAGCAACCATATATGGAAGTGTTTTATCCACAATGGATCAGAAGAAACACGGTGCGCCAATGCTTCAAGACGATCAATGCCATCCCAGGCCGGAAGTTCGTCCAGATACAGAAGGAAAGGATGATAACCGGGTACACTGGTAGAATAAAGATAACGACTGATGTCTTTATCCCAACAGGCAATGCCCCGTGCATGCGCTTCGAGGCAGAAAGAATTCAGTTCCCGCCTGCCCACAGGTGCAAAAGGCTCTCCTCTCCCATCTGCCGGACGGTAATCGCATTAATTTTGTCTTCATAATTCTGTTACTATTTTAGTGATTAATGCTACGAAGTTAGCATCATAAAAGGCCTGTTTGCAAACGTTTTAGAGAAATCCGTTCAACTAATCAGCACTAATAAAGCAGGTATATCTTGTTGTGATTTCACATATGGGATCATCGTCTTTTGCATAAGGCATCCGCAGCGTTTGATTATAGTCGGCAGGCTTACTGATTACTGTCAGCAAGCTTGTTGATTGCAATCAGCCAGCCTGCCGACTATAATCAAACGATATGAATGGTCCGTTCAAAATTTGCTCTTCCCTTATATATATGGTACATTTGCATCATCAATTGTAAAACGACAAACAATGGCAATACTTTTTGAATGGTATGAGACTCCGGTACCGAACAATGAAACGGACGAAACTGAGAAAACAACAATCCATGCACGCATCACCCTCAATGGAAAAGTAGGAACCGACGAAATCCGCCGAAAAATACAGAAACGCAGCTCGCTGACTGAAACTGATGTGTCGGCGGTGCTCGACGCGCTTTCTCATGTGATGGGCGAGGAATTATCGGAAGGGCGGCAAGTACACCTGGATGGTATCGGTTATTTCTACCCCACACTGAAAAGTGAAAAAGGAATCACGAGGGAGACGGACCGGAAAAATGAAAAGGTGAGATTGAAAGGTATCAAGTTCCGTGCCGACCGTGCGCTGAAGGACGAGGTGGGCAACGTGAAACTGAAAAACTTCAGGCACAGCGGGCACTCCGGTAAACTGTCTCGTAACGAGATAAGTCCACAAAAAACACCCTTCCACACGCTATGCCCGATGAATAAAGGGACGCAGCGGTGTGGAAGGGTGCTTCAAAAAAGTGATGCGTACCAAACTTACGTTATTTGTTCACATCTGAAACGCTCACTTCCAACAGATAAAGTATTCTGCTGGAATAATCACTTTTCTTGTTTCTATCCACCAAATGATCGTAAGGAATTTCCAGACCGTTTGCCATTAAGTATGCTCCACTGAATATCTGTCCTTCAAAGATTAACGGCTGATTATCAATGCGGTTCAGTTCACGGATACGATAGTTACCTTGCGGATTCAATCCCGCCATCTTCACACGCGGTAAATGTTGGTTGCGGAAATGTTCAGTCTTCCACCAATAAAAAACAGCCTTATCTTTTTCCGGAGATGTGTACATCAACGAGGCTACGCCCAACTTATCATAAGGTGATACCAGCCTATAAATATCTCCCAATTGAACTACCGGACGTATTTCCTTATACTCGGCTATGGCTTTCCTGCAAAGTTCCTTTTCTTCACCGGTCATATCCTTGGGCTGTATTTCCATTCCCAAACGTCCGCTCATAGCCACATCAATACGGAATTTCAGTGGAATAGTACGGAAAGTCTGATGATTAGGGGTAGCGCTGATATGCGAAGCCATTGCTATGGCCGGAAAGAAATAAGAAGTTCCCCACTGCATATACACACGTTGCAAAGCATCGGTATTATCGCTCACCCAGAACTCGTCAAAATAGGGTAGTACTCCATAGTTCGCCCTGCCACCGCCCTGGGCGCAGGCCTGGATGGTCAGGTCGGGATATTTGCTGCGTATACGCTTACAGATTGACTCGAAGCCCCGATGGTAGGCTATATACAGATGGCTCTGCTCTCCCTTACCCAGATAACCGGAGCCATGATTCATGATAGGCATATTCGCATCCCATTTGATGTAATCTATCTCCGGATGTTTTGTCATCAGATTATCCACTATACCAAAAATAAAATCCTGCACCTTGGGATTAGACAAGTCAAGCACCACCTGCGTTCCGCCTCGGCCTGCAACCAGTTCATACCCGGGAGCCCGGATCACCCAGTCCGGATGTTTTTCATACAGTTCACTGGTGGTATTCACCATTTCCGGTTCAATCCAGATGCCGAAATTAATGCCCTGTTTCTTAGCCTCATCAATCAATCCCCCGATACCCGAAGGCAGTTTTTCCTTATCAACGACCCAATCTCCCAAAGAAGACCGGTCTGTTCTGCGTGGATACTTGTCACCGAACCAGCCATCGTCCATCACAAACAATTCACCGCCCAAAGAGGCGATATCTGACATCATCTGACTCATTCCAGTCTCATTGATCTTGAAATAAACTCCTTCCCAACTGTTCAGGAGTATCTTGCGGAGCTTTGTCCCGTTGGCCAGTTTATGTAGTCTGGCCCAGCGGTGAAAATTACGGCTGCTCCCACTCAATCCTTCATCACTGTAAGTCAAAGCCAGTTCAGGAGTCCTGAACACTTCACCCGGTTTCAGGTGATATGTCGAATTGTCTTCATTGATACCGGCATAAAAATGATGGTATTCACTGTCGTCCGTGTCGATGCGCAATTTGTAGTTCCCACTATAACACAATGCCGCACCAATGACACGCCCGCTATTCTCAACAGGTTGTCCATCAAGCGAAAACATGACCTCGGCATGTGCCGTATGTGAATTGCGTACTCCATCTCTATTCTTTATGACTTTCATTCCCGGCTCCAAAGGCTCTTGCAACAAGCGCCCTTCATTGGCCCAGGCTCCGTAAAGATGAGACAACCATACATTTCCCCGCCGGATGGGCAGATAAGCGGAAGCAAACTGATTGAGTGTCACGTTTTTTTTCTCCTGATGGCTGAGTTCGGTCCATGTTTCTATGATATCCACATCCTGATAGGCTTTATAGCAGACCTTTACATAAAAGGGGTATACTTTGTCTTTCAAGGATATGATTGTCAGGTCAGCATCTTTCTGCCGACTGGTTTCTACGTTCACTACTTCCAACTGAAGCGCCATACTGCCATCGCTGTGCTGTACGGCCAGAGCAGTTTCAGACGGACAATTCAAGCCATAGACCGGATAAGCGGATAAATTACCTTTCTCAGCACTGTTGATTGCCCGGAAATCCGCCTCCGACAGTTTACTGCCATAATATATATATTTCAATTCCTCCCCGACCGGAGCCGAAAGTACCAAGGAGGTTTTAGTGGTAGAAATTGATATATTCTGGGCACACAGACCACTTACCACACCACACAGCGTAGTCAGGAAAATGATTTTTCTAATAACATTCATACTATATATGTTCTATTTGCACTAATACAATTACATGAACAGAAATACTCAAAAGCACTCAGGAGACGTTGCTTTTTGAGTATTTCTGTTTTATCGGTCAAGCATTTACCATGTATATCTTCTTTAGCGGTAAACTACTCTTCTATTAATATCCAGGATTCTGCAACAGAGCCGGGTTCAACTGAATCTGCGACAGAGGAATCGGATACAGATAATTTTTACGTTGCATATTGAACTGAGACTTATCGTTGATAATCAGCGCCTTTGAGCCATCTTCCAATATTTCAAAACCATATACGGCAGCAGCCGAAGAATATAAGGCCTGAGTATTTCCACCTCCTTCATAGCTGAATGTTACCAGCTCCGTATCTGTTCCGTCAGGATTCTTCACCACAATGCCCGAGCGGTTACTGTTCAATGCTTCTTCGGCAATTCCCCAACGCAGCAAATCATAAGGGCGTAAATTCTCATTACGTAATTCTACAGCCCGCTCATTGCGAATGAGTTCAAGCACCGTCATATTTCCGGCTTTACCGGTATTGGCCAGATAGTTGGCGTTGGCCTGTGCCACGGATGCATTACTGATGCGGGCAGATCCGGCACGATCATGCAGCAGATTGATGGATTTATTCAGATCTTCATCAGAGATGGCACCATTCCCCAGCTCACATTTGGCTTCCGCATATATCAGATAAACTTCTGCCAAACGAAGTACAGGATAGTTATAACCTTCATCCTCATCTCTATAATCTTTGCGCTCCGAACACATCTTACGATTCTGAAAGCCCGTATACCCGGCATTAAGAACAATGGGATAATAAGGAGTACATGCCGAAGGGAAGTCAAAAACCGTCACATAATCGGCTTTGGCATAAGTAGTTCTATCCGCACCGTTCGATCCCATGAAATAATAGATATCTCCCGGCCTTTTGACGCATGAGGTCAGACGCGAGTCGCGGTTATCGAAAATATCCGTCAGTTTATCATATCCGTTGTAGTCCTTGGAATACAGATAGGGCAAACCATCCGTGGTGCAAGGGAACATATTCATCATCTTGATGGTGATGGCACTAGCCTGGTTATTATCACCTCCCAAAGACTTGGTGACATTTTTGGCAATGCGGTTATCATCATGGTTATAAGCAATCTGGAGAATAAACTCATGATTCTTATCTTTCTTGAAACCCATCGGATTCGTATCCTCATCCTCCAAATTGAAAAGGTAGTTATAGGCAATACTTTCATACGCCGTACCTTTGGCATTCCACAATTCATACTTTCCGGATACAATGATTTCATTGGCCAGTGAAGCCGCTTCGGTCAGCATGCTTTCCACACTTGGATAATCGGAAGGTTTGCTACTTCCGGCTCCCTCCGAAGTTCCATTCCCATCAGTGGTGACACCTACATATTTCTCCCATGTACCTTCGAACAGCAGCACCCGTGCCTTGAAAGCCTGTGCACCTTGCCGGCTCACTTTGCCGTCATAATCAGCCTCATCCGAAAGGTGAAGAATCGCATAATCCAGATCGTCCAATATCAACTTCACAACCTCATAACGCGAGTTGCGAGGGGCATACAGTTCACCGGAAGTAGATGAAAGAGATTCTGTAACGATGGGGACACCGCCAAATCGCTGAAGTAAATAGAAATACTGGTAGGCACGAAAGAAGCGGGCTATGGCAAGTGAGGCACTGATATCATCCGTACCGCTATATTCATCACCCTTTTCGATAACAACGTTACACTTACGGATTTTAGCATAGCACAATGACCAGTAAGCATCGTTTGTAGATGCAGCCTGCGTGCCGGCCGCTATGGAATGTACCCCGCTGATGATGTCGGAGTTATTATCCATGATGTCATAGAAGGTTCTGGTATATTTAGTCCCGTTGACCGTCTCCGACATATCTTTGAATCCGTAAAAGCTGTAAGTACTTTTGGCTGCCACTTCAAATTCCTTCGCACTTTTGTAGTAGTTGGCTTCAGTTTGCTGGTCTGTAGGAGTCAGATCCAGAAAATAATCCGAGCAAGAAGTCGCGCACAACACTATGGCGGTTGCAGTCATCGCAAATAATATCTTTTTCATGTTCTTTAATTTTTCAGTTAATAATTAGAAAGTTAAATCAACACCAAGCGTCCAACTACGGCTGAAAGGAAGGGTGGTTCTTGCACTAGTTCCCTTTTCCGGATCATATCCGTCCGACAGACCTGTGATTTCTGCTACGTTATCGCCCGAGAAATAAAATCTCAGTTTCTCTATCTTCCATTTACTTGTGATGGAAGAAGGAATGGTGTAACCGACAGTAATGTTTTTAAGACGGGCATACCATGCGTTTTGAATGGCAGTATCATTGTTGTCTACATTCCATTTATTCTTATCCTGCTGCAAAGAAAGACGGGCATACTCAGCATTCTGATTGTCCCAAGCCCATGTATCAAGGTGAGTGGTCAGGATATTGGTATAGTTAACATAGAAAGCACATGTGTTCATACCTGTATCACGCAGAATGTTACGTTTTCCCACTCCTTGCACAAATAAAGAAAAATCGAAGTTATTCCATCTAGCTCCCGCATTGAGACCGAAGTTAAAGTGAGGGTCCGAATCGCCATAGTGATAAACGTCTCCAGCTCCGGTATTCCCTTTTCCATTTGTCGTGTCATTGTCAGGATCAAGAATCAATACCTTCTTACGGTCGCCCGGACGCAGATGAGTGCTTGCACTGCTTTGCGCTACTTTGGCCAAGGCACTGTTTCCGGCATATTGCTTGTAGTAATCAGCAATCTCATCATACGAGGTAAAATAACCGTCAGTCTTGTAAACGAACAATGAATTTAACGGATAACCTTCGCGTACTTTCACCAGACCCGCTGTCCAAGTATCCGTTCCTGCATAATCCACCACCATGGAACGGGCGTCACTCAAAGAAGCACTTACCCAATAATCCACTTTTCCTGCACGGTCGTTCCAACCAATTACGGCTTCCCAACCTTTCACACGGAGTTTTGCATCGTTAGTGGCTGCTGGATTTGTTCCCAATACATCCGGATACGTAAGGGAAACCAGCATATTATTGTTCTTCTTCTGATACCAATCGAAGCTACCGGTCAGGCGGTTACCAAACAGGGCAAAGTCAACACCGATATTCAGATTTTGCAATTTCTCCCAGGTACGTGAATAGTCGGTCATTTTAGAAAGATAAGCAATTTGTTCCTGACCACCATTGAAGTAGTAAGTACTCAGCGTGATGGCAGACAGATAGTCATAGTTGCCCAATTCGCTCACCGCACCACCTGTGACACCATAAGAAGCACGCAATTTCAGATTATCCAGCCATTTTACATTCTTCTTCACAAAATTCTCTTCAGAGATTCTCCATCCTACACTGGCGGCACCAAAGTTACACCAACGGTAGTCTACATGAAATTTAGAAGTACCGTCGCGACGTCCCAAAGCCTCAATCATATATTTCCCTGCATAATTGTAATTCAAACGAGTCAGATAGGATATATATCCTTGCGCATTAGAACCGCCGGTTACTGTTTGGTTGGTTGATCCTGCCGATCCGGTATTCAGGTCAAACAAACCGTCGTATAACAAATCCGTACGTTTGGCCGTCACGTTCTTGTAGGTTCTCTTCTCAGCATTGGCACCAACCATGGCAGCTACATTATGCACATTGCCGAATGTATGATTGTAATCCAGTTGCAAGGAGTAATTTTCATAGAAAGTGCGCTGGCTACGTTCCTGCGCATAGCTCTTTGTCCCTGCATTGACTACATTCAACTGCTCATTCACGTCATATCCTATCACCTCTCCATTTCCGTTCTTTTCTATATTTACGGCATAAGGCGCTCCTACATAATATGTTGTCTTATACTCAGTTTGCACATTATTATTCTTAATGAACGACATAGAACCGGTTGCTTTCAGGTCCTTGGTCAACTGGGCTGTCAACGTATTGGAATAACGGAATGTCTCAAATTCTTGTTTTGCCCGTCCACCGGCCTGCATAGCCGATAAGGGAGAACGCCCACAAACATAGAAATCATAATAATTTCCGGAAGGAGTATAGGCCGGTGCCGCAGGCGCATCATACATACCAGAGTTGTTACCATCAAGCCCATCGAGCGGGCTGTCTTTATAACGATTGCTATAAGAAATATTCATATTGAATACCAGCCACTTAGTAATATCATAGTCCGCATTCATACGTGCATTGTATTTTTTGATACCGTCGTCTGTAGCTATAATAACAGAACGGTCATCAGCATATCCCAAAGATGCCGACCAACGTGCACGTTCGCTGGAACCCTGAATACCGATATTGTGCTGAGTGCTCCAGGTGGTACCATAAAGTAAATCCAACCAATTATTTGACTCATAATAATGTATCAGATTATTAGTATCCACGTAAGTAAACGGATCTCCAAGTGCCATTTTATCAATTACCAACAGATTGGTATCATCAAAACTGACACCGACATGGGGTGTCTTACCACCTACTGCCAATACATTATTCCAGGTTTGCCCGTTGACGTAACGTTGTGTAATGACTTCCCCTCCATTCCCATCTGATTCTACAAAATCCTGGTAAGAAGCCTCCGCCATGGTCGAAGCAAAATCTCTCATACCTGCCAGCGGTATCATATTGGCAGGAGTATTGGCTGTAACCATCCCATTATACGAAATTCTCAGCTTGTCACCCTTCTTTCCCTTTTTCGTCGTCACCAAAATAACACCACCTGCCGCACGTGCTCCATAGATGGCTGCCGATGCATCTTTCAGTACTGATACATTCTCAATGTCATTGGGATTCAACGAACTGAATTCCGTATTGCTGATAGCAGGAACTCCATCAATAATTACCAATGGTTCCACCTTATTGGTAGAGGAAGCACCACGCAACTGAATAGTCATATCTTCATCACCCGGGCGGGCCGAAGTACGCGTAATGGTCAAGCCCGGAATCTGTCCCTGTAACCCAATAGCAGTATTGGATACCGGACGGCTCTCCAGCACATCCCCACTAACCGATGCAACCGCACCAGTCAACGTCGCTTTCTTCTGAGTACCATAACCCACAACCACCACTTCGTCCAGCAGTTCAGAATCCTCTTGCAGAATGATTTTAATATTCTTTTTACCGCTAAGGGATATTTCTTGCGTTTTATATCCCACAAAAGATACGACCAAAGTGGCATCGGGCGATGCACTCACTGTAAAATTACCATTTATATCCGTAATTATACCGGTTCCCGTTCCCTTTATCAAGATGCTGGCACCAATTACGGGTTCACCTTTGGCATCCACTACCTGACCGGTTACAGTACCGGTTTGCATCACAGCCTGCACTTCAGTGGCATCGGCCGCAAATACTTCCAGAGGACTACCCGCCATAAGGACAGAAGTCACCACCGTAGAGAACAAGATTCTTTTCGACGAGAATTTCAAAAATTCACTCTTCATAATTTATAAATTTAAAATTAACACTATTGATATCGACATTATCTAATTAGATGCATTGTTTTATGTACTCGCGCACTTCCTTACGGCTGATAAACAGATGGTTCTCAACCGTACGCTGCGAAAGATTAAGCTCTTGTGAAATTTCCCGGACCGTCTTACCTTCAAAGCGGTTCATCGCATAAATCGTTTTACGCTGGGGCGGAAGCAAACTCAACTTATACTTCTCGCGAGACAATAAGTCATTAGCAATCACGCGGCTTTCCGCATCATCAGTACGTGCCATCGTATATTCATATATATAAGGTGTAAGGGCCTGAGTTCTATAAAAGCGACGAAAGAAATCATTCACCAGATTACTGGCAATGATAAAAATAAAGGACCTGATTGTTTCTTTACAAAGCATCTGATTATAATCCATCAAACGAAGGAATACATCTTGTGACAAGTCTTCTGCTTCCGCTTTATTATTCACTTTACGATATATATAAAGATATACCAAGTGGTGATAGGCTATGTAGGAATCGGCTATCAATCGGTCGGAAGTTATCACTGTATTTCTCATTTCCATATATTTTTGATTAACTTTATGCTGCAAATATAGAGCGCAGAAATCAAAAAAAGCCTCATCTTCACCTCCTATATATTCCACTCTATAGAGGCGGACAAAGTATGCAGATAACAGACTATCAAACAAGGAATTAGCAACACAAAAGAAAGCGTCTCAATTTATTATATGAGACGCAGGAAGAGAGAAAAACTATTTTATTTTACTTTTGAGTATCCTCCAGACTCTTGATATATTCACTCGGAGTAATGCCATTTACTTTCTTAAAATAACGGAAGAAAGAAGTTCGCGAGCTAAACCCGCACAACTCCATCAAAGCATTCAATGTGTATCTTGTGTGTTCACCTTTACTCACCAAAGATTTAAACTCGGCAATGCGGTAATCATTGATATAATCATAATAATTTCTCTTCAGGTATTGATTAAACAAATAAGACAAAGTATAAGAAGGAACTCCAATGATCGAAGCCAAATCCGCAATCTTTAGTTCAGGATTAGTATACGGCTTCTCTTCCCGCATTACTTTCTTCAGTTTTTCCGTCAGACGCTTACATTCTTCTTCGGAGAAATTACTGGTTTTGTATTTTTCCTCCATTGATAAATCAGCGTCCTCCATCCCCTTACCGGATAACCGGAGTTCTTCAGGCACACGCAAAAAACGGGCAGTTTCCTTATTCTGTAACTTCCTTTTCCACAAATAATAAGCTGATAAAGCCGCCAGTATGATTACCGCCAAAGTAATTCCATAGCCATACCAGTTTACGGATATCTGCATATGAATACGCAGGCATGTTTCGGACTTAGGATTCCCCATACGCCGAACCTTAAAAAGGTAGTTACCCGAAGACAGATCATAATAAGTGACTTCAGATTTTCCTGTCAGAACCCGCCAATCTTTATCCACTCCTTCCATCTGATATTCATAAGCCATATAAGCAGGATCGGTAAAGGTAAATCCGGAAAAGTAGATAGTTACATTATTCTGCGAAGCATCCAATGACAACTCTCTTACGCCATCTTTAACGGTCAGACCTGCCCCGGGCACTTCCTGCCCATTCACATGAACAGCAGAGATGACTGTTTTATAATCCAACTTGTTCTCTTCATTTTTCCAATCAACCGATAAGCCAATCAGTCCTCTGGCATTCCCAAACCATATCACCCCACTCTCATCTATCACCGGGTTACAGGCCAGAAATACCGGTCCCGGTATTCCATCCGCAAAACTATAAGGAATAAAAGTATCTTTCTTATCATACCGGTACAATCCGTTATTCGTTGCTATCCATAGCCACCCTTCCTTATCTTCTATCATGAACATTGCATCTTTTCCTTCCAAAGGGGTATTAGCCTGCATCTTCCGGAAACGGCTCATGGATACATCTGAGATAAAGATATCTCCCTTGTACGGCAAAAAATAAAGTTGATGGTCCGAATCTTCATACATCCCACATATTTTCTCTTTATCCACAAATCCCTCAGGGAAGACACCTGTCTTCATAGAGTCGGAAAGAGGATCCCATATACAGATGCCATTTTCTGTACATATCCATCCTTTAAGGGTGGAATCAAAGTAGATCACATAGATATTCCCTTCCGGCAAATGCGAATTATCACTGGAAAAATGTTTCGATAATTTCCCGTCCTTATAACGGTAAACCCCATTGGATGTCCCTATCCATAAATTATGATCCTTGTCGGCAGTAATACAGAATATATGACCGTTCACAAAAGGCATCGGCCTTCCCGGCTCAAAATCGTCTATTTTCTTGGTTTCCCTATCAAACACATACATTCCACCGCCGTATGTACCGATGTAGACCTTACCTTGCAAAGCGTAACTACAGGATATAATACTGGAACGTAATTGCGGGGAAGAATACTTGATAGCATGACCGTTGCGTTCGTCAATGTAGAATAATCCATTGCGGGAACCAATCAGTTTCTCTTCTTTACCGATGAATATGGTGCGAACCGGAATGTCTTTCGAAGTAAAATAAGGAGTACTATAAATAGAAAAGAGTCCGCTCTGATAGACTGTATAGTCCAATCCCAACTGGCATAATCCTACCCATATCAATCCATCACGATCAACAAGAAGCGAATATACGGAATTAGAACGCAGTCCTTTTCCATTTTCAGGATTGTAATCAAACGAACGGATGATCTTATTCTGCTTTGTAGAAATGAAATGCACACCATTTCCATCAGTACCTACATATAATACGTCTTTCCCATCACAAGACAAGGACCTGATAATATTGCACCCCACATCTACATAATGCCGGAATTCGTGTGTACGGATATCAAAACTCAGAATACCATGTTCCATAGTTCCCAAATAGAGTGTGGAGTCTATACGGGTTATATTCCGATAAGAAAACAATGCTTCTTTCTCTGTCAGGTTATTTGCATAATGAACCGGTTTCCTATCTTTCAGATTCATTGAATACAACCCATTTCTGGTTATGAGCCACAACCGTTCACCTTCCAGGTGCAGTCCGACAATGAAATTGGCGGAAGAGAAGGAATTGTTTTCCAGCAATACTGTTTCTATTTTTCCATCCTTATATATATGCAACCCTGTTTCGCTACCAATATATAAGGTGTCTTTATCATCCTTCACAATGGAGCGAACTCCGTTTCTTATCACATCAGGAGCAATGCGATCCACTCTATCCTGACCTATCTGCCAAAATCCTCCATCAGTTCCTACCCATAACTGATTCCCTGATGTTTCAATAATGGCATTCACCCACTTCCATCTTTCACTGGATGCATATATCGGATAATGTTTCAAATGTACCCCATCAAAACGTTCTACCGAAGTAGCCGTCCCCATCCAGACATATCCACAGGAGTCTTTGTAAAGAGTACTGATTACCAAATCTGAAAGTCCTTCTGTACCGGACACTCCGCGGAATATATAAGATTGAGAGTAAACAGGAATACAAAACATCAACAGTAGAATGTAGTTTATTATTCTATCTCTCATGGTTCCTAACTTATGGTTACTGATTTTGGCACCGGATAATTCTCATCTCATACCTTAATCTTGCTTTCCGATTTTATCCCAAACCTGTTCGCAAATACTCTTCATTCCTTTTATGGAGGGATGTCCCCACTGTTTGTCAATATCACGCAGGCGGATATTGGTTACTCCGTAATGGCGGCAGATTTCATCCATAGAGTTAATTACATCTTCCGACAGTTCGGTGTTCGTGATATTATAGATTCGGGTAT
>PPYF01438042.1_pt1 | contig 14698 bp, 9 predicted proteins | sample 1559871 | NCBI WGS metagenome assembly PPYF01 (sample SAMN08240021, study PRJNA423297) | Human gut metagenome, whole genome shotgun sequencing project. | reverse complement strand
CAATATTGGAAAATATAAAGAAAGAGATATTTATATTAATGAATGTATTGAAATCGTTGATAGTTTAACAAAAAATATTTCTCAAATATTATCAGTTCATTCTATAGAAAATTTGAATAATGATGAAGAATATTTGAAAATAAATGATACATTAGAAGACATATTAAAAAAGTATGAAATATTAGCAAATCAAAAGAAAATAACTGTCAATAATTATATATTGGATGAGAATGTTTATATAGGAAAAACAGCTTTAAAGATTATTCTATCTAATTTGATTAGTAATGCGGTAAAATATACTGATGTAAATGGGGTAATTAATATTGGGATAGTTAATGATTGGTTATATATAGAGAATTCATACGGTAACAATAAAATTTCGAATATGGATAAAATATTTGATGTTAAATTTGATTTAAATAAGGAAAATAGTAATGGATTAGGTTTATATATTGTAAGTAATATTCTGAATAATTACAATATAGAATATAAAGCATTGCAGGATGAAGAATTTTTTATCTTTAAAATTAAAATATTTTCTTAAACAAGATATAATTTTGCAATAGTTATTGAAAAATAGAGACTTATTATTAGCCATGGAAGTAAAGGCTTTTTTCTTATTGAAAGTGAACAGAAAATAATTGATACAAGAAATCCTAGTTTTATAAATGAAAGTAAATCATCGGACAGATGATAAAAAATAGGGATACTTTAATTACAAAGTATCTCTATTTTTTATACAAAATTTATAAAGAAGGAGAATTGAATACACGTTGTGATATGTTTTTGCGATATTCAGAAGGCGATATTCCTTTTGTCTTTTGAAAAACACGGCTAAAATACAGAGGATTGTCATAACCAATAATCTGTGCGATTTCATTGATATTATATTGTGTATTTTGAAGTAATGCCTCTGCATTATATATTCTTTTTTTTAGAATATACTGTTTTGGTGTAATCCCAGTGTATAATTTAAAATTACGGATAAACCAACTAGTACTAAAATGATTTTCTTTGGCATAATCATCAATATTAATTGGTTCATTATAATGTTCACAAAAGTAAGAGATTGCGTTATCTATTTCTTCGAAAGCATGTGAATTATCAGAATTGAGAGATGATTTAAAATGTCGCTGAAGTCTGATAAAAATCTGTCGTAAATATATTTCAAGCATTTCTTCATAACCATCTTGGCACATTTGCAATTCTTTTATCATAGAACAAAACAGATTTTGATATTCTGCACCGGATCCACAGTGAAAAACTTTTTTATTAGTAAGTCCATAAGAACGAAGCAGGTTCGTGACATTGTTTCCAGTAAAGTGAACCCAGTAAACTTCAGTTTGATCTTTTGCGTAATATTCGTATTTTTGTGGTTCTTTTGGACGATATAGAACCATATGACCAGCATGAACAATAGTTGCTTCATCATTGTTATCAAAATGAAAATGTGCTTTTCCAGCAGCAATATAGAGTAATTGAAAATCTAGTCTACCACGAGGTCGCCATGTGGGGAGTTTGGGACGTGTATATAATTTATAAGTTCCACACATAGTTATGACAAGAGGTTTGGATTTGTCTTTTCGGTCAATGGTTGAATTGTTTAGATATGCATTATTTGTATACATTATAGCTCCTTACATATAGAATGAATCGAAAATATGAAAGATCGATGCAAAAATTCACTTATATTTACTATATAATTTTACCATTTTACAACTATACTGTCTATTTTAATTTGAAATGATAAAAAATATCTCTATATTTATGTAAATTTGATAGAATTTCAATGAAAGTTCAAAAAAGTGTATGTTAAAAATAATAAAAAACAAAAAAATATATACATTTTTTTGTTGATAGTGTTGTTTTGTGTATGTTTTGAATAATTTATGAAATGGTCTTTGACAATAATTATATATATACTATGTATAAAGAAATTGAGAAAACATTATGGTAAATGAAAGGAGAAATTTTTACATGGAAGAGAGGAAATACCTAAAATGGTATAACAAAGTGGGTTATGGATCAGGCGATATTGCAGGAAATGTTGTATATGCATTTCTGACATCTTTTGTAATGATTTATTTGACAGACACCATAGGCTTAAATGCAGGTATTGTCGGTACATTAATTGCTGTATCGAAATTATTTGATGGTGTATCAGATATTTTCTTTGGTTCTATGATTGACAGAACAAAGAGCAAGATGGGAAAAGCCAGACCATGGATGTTTTATGGATTCTTTGGATGTGCTGTAACATTGTTTGGTGTATTTGCTATTCCAACCAGTCTGGGCAAGACTGCACAGTATGCATGGTTCTTTATTGCATACACATTATTAAACGCAGTATTCTACACAGCAAATAATATTGCTTATGCAGCATTGACATCGCTTGTAACAAAGAATGCGAAAGAGCGTGTTGAAATGGGTTCATTTAGATTTATGTTCTCATTTGGTACCAATCTTTTGATTCAGTCCATCACATTTGGACTTGTAGCATCATTTGGCGGTGGGGCAGCAGCATGGAGAATTGTAGCAATCATATACTGTATCGTTGGTATCATATCAAATACATTGTCATGCTTTTCGGTTAAGGAACTTTCTGATGCGGAGCTTAGAGATGGAAAAGAGGAAGAAGACAGTAAGCTTACATTGGCAGAAACATTTAAGCTACTTATATCTAATAAATATTTTGTCATGATTTGCGTTGTATATATTCTTCAGCAGTTAAGAGCAGCTATGCTTAGCGTTGGAACTTACTTTATGACGTATGTGCTTTTTAATCAGAAACTCTTCGGTGTATTCTCGTGGGCAATTAATATTCCATTGATTATAGCACTTGCTATCACACCTACATTGGTTGCAAAAGCAAGAGGAATGTACAAGCTTAATAAGTACAGCTATGTATTTGCTACAATCTGTCGTTTGGGAATTGTTGTAGCTGGATATTTAGGAAGCATTCCTCTTATGTTAGTGTTTACCGTATTAACATCTCTTGGTGAAGGACCTTGGCAAGGTGATGTTGGAGCAGTTATCGCAAACTGTTCAGAGCATACATATCTTAAGACTGGTAAGAGAATTGATGGGTCTATGTTTTCGTGTACATCTTTTGGTACAAAGCTTGGTGGTGGTATTGGTGTAGCACTTTCAGGATGGTTACTGGATGCAAGCGGATATGTTAATAATGTAGCTGTTCAGTCAGCAAGCTGTATCAGTATGATGAATGTTATGTACTTGTGGTTACCATTTGCGTTTGATTTGATTATCACAATCATTCTTTCATTCATGAATATTGAAGGTGCAAACGAACAGTTAAAAGAAAGTATGGAATAAAGAAATAGCCTCCAGAGTGAATATTTACTTTTGGGGCTAAATGTAAAATTAGAAAGCGAGGTATGAAAATGAACGCAGATATCAGATGGATTGATAATCCGGAAATATTCAGAGTGAATCAGATTGCAGCACATAGCGATCATGACTATTTCACAAATTATGAAGCGTTGAACAGCAATTCACACAACTTAATACAGTCATTAAATGGACAGTGGAAATTTTGTTTTAGCAGAAATGCGATGAGCAGACCGGCTGATTTTTATAAAGAGGATTATGATACATCATATTTTGATAAGATTATGGTTCCGGGTCATATTGAGCTTGCCGGTTATGATCAGATTCGTTATATCAATACCCTGTATCCTTGGGAAGGTAAGACCTACAGAAGGGGTGCTTACAGTATAGAGAGTGCAGGAGATGGAACAGGAATGTTCAGCGAAGCTGAGTATAATCCGGTTGGTTCTTATATTAAAAAATTTGACTTGGATAAGGAGCTTTGTGGTAAGAGAGTTAGACTGTTCTTTGAAGGTGTGGAGCAGGCGATGTATGTATGGTTGAACGGTGAATTTATAGGCTATGCAGAAGACAGCTTTACACCATCAGAATTTGATCTGACACCATATATCAGGGAAAAGGATAATGTGCTTGCAGTTGAGATTCACAAGATGTGCAGTGCAGCATTCTTAGAGGATCAGGATTTCTTCCGCTTCTTCGGTATCTTCCGAAATGTATCTCTTAGAGCACTTCCGGAAGCACATGTGGAGGATATGTGGTTGAATCCGGTGCTGAATGAGGATAATGTGAGCGGAACATTAAATACAAATATTCGTGTATCTGCTACAGAAAATCAGGATGTGTGTGCACGGATTATATTAAAAAATGTGGATGACCAGGTTATCTTAGAAAGAAATATTGAATTAGAAGATAAAGATGGAGACTTTGTTGGCAGCATATCAGACGATATCAAAGACATTAAAAAGTGGGATAATCATACGCCATATCTTTACAAGGCTTACATCGAATTATTAAAAGCAGATGGAGAAATCATAGAAGTTGTTCCGTACAGAATTGGATTTAGAAGAATTGAAATCAAGAACAAGGTAATGCTTTTAAATGGAGAACGACTGATTATCAATGGTGTTAACAGACATGAGTGGAATCCAAAAACCGGAAGATGCATCGGCTTGGAGGATATGGTTTCTGATATAAACTGTATGACAAGAAACAACATCAATGCAGTAAGAACCTGCCATTATCCGGATCAAATTCCGTGGTATTACATGTGTGATGATGCTGGAATCTATGTGATGGCGGAGACAAACTTAGAGAGTCATGGCTCATGGCAGAAGCTTGGTGCGGTTGAGCCGTCAGTCAATATCCCAGGATCCATTTCACAGTGGAGAGAGGTTGTAGTAGATAGAGCCAGAACAAATTATGAGACGTTTAAGAATCATACATCTATTCTTTTCTGGTCACTTGGAAATGAATCCTATGCAGGTGATGATATTAAGGCTATGAATACTTACTTTAAGGAGAGACAGGATGGAAGACTAGTTCATTATGAAGGCTCCTTCTATACAAGACAGTATGAGGATACCATATCTGATGTAGAAAGTCGTATGTATGCAAAGCCTTATGAGATAAGGGAATATCTGAGTAACCATCCGAAGAAGCCATATCTTCTTTGCGAGTATATGCATGATATGGGAAACTCCTTAGGAGGATTTGATTCTTATATTAAACTGATTGATGAATTTGAAATGTATCAGGGTGGATTTATATGGGATTTTATTGATCAAGCAATTTTAGTAAAAGATCATGTAACAGGAAAAGAAGTTCTACGCTATGGAGGAGACTTTGATGACAGGCCATCAGACTACGAATTCTCAGGAAATGGAATCGTATTTGCTGATCGAAAAGAAAAACCAGCAATGCAGGAAGTGAGGTATTACTATGGCTTATACAGATAAAAGCAAATTGAGAGTTGTATATGGTGATTATACACTTGGTGTACATGGCAAAGAATTTAATTATATATTTTCTTATGCACAAGGTGGATTAGAATCTATAGTAAAAAATGGATATGAATGGTTATATCGCTGTCCAAAGCCTACTTTTTGGAGAGCCTTGACAGATAATGATCGAGGAAGTAAATTTCATATTAAGAGTGGAAGCTGGCTTTCAGCCGATATGTTTATCGATTGTAAAGATGTTCAGGTTTTTATGGATGGTGAAGTACAAAAAATATATGCACCAGATAATAATAGTTATGAAGGAGATGTTTCAGCTGATGAGATCAGGGTTCAATATACTTATGAAACAATCAATACTCCTTCTACAACGGTTGTTGTAACATATACGGTAGATATTACAGGGAAAATTCAGGTGAATGTGCATTATAATGGTGTTAAAGGATTACCTGAATTCCCAGTCTTTGGTATGAGGTTTGTTATGCCAACGTTGGCAGATAAATATTTATATAAAGGATTATCAGGAGAAACTTATCCAGATAGAAAAGCAGGAGCAATAGAAGGAGTCTATGAAGTTTCTGATTTGAGCCTAACACCATATCTTGTTCCACAGGAATGTGGTATGAGAATGGATACAGAATGGGTAGATATTGTAAGACATACGAGTCTCGATAATAGCAGGACAGATTATTCATCTCAAACACTTCGTATTGAGAAAAAAGATGAGCCATTTGCTTTTTCATGCTTACCTTATACAGCATCTGAAATTGAAAATGCATTGCATCATGAAGAATTGCCACCAGCAAGAAGAACGATTCTTTGTATTTATGGAGCGGTTCGAGGTGTTGGAGGCATTGACAGTTGGGGCAGCAATGTAGAAGATGAATATTGTATCAGTGCAGAAGAAGATATAGATTATTCATTTACTATCTGTTAAGCAAAGTAGGGACACATATAGTTGCAAAAAAATCAATATAATAAAGATAAAATTTGTTTAATACGCATATTTTGTCTTTTTATATATAAACAACTCAAATATTTTTATTATGCCTTGAACATTTTGTTCAGGGCATTTTTAATGAAGACGATAGATAACCGAAAAAAATGATTAAAAGAAATTTTTAACCTGAATCATTAATATATCATAATTATTTATTTGCAATAGTAATTTCTGGGGTATATATAATGGATTTGAAAGTGCATAATAGATATGGATATGATTAAGAGATTTTACATGCTAAGTATGTTGAGAGTAAGAATTTGATTTATGGATTGAACTTTGTGGAAAGTAAAGAACGGGTACAAACAAAATAGATTTATTTAAAACAGGGAGAGGAAGTATTTTTTTAAGTCTTTGACATGTTTCTAATTATAATGATCAGAAGATAGAGTTGTTAGGGGAAATAGAAATCTTAAATAGAGAGGAGAAGTAGGATAGTAAGTACTGGCTTTCTGTATTGAACAGTTTGAAGAATCACTAAATTCATGCTATCGTAGATTGAACAAGCAGAGAAGTATAGTGGTTCAGTGTAAAATATAATATTAATCCTTATAAAATGATCCGCATCGTAAAGAACCTATCATCCACCATAAACTGACAATTTCCATTCTGTTTTTCGGCAACATACCAGATACTCTTCGTACCAAATCCATGTCCGGCTTCAGAAGTATAAGGAAGTCCATCAATGATCTGAGGTTTGATGGCGTAAGTATTTTTTAGAGAAATCAACAATTTATCATGATTCATATGCATATCCAGCCTAATGATCCGCTTTGGCATAGGTAAGTCTGAAACTGCATGAATCGCATTTTCAAGCCCATTGGAAAGAAGCGCAGTCAGGTCAACATCTGAAATCCTTAGTTTTTCAGGAATCTGAATCGTGTATTGAAAAGTAATCTGTTTCTTTTTCATTTCGCCTTCATGAGAAGAAAGAATTAAGTTCACGATATTATTCTTGCAATATCTTTGGAGCGCAGTTTTATCAGAAGTGTGAATGACTTCGTTGATATAATCAAGAGCTTTTTCATTTTCGTTATTTTCAATATAAGAAGAAATGCTAAGAAGAAAATGTCGCATATCATGACGAAGGATTGATACGGCACGTTCGGAACGATGCAGAGCTTCTAGCTCTTTTTCGGATTGGACACGTTTCATCTCTATGATCTGGTTGCGTTGTTCGGCTTCCTTATTAGCTTCATATTCTTTGAAATATAAAAATAAAAACATAAGATAGGTAAGACAAAGGACAAATCCAAGAAATTCTCCAACAATTTCTAAACCGGAATAAAGAAGAGAAGTGTAAATGCTAGTCACATAATCAAAAATATAATAAACAAAAGGCATAAATCCTAAGATCATTAAGGAACGGGTTGGCTTCTGAAGAAGTTGTGCTGTGATATCTGAGACGTAATGGATCAGCAATACAAATACGATTGCTGTGATACAGATACGGACGCTATAGTAAATCCATTGTTGATTTGTCAGCGCAAAAGCTGCGATACCAATCCAATTGCTGATCTGGCAGCAAAGATATGCTGTCAAAATGGAAAGAATAGAAATTGTAGCATTATACTTATAATATAATGTAAGAAGTAAAACAAGTGGAATGTGTGTGATCAAAGGATAAAGCTGCTCAGCAAAAGAAGTTCCGTATAATTGGTAAACAAACAGATGAATTGCCCCAGAAACACAGGAAAACAATAACAAAGTGAGATTATTTTTTCGATTTAATCGAATACCAAGAAAAGCCGCAGACGCAAAGACTCCGAATAACAATGTAGTTGCATTATGAACTATATTCAATATATCAATAAACATAATCTACCTCTCTTAAGAATCTTGAAACATCTGTGCAAAATACGCTTCTTTAAAAGCTTTGGAATAAGCTCTGGCAATGGGAATCTTTTCCCCGGATTTTGTAGTGATCTCTGAGGAAGTAAAATGTTCTACATTCATAAAATAAACGAGATAACTACGGTGACATTTGAAAAAACCGTCTTCCAAAGAAAGCTGATTTTCAAAGAAATGAAAGGGATCGACGGATTCTATAAAATTTCCAGAACGCAGGTGAAAATGAACTTTTTTATTCTGTGCCTCGGCATATTCGATTTCATGAAAATAAATTTTTTGATATCCTAAAGCTGTTTTAAGGATCAGATGTTTTGGATCGATCGCAAAAGTCTTAACACATTCATTCAGCGTTTCTTCTAATTTCTCATAGGTGACAGGCTTCAGCAGGTAGCTGTAAGCTTTCACATCATAAGATTCTAACGCAAATTCCGGAGAAGAAGTTAAAAAAATAATCTTCACGGTTTTGTCATATTGCCTGAGTTCACGGGCGGTGTCCATGCCATTTAAAAGAGGCATAAGAATATCTAATAAAATAATATGAAATGGTTCTGCCATATTGGTAGCGATCAGTTCATCCCCATTTTCATAAATGTATAGTTTAGTTGAAATCTGGTTTTCGTCCGACCATTTTAAAACAGCAGATCTAGCTTGTTCTAAAAATAATGGACTATCATCACAGATAGCGATTTTTAGCATGATTTTTCTCCAATGTAGTATAAATTTAGCTTTTATCTTATTTTAATATAGAATGAAGTCACTTTCAATGAAATCAAGATACAGTTCACACCCTCAAAACGACATTTCACGCAAGATAGAAAAATCGGATGAGTAAACAAGTATAATGAAAAAGAAGTTTATGATCATCTGTTCGGAAACGAAACAAAAATTACAAAGGGGGAGTAATCAATGAAAAAGATGATGAAGAAAATCTGGGCATGTCTATTAGCGTGCACAATGATCGTGACGATGTTACCAGGTTTGATGGTGAACGTAAAAGCAGCAACTTCTTATGAACTCAGGATCGGTGATACAGAGGTTACGGATGAGAATTTGTCAGGAGCTGGATGGAGTTATGATCCGAGTACAAAGACACTTACGTTGGATGGATTAAATTGTCAAAAATCAAAAGTTGGTGAAGGTGTGATACATTCATACAGAGATTTGAATCTTGTCTTGAAAAATGAGAACAAGATTGAAAATTTGGCTTCAGCTTTAAGTGGTAACTGGCAATCTGGTATCCGTGTGAATGGGAAACTTACAATTAGTGGAAGTGGTAGTCTTATTACTACAGGGGGAACAGGTTACACGAGTCATGGAATTTCTGTAAACAGCCTGATTATAAATAGCGGAACGATTACAGCGACTGGTCAGGAGGCAGAAGGAAGTAGTGGAATATATGCAAGGAATGGAGTTACGATCAATGGAGGAAAATTGATCGCACAGGCAAGTACTTCATCAGGGGGGTCAAGCCGAGGAATCGAATGTGGCGGAACTTTTACTTTAAATGGAGGTAATGTGACAGCAAGCGCTGACGGAGCCACTGAGAATAGTTATGGATTACAAGCAGGTAGCACCGCAAAGTTTGAGTATGGGACAATTCATTTAAAAGGAATAACAGCAGCATATAAAGCTAATAAAATAAGCTCATCCTCAAAAACCTATGATTTTTCAAAGAAGAAAACAGTGACAGATAGTGATTTTACATTCACTGCACCAAAAGATTTGATTTATGATGGAAAAGAAAAGGCGGCGACAGTAACTGGAAAAGATGGAATTGCATGTGGTAATATCACTGTAAAATATTACAATGAAAACGGTCAATTAATGACAGAAACACCGAAAGCGGTAGGAACTTACACAGTAAAAGCTGATATTTCTGGAAATGATGAGTATAACGAAATATCTAATGTTACAAATTCGAAATGGATATTTACAATTTCTTATGGAACCGCAACAAAGGATATGTATTCTACAACGGGCATCAGTGCTAATGGTTGGGCAAAAGGAGCAGTTACAGTTCGTGCAGCAAGTGGTTATACGATTGGAAAAACATCAGATCTGTTTGAAGAAAGTATTGGATTTTCTACAAATGAAACAGAAAGAGTATTTTACATAAAAGATACAGGTACCGGAAAAGTATATAAAGGTTCCATAGACTATAAATTAGATACAAAAGCACCAGTGATCAGTGGAATTGAATCAGCGACAGAATATCAAGATTCTGCAAGATTTACGGTGAGTGATGCAGACAGTGGATTAGCGGATGTAAAAGATGGTGAAACTTCTTTGGGAAATAGCGGTACTTATGAATTAACAACGGATGGAGTACATACGATCACCGCAGTAGATATCGCAGGAAATAGCACAACACAAGTAGTAAAAGTGTGTGCGGATCATAAATATCCTAACATTAAATATGAATGGAATGAAGATAACAGCAAATGTAAGGCAAGCGCTGAATGTACTGATTGTGGCAAAAAAGTTAATGAGACAGTTGATGCGAAAGCAAGCATTACAAAACAGCAATCTTGTACAGACGCAGAGATTACAACTTATACAGCAACATTTACAAACAATATATTTGCAACTCAGACAACAGGAAAACAGACCAAAGGAGCTTTAGGTCATACACAAAATGCTGATGATGGAGATTGTACAACAGCGGTTACATGCAAGAGATGTGATTATGTGTTCATCCCTGCCAAAGAACATGATTTTAGTGGAGAATGGAAGAGTGATCAAACAGGTCATTGGAAAACATGTAAAAATGATGGTTGCACAAAAGTAGATAAGAAAGCCCATACAGCCAATATTACAGAACCAACAGAAAATGAAGATCAGATCTGTACAGAGTGTGGTTGGATCATTGCAAATAAATTAGGGCATCTTCATAAACGTCATTTGGAATATGTAAAAGCAAAAGAAGTAACGTGTACAGAAGATGGAAATAAAGCATATTATATTTGTAAGGAAGACAAGAAATGTTTTGCAGATGAGAATGCGACAAATGAGCTTAATGAATCTGATATTGTGATCAAAGCAAGTGGACATGATTATGGAGATCCGGTTTATACATGGAGCAAAGATCATACGACATGTACAGCAACGATCATTTGTAAAAAATGCAAGGATGTAAAAGCAAAAGAAGAAGTGAAGACGACTTCTGAAGTCACAAAACAGCAATCTGAAAAACAAGCAGAGATTACAACTTACACTGCAACATTTACCAATGAGGCATTTGCGACTCAGACAAAAGAAGTACAGACAAAAGCTGTGGCAAAACCAAAAGCAGATGGAAACAAAATTAACGTAAAAGCTAATAAACTGACATTAAATTCCAAATTCAGTATCAAGACGGGCAAGTCAATTAAAGTAAGATGGGGTAAAGTAAAAGGTGCAGATGGATATGATGTATATTTATCATATTGTGGAAAGGATAAGATGACTCTTGTGAGATCAACAAAATCTTCATCCGTTACGATCAGCAAGCTTGACAAGAAAAAGATAAATCAGAAAAACAATGTAAAATGCTATGTTGTTGCATACAAGATAGTAAAAGGAAAGAAACAGGAGATTGGAAAAACAAATCTATTCCATGCAGTCGGAAGAAAAAATAAATCTGAGACAGAGCCAAAGAATATCAGATTAAAGAAAACTTCTTATGTATTAGCAACAGGAAAAACAGCAAAAATCAAAGCAAGTATTGTTAAGAAAAATAAGAAACTTCCAGTAATCGCACATACAGAAAAAATAAGATATGCCACATCCAATGCGAAAGTAGCGACGGTATCCAAAGAAGGAAAGATCACAGCAAAGAAAAAAGGAACATGCTATGTATATGTATATGCAATTAACGGATGCGCAAAGAAAGTAAAAGTTACAGTAAAATAATATAGTTTAGTTAAAAAGCTTTCGAAGACTATGATTTTGATGGTTTTCGGAGGCTTTTTTTATTTCATAGGAAATCTACAAAGCAGGATTCTTTCTTGACAATCATATATCAATTTTCTGCAAATTTTGATAAAATATAGAAATTTGAGCAAGTAAAAGAAACAACAATGATTGTTGGCATTGATGTTAGCAGTGAAAAGCATAGGATTAAAGGCAGGCCTTACAGAAGCCAGAATGGAGATACAGGATCTGATAGAGGATTATGAACTCCGGACAAAAACCATGGAAAATAAAGTTATAGTTTTTCGTTGCAAAAAATTTGTGCTAAAATATATATCAGAAAGAAAAATGGAGGACAATAATATGATTTCATTTGCAAGTGACTATATCGCAGGGGCACACCCGGTAATTATGCAAAGATTACTAGAAACAAACATGGAAAACTTGAGTGGATATGGAACGGACCAATATTGTGCACAGGCAAAAGAAAAGATCAAACAGGCATTTCAATGTCCAGATGGAGAAGTCTTTTTCTTAGTCGGAGGCACACAGACAAATCAGGTGATCATCAGCACAATGCTTGCTCCTTACGAAGGCGTGATCGCAGCAAAAACAGGACATGTCAGTGTTCATGAAGCAGGAGCGATTGAATATAGTGGACATAAAGTGATCGAATTAGAAGAAAAGGACGGAAAATTAGCAGTAGAAGATATTAAGAAATGTATCGAAGATTTTTATTCAGACGATAATCACGAACATATGGTATATCCTGGAATGGTTTATATCTCATTTCCTACAGAATATGGAACATTGTATTCGAAACAGGAACTAACAGAGATCTCAAATGTCTGCAGAAACTATGAAATTCCATTATTCATTGATGGGGCGAGATTAGGTTACGGAATTGAAAGTAAAGAAAATGATCTGAGACCAGAAGAAATTGCAGAACTATGTGATGTATTTTGTATTGGGGGAACCAAAGTAGGAGCATTATGTGGAGAAGCAGTCGTATTTCCACATCATAATACACCGAAACATTTTGTGACACAGATTAAGCAAAGAGGGGCATTATTAGCGAAGGGAAGATTGTTGGGAATCCAGTTTGATACTCTATTCACAGATCATTTGTATTTTGAGATCAGCAAACATGCGATTGCAATGGCTGAGAGATTAAAAGAAGTCTTTCATAAGAAAGGATATACATTTTTCTTAGAGTCCCCAACGAATCAGCAGTTTATCATCCTTGAGAATGAGAAGATGAAAGAACTGAGCAAGAATGTAGAATTTGGTTTTTGGGAGAAGTATGATGATAACCATACGGTTGTGAGATTTGCAACAAGTTGGTCAACAGATGAAAGTTCGATCGATCAGCTGGAAGAATATTTATAATTAATTTTATTATAGAAGAAATGCAGTTTTGTATGTAGGAAATGCAGAACTGCATTTTTATTTTATAGGAGAATCTTATGAACGAAAAGTAAAAAAAGTTGATGGATAAATATAGAAATGATATAATGAAAATATGGTAGGTTAAAACAATAAAGGCAGGATAGGAAAGGAGTTAACTATGAAGAAATTTTTATCTATGACAGTGTTACTTCTGATCATCGTACTTGCAGGATGTCAGAAGGATCAGACAACAAAGCCAAAACAGAAGACGAATACAAATGATGCAAAGGTTGTAAAAATAGAGAAACTAGAGACGATGAGCTACGAGGATTTTTACGAGAATCTAAAAGAGGAAGAATTGAACGACTTGGATATCATACAAGTTGCTGATCAGAAAATTACAGCTGTGACAGGTAATTACTTTCTTGTGCTGAATGAGAACAAGAAGAATCATACATATAAGATCAATAAGATCATAGATTTGCATCCATATGGAATGAATTATTATTATAAGGAAGAATCAACAATGTTTTATCCATCCAAAGATGGAGAAAAATATCTAATTTATAATGAATGCAGATATAATTCAAAAGATCAAACAATCAATGCTAAAGATGATAAAGAACTTAAGAGTATAGTCATTGATTTAAAGAAAGATGAGGTAACATACCGAAAGGGAAATCATCTGGAAAATTTGAAGAAGAAGGAAGGCGTATCCGAAAATAATTATCCAAAGATAGCAAAATTTTCAAAGGATATGAAGCAGTATGCAAAAAAGAAAAAATATGAGCTGATGACAAACTTCTATTTAAAATCAGGAAAAGACAGATTCTGGGTAATGAAACCATTCTATGAAGAAAATATTTTAGAAGGCAGGATTTTTAGATATCATGAAGGAAAAATACAGTGCGTATTTAAATTTCGGGAACCATAAATATAACGTATCTATTATAAAATGAAAAATGCCATCCATATATTGTAGATTTGATAAAGAAAAACACAATATATGGATGGCAAAAATAATTGTCGAAAAAACATAAAAAAGCTGTTGACATACTGTATACAGCTATGGTAAGATAATCAACGTCGCTGAAAGAGCGGCAGGAAAATATAACATTAGATTCGGTTTTTGACTCTGAAAAGAATGAAAAAAACTTCTTGACATAAGTGATCAGATGTGATAACCTATAAAAGTTGCTGACGGAGAACGATCAGAACAATAGAGATCAGATCTGAAAGAAAAGTTAAAAAGTTCTTGACAGAT
>PPYF01305360.1_pt1 | contig 14698 bp, 7 predicted proteins | sample 1559871 | NCBI WGS metagenome assembly PPYF01 (sample SAMN08240021, study PRJNA423297) | Human gut metagenome, whole genome shotgun sequencing project. | reverse complement strand
CAGATAAAATTTTCAGTTCTCCTAAATGTGAAGTAAATGATATTCCAAAGATTGATGTTAGTATTCCTAAAGTTGAATTTAAAGAATCAAAATATAAAATTCAAAATATGCCTCAAATGCAGATACCAGCGGTCAATTGTGATTTTTCAGCTATACATCGGCAGATTAGCTCTACTTCGTTAGGAAAAATGCAGCCATTTGAGAAACATATGTTGTCTGTGTCAAGTATAAAGTCGTATACGAGACCTAAATGTAAGGTCACTCTTTCACCATTGAAAGCTGTTTCGATACCATCAGTGAAAGAGTTTACATCTCTGTCATGCAGAAACGTAACTGTAATAGCGCCGCAGAAGATTAAAGGACCATGTATTTTATCTAACCCTATTAAGAAGGTAACGATCGAAAAGGATAAAATTCCAATGGTGAATATAAATACACCGAATTGTTCTGAAATTTATGTAAAAAGTATTTTGAATATAGTACAAAAGGAATTACAAGGAGTATAGCTTATGAAAAATAATGAAATAATGATTTCAGTGCAATTTGATTTTCCAAATGATGATATTTATGGAGAATTAGCCGGCGCCAAAGATAGTCTTGCTTTTCTTGTGAAAGATGATATAACGCTGAAAGCATTTTTAGAAGGACTTTATTATGGATTACATAATCATTTCATAAGCCATTTTCTTTTGTATAAGAACTATATCAAGCAGAGAAATCAAATAGCAGTAAACTTTACTCGAAAAGGTAAATTTAAGGTTATTGATTATGAAAAAGAATTGAAGAATGCCAAAGTCACATTAACGGAGTTAGGATTTGTAACTTCAAGTGTGTTGATGATAACAATGGATCCCAGCTTCAAAGAAACCGTTTTATTTGAAGAAGTACCTAGTAGTTACATATTGAAATCAGATAATAATTCGCTGGAATATAATATAAGCAGCCGTACTTTAGAGGCTGTTGAATCATCTGATATTGAAATATTGCCGCCAGGCGAAGTGCCGCAAAAAGAAGAACGTTCACTGGCTGATATTTTGATACCTACAGTTATTTCTACAGGCGGTATGATTGGTGTACGTGCATTTATGTCAAGTTCTTCGGGCTTAGGCGGAACCATGTGGATGATGACGGCTGCAACAGGCGTAATGACACTGGTTACAACAACATACAATTATTTCAAGCAAGGAAAAACTAATCGCAAAAAGAAACATGAATGGAAGGAAAACTATGAAAATTATATAAAGCGTGTCATAGATAATATAGGCAAATGGCAGCAGGCTGATGTAACATATCTTCGGCAGTTGTATCCAGATATGTTAGAACTTTTCAAAGACCTTGCAAGACTTGATTCAGCTATTTTTGCACGTTCACAAAATGATAATGATTTTATGCGTATTGCACTTGGCGTGTCTGAGAATGTGAAACCGCTTTTCAATATAAAATATGACAAAAAGGATGAAATATTTTCTGATGTATATTATCGTTTATGTTATGAGAACTTTCAAAACGGTAAGGAAAAGAGAATTTCCGGCATATATATTGATATTCCAAAAGATAAAATCAAAAGAAAAGATGCATTAAAAAAAGAAGAACTTATAAAAAGCGGAAAAATGTCTGAGGATATGTTCTTGCTTTCTGAATTATCATATCATTTCTCAACAGAATATTTTCGATTTTTAGATGGAAAAACTTGGGGAAGCGCTGGAGTAAAAGCGCCCTATATGCTTGATATCAGAAATGCCGGCGCCGTAGGTATTATTTCTGACGATAATTTGTATGCACACGACTTTATGAAACACACAATATTGGATCTTGCTTACTATCATTCTCCGGAGGATATTCAATTTGTGTTCTTCTTTGAGGATGGGTTAAGTATTGAGGAACAGGAAGAAAGAGTGAAAGAATATAAATTTCTTCCGCATTGCAATGAACTGCTTGAAAATACTTCTCAATTTGTTTTCAATCAAGAAAGCGCCGGTGAAGTGTATGGACAGCTTCTGAATATTATGAATCAAAGGGCAAAAGAGAAACAGTCTGATGAAGAAAATGATTCTGTTCCTGAAAAACTCACACAAATTGTTTGTGTTATTTTTGGTGATTATGGGATAAAGTCTACAGGCTTTTCAAAATATCTTCCTGAAGCCCCAAAAGAGGGGGAGGATTATCAAAATAAGTTAGGATTGACATTTTTATTTTGCCGGGATGACAAAGATAAACTTCCACGTTATTGTGGTGATATCATTTATTTGAATATTGGCAATAACAATACCGGATATGGTTACGTTGTTCCAAGATACAGTGTGATGACGCGTGAAAATATTCTTGCAACTGTTACGGAAACAAAGAAATATCCTAATTTTTGGAATGACTTTATTTTTAAAGCCGGTGAATATAAAGAGCAATATGAGCTTGCTTATAAAAGATTAAGTGCCATTTACTATACTCGTATTGCTGAAAATGGACAAGTTCCAAGTATGGTAACTCTTTTTCAATTGCATAATATTTCCAGTGAGGATACAAAAGTTGAAATCAACAATTCTGCTAATCCATTATCTGCAACAAATATAGCAAATAGAATACTGAAATGTTGGTCAAGTACAAAAGAAGAATATGATGTAACCAGAAATCTTCGTGTTAATATTGGTGCAAACGAACATGGTAATATGCATCTTGACTTATATGAAAAAGCCGATGGTCCTCATATGCTTGTTGCAGGAACAACAGGTTCAGGTAAATCTGAAACGATCATTACATATTTAATAGGTCTTTGCATGAAATTCTCTCCAATGGACTTGAATCTAATGCTTGTAGATATGAAAGGCGGAGGTTTCTCAGATCGATTAGGAGATTTACCTCATTGTGTAGGAGTCGTAACCGATACAGCAGGTGAAAGTGAAGGAATATCATCGGCTTATATGTTGAAGAGATTTCTTGAGACATTAAACGCTGAAATAAAAAAGAGAAAACTGTTGCTTCAAGAATTTGGCGTTGATACAGCAGATGCATATATTCGTGCAAGAAGAATTATGGCTGAAATTGATAACCTTATAAATAAGGAAGAAAATTTGTCATTACAACAGGCACATATTATTTACAAGGACTTGAAATCCAGGCAGATTGCAATAGAGGAATCTGAATATTCTGAAAGCATACAAGTTATTTTAGAAAAAATCGGAAAACTCAATGAAAAGCAAATCGAAGTCTTGAAAGAAAAGGGAATCGATAAGATAAAACATCTTTCGCATCTTGTTCTCGTTGTCGATGAGTTTACAGAATTAAAGAGATTTTCTAATGAGAGTAATGATGTCGATTTTATTGCCGAGATCACCACCATTGCCCGTGTAGGTAGAACACTTGGTTTTCATATTATTCTTGTTTCTCAGAACATTGAAGGCGCTATTACGGATGATATACGTGTGAACTCCAAAGCTAGAATATGCTTGAAGGTAGCTACCAAACAAGCTTCTAAGGAAATGATCGACAGTCCGGTTGCAGCAGCGCCAACTATGCCTTTAAACGGACGTGCATATCTGCTTGTCGGTACAGGCTCAAGGTTTGAGTATTTTCAATCAGCTTATACTGGCGCTAATCAAAATCTAAGTATTGAGAGCCCTGTTAATATTACATATGTTCCTAACAGCGGAAAGTTCAATGACAAGTTTTATCGTTCACAGAAGGATAATGAAGCACAAAAGCAAGCTCAGAAGAACGTTGATCCAAATGCTACTCAATTGAAATTTGTTGTTGATACGATCATAGCCATAAATGAAGGCAGACCAACGCCAGAAAAGATATTTATGCCGCCATTGAAAACAAGGCTCGAAAATACTACAGAATGGAGGATGTGAATTGGAAGAGAAAAAAACAATGATATGCACCTTAGGACAGTATGATATTCCTATTGTGCAGAAGCAGCCATTATTTCAAGTTGATTTACTTGATAAAAATATAGCACTGTTTGGCGCTTCGATGAGTGGAAAAACAAACTTCCTTAAGCTGCTGATTCAAACTTTACATATGACAAATGATGTAGATGATGAACAAATCTTCATTCTTGACTTTGGCGGTGCATTAGCTTCTTACAAAGATTTTCCTTTGGTTTCAGCTTATTTTGACAATTCCAACGAGGAATATGTGAAAAGAGCATTTAAGATACTGGAAGAAATTATAAAAAATAATACAAAAGAACTTGATGGTGTGGGTTTTTCATCGTTAAATGGTGAAAAGAAAATGCTTCATACAACATTTATCATCGATAATCTCAATGCTTTTCAGGATGAACCAAGATATTTAGCATATCAAGAGAAATTTTCTAAGATATGCCGAGATGGTTTATCAAAAGGTATTACAGTAGTGTTCACCGCCTCGGATACTAAAGGACTTTCATCCTATTTGAACAGTTTCGGTCAGAAAATTGCACTTGAAATGCCATCAGATAAATATATGGATATTTTTAATGCGAAGGTGACAGAAATAGGCGCAATTGCTGGCAGAGGATTTGCGAATGTAACAATGAAACCTTATGGTATTGAAGGTACTTTCAGAATGAATGCGCCCTATGAATTACAGTGTTATATTGCTGACCCGCTTGATAATACTACGAATTATATTCAAACCTTAAAAGATAAGTTTAAATTTGATGAAAATTCAAATGTTTATACTAAGTGCGTGAAAAAATACTTAACTTTTTCAGGCGATTTGACATTCAGTGAATATGACAGATTAAAGCAAACGCCAATAACTTCTGAAAAAAAGTTAGAAGAGAATTCTTGTCCTGTATCAGTGGGATTGGATTATATTGACTTTTATCCTGTGACAGTAGACTTTTCAGAAGCAAGAGTGGTTGGTATATATGGAAAAAAAGAATATGGAAAGAGCAACTTGCTTCGTCTGATTCTTAATGAATTATTCAAAAAGAAATCTTATGCAAGATTTGTGTTTTTTGATGATGGCAGAAAGCAATTGAAAGAATTCTATGAGAAATGCGAATCTCTTGGTTTAGATTGCAAAAAGTTCATAGAGTCCAAAAAGAATATGACATTGCCTCCGCATGAAACAGAAAATTCATCATTTGATATGTCAAATGGTTTTATGGGTGTTATTGGCAAATCATCTGCTTCGGGAAGTATTAGTAAAACATTATCGCCGTTTCAGCAGTTTTATCATTTCATAAATGATAACTATATGGATCTGACGTGGAATGGTTTGTCAAATAATCAAATTCATTCACCTATTGCAACGTATATATACGGAGAGGCGAATGCTGGTTTAATGCCTTCTTATGATGAAAATAGAAATCCAATTAAGCCTACTGTGTTTATTCTTCAAAGTAAAATGTTATATTTGAGTGCAAATGGAGAAAAGCAATTTATTAATAATATACTTCCAAAGCTTGCAGCAATTGCTGAGGAAGAGGATTTGATATTCATCTTCACAGATATTCAAAAGATTACAGATCAGGAAATGAATAATTTCTTTAATAATACACTTAATTCTGTTTTTCTTTTGGATAATATTGCAGAATTTGCGTCTGAAAGAGGTCAAAAGTCTGTTTTTGGAAGCATGGATGTAAAAGGTCTGAAAGAAGAATATGCTCGTTGTGAAAAAGGCGACGGATATTACTATGATATAGAAGCAGACAAATTGGTTAAGATGAAATTTATTAAAACAGAGTAATAATGGGAGGAAAATCTTATGGCTGATGGTAACAATATTCGTTGTGCTGATATTGAAAAGCTTGTTCAGTTTGAAGCAGATAGTCAGGATGCAATAACTGAATTTGACAGAATCAAAAATAAGTTTAAAGAAATCAATGATAATTTACTCGCCCAGTGGAAGGGTGCGGGAGCAGATCAGTATAAAAAAGAGGTCGATCATATTTTAGAAAAAATTAAAAGTGTGGCTGAAGTACTGAATGCTATCAATAATGACGCTTTAAAGAGTACAAAAGATGTATATTTACAATTGGATGCTGATTTAGCTGCATTTAATGAAAACCCAACAACTGAGGATGGTGAGGAAAGTTGAGCAAGGAAAGTGAAGAAAAGTCAATGAGTCTTGCTAACGTGAAAATCGAGGAAGAACGGTCGGCAAAAGAGAGCCATATTAAGCTGACCATTTTGAAAGAGGGGAGTGACGGCACAATTTTTGATTTGCTGAAACTTCCGGAATTAGATGTAAAAGGAATAAATGCGAAATGAGTACTCAAATACAAGGGACAAAATTTCTATATGAAATTGATAAAAAGGATTTTCCTGATGGTTTTATTGCTTCCGGAACTGAGAGTTTTGTTTTTAAAGGCAGAAAAGTTTCTATTGATAAAAATGGCAAGTCTGATTTATCTTTCTCTTGCGTATTAAAGTTTAAACCAAAATCAAGTGAAAGACTCGAGCGATTTAAGAATCAGGAACTTAAAATCTTTGAAGAACTTCAAGAATGCAGAAGCGTTGCCAGAATATATGATGTTGTGGAAGACATCGGTGAAAACTTTGAATTGGAAATCCCGGGAACCAAAGTGTTTATTCGAAGCAGCAATCCCAATGGTTCAGAAGGTATATTGCCTTGCTTTTGTGTAATTGAAGAGTTTATCGATGGTTGGTCGCTGGAACAATATTGCAGAAGAGAATTCTGGGGACTTGAAAAATATAAAGATAATAGGTGGATAAACTTTCATGATTTTTCAGATATTGAAAAACAAGAGGTATTAGAAAAATATAAGGATGAAAAAACTTTTTTTCGGTATCAGGAAAAACTACTTCGATTCATGCAAAGTCTATGCGGAATATTGATGTTTATCAGTACAACTTCAAAGAAAAAGGTTCTTCATCTTGATATTAAGACTGAAAATATTATGGTAACACGTCAAAGTGAAGAATTGGTTTTGATAGATTTTGGGCGATCTGTATTTTTACCGGATGATACAACATTTGTATATCATAATCTTCCAAGTGTAAACTATCATGAGAAGGAAGAGATTAATTCTCTTTTCTCGCATGGCACAATAGGTTATGCTGCTCCTGAATGTTATGCAAATGCCGATAATGAATCGGAATTTCCATTCTCACAAGAAGGCTATGAAATTGGCAGAATGTCAATAGAAAGCGACATATTTTCATTTGGAGCAACATTTTGGGAATGTATGAATATTGTGGAGCTTATGACAAATAATGAGCTGTTTGCTGAATCTCCGCATAATTTCTATGAGGCGAATCTTCTGAGTGACGAAGCATATTTTAATAGGGATTTATCCCTTGAATGCACCGGACCTTTAGGTGGACGGTATCATTTATCGCTGCAAAAGATTATAAGCAAATGCACAAGGCAGCGTAAAACAGGATATCTTGAAAGCGATGATTATTACCATTATTATAAAGATCTGAAAGATGATCTTGACGATGCCCGAGATAGTATTCCTTCTGTAAAAAAAGGAGAGAACAAGCAGGTGCGAAATGCTGCAACTATTTTTGGAGCATGCCTCGGTTGCATCATAACGCTGTTATTATTCTCCTTTGTCTATAAGGCGATCGGTTATCAGATCGCTACAAGTGACTGGGAGGAGCTTTTGGAAGGAATAAACAGTCAAAATGAAAATGCCATAACATATCAGGCAACGCAGTTCGGCAAGATATCTGAAATATCACTTGAAAGAATGGAACTTGCTGATGATGGACAGAAAAAAGCCGTATGCAATGAATGTTTTAATTATCTGTCTAAGGACGATGTCATTAGTACAATGGAAGCATCTCTTATGGTGTCACTTCTGGAGCAGTTTGATGATGACAGTGAAAAAATAGTGTATGTTGATAAAATCATGGAAAAGGCAAATGCGGCTGAACTTTCCTCTATTTCAACAGCAATAAGTGAGTTGGAATTGTCAGGAACGAGCACTGCATATGAATTAGCCCTTGCTATCCATAGTGTAGAGAACATTAACAATTACAACTACAGCGACGCATATACTCTGCTAGAGGAAAACGAAAATAATTCCGTATATAGATATTCTGTGAGACGCCTTGCTATTGCGCTTAACAACAAGGGCGATATAGCAATAAATGCTATATCCGATACGAAAGGTATAAGTCGTTTAGAAATTTCAGAATTTTTAGATCGCCTGGAAAAGATCGACTGAGGTGAATATTATGGAAAGTGTAAAAAAAATCAAAGTTTATCTGAATAAGCGTTTTCAAAAGCACCCCATAGCAGGATACATAGTTTATGGTGGATTAGTGGGTTTTGTGGGATCTCTTTGCGTAATACTGTTGATATTGGGGGTACTGGCGGTAACAGGAATTTATGGCAGACTGGATATTGATTATCGAACGTGGCGTATTTATATCATTATAGCTGCTGTGGTTGCAGTTATTGTTTTTGTTATTGGAGCTATGGCGTTTTTTCCGTATAAGAGAAAGGGAAACAGCCTTTTCAAAAAAGAATATACTAATGGAACTTCTTATAAAGCTTTACATAGTATGTTGGTTAAACAGAGTGAAGAGAAGAAGTGATATTATAGCGTATAAAAATACAAATATGCTTTATTATGCAGCATAGTGTGTTTTGCTATATTTTCAATAGGTTTCTGGAGGAAAAAATCTAAAAGGAAATGCAGAGGTGCAGGAAAATGGAACTACGTAAAAGAATTGTTGCTGGTATTTCAGCGATTGTAATGTTTATGAGCATTTCGTTTAATAATGGCTTTGTAGCGATTGCAGATAAGTATGGAACTACGAATGCCGAAATGCCAATTGATACAAATAATACAGTTGACGACAAGGTGGGCGAGGTAACAATAACAACAACTGCTACAAGCATTGAAACAACAACGGAAACGATAACAACTACAATTAAGGATACATCTCCTCCAAATCTGAATGTTTACATTCCGGTTCAAGATAGATGGATTAAGTATGATGACCTTCAAAATTGGCAGATATCAGCTTCTGACGGTGCAGCAATCTTATATCAAACTTATGATACAACTACTGGAACAGAAAGCATTAACCCTGATATTAAAGATGCAGATGAATGGGAAGGTGTGGACAAGCTCCCAGAAGGAAGCCATGATATTGTATTTTGGGCTAAATATAAAGAAGATAAAGAGCATGAAGCTGCGGTTTCGGCTATATATCATTATCAATTGGATAAGAGTATTCCTAACAATTTTAAGTTGGTTAGTGAGTCAAAGACTGAGAATTATCGAAATTGTCTTGAGATAAGCAATAAAGAAAATCTTTTTGATACTGAATCCGGAATTTGCAAAGTTTACTATACTATCAATGATAATAACGAAAATGTACTAAATGAGCAGCAGCTTATCAAAGATGTGAATAATAATATTACCAATTTTTCATTTAAACTTGATACATCGTTAAATCAGGCAAAAATCACAGTTTACATTGAAGATAAAGCCGGCAATAAGAATTCTGCATTCTTAGAAAACATTACGCATGATAATACAATTCCTCAAATTACCCAAGTTTCAATTACTGATAAAGCGGAACAAGATGCTGCTATTCTAAAAAATCTGACATTTGGTAGTGATTTGCTGGACAATTTAATTCAACATATTTTCGCAAATGACAAATATTTTCTCAGTGTTACGATAAATGAAGAAAATTTAAAGGAAATTATTGTTAATGTAAATGGTGAGCCTAAATCTATCACCTCAGAAAATTGGATTTGCAACGATACATCAAATTCTACTGAAAAAACATATTATATTGAGCTTTCAGATCTTGGACTGAAAGAAAATGAGGAATATAGCATTTCTGTAATTGCATCGGATGACCAAAATGATAGTGATGAAATTAAGCTTGCAATCGATAATGTAGAATGCACAGTTCTTTATGATCCTAAGGATGACAAGGATTGTAAGATTACTTTTGAACCTAATATTACACCTTTAGAGGAAAAATTCTTTGGTGAGATTACTGAAGATAACGCTATTGCAATTTCTATGTCTGATGATGTGGGTGTCGCTGGATACAAAATTTATGTCAACAGTGAACTTGTCACATCAGCCGTGTGTGAAGAAACAGCTACGGAAACAGTAACTGAAACAGTAGTTGTAACAGATGATAGCGGCGCTGTTGTTACAGATGCAGATGGTGAGGAACAAACAGAAACAGTAACAAGTACCATTCAATACAATGTGATAATTCCATCAACAGAATACTCGTTGAAACTTAATGATTACAAAGAAAATAAAGATTATGTAGTTAAAGTTGAACTTATTGACCTGGCTGGCAACTACAATGTTAATACTTACAATTTCACGGTAGATTCAACGCCGCCGCTAATTGATAATTTTAATTACACAGTAAATCAATCTATCCTTAAGTTCTTTACATTTGGTATTTTTGGAAAAGAAACTATATCCATAGATATTAACGTCCATGATAACGTCTCTGGCATTGGTGTTGACCCCGATAAGGTATTACTGTATTGGGCGCCAACGGCTGATGACGAATTGCATAAATATAACGCAACGCCGATTGATGAAGAAAATGGTTTATACAGATTTGAGAATCTTCCAGTGGATAATGAAGCTGCCCCTTATATTGTTGTATATGATAAAATAGGAAATTCAAACACATTTTATTTTGCAGCTAAGGATACAGCAGAATCTTTAAACATCGGTGAACTTATGCTTGAAGATGAAGATACAACAAATGGAGCAACTTTGGTGCTTGAGAAAGATGCGCCTTTAGTAAGTGTAACGGTACCTTCTGCTTATATCAAGTATACTGTTGGCGGTGAAACTTGGTATGGCGATAACATTGAATATGTGGTTTCAGCAAGTGATGCAAATAGCGGTTTGAATTATGTTGAAGTTCAAGAAAATGATGAAACATTAAAGAAAGAAACTGACTTTGAAGGCGTCGCTTTCAACACAAATCGTTTTCAGGATGAAGCCGCCTACACATATAAGTTAATTGATGCAAACGACTATATAATTAACGCAATTGCTCATGATAATGCCGGTAACAGCAGTGTTCGTACTGAATTAAAAGTACATATTGATAAAGAAAATCCTGTTATTTCTAAGTTTGTATTCGGAGATCAGGAGGACTATGGCTCTGAGATTGTAAAGACAACATACGGGTACTACTTCAAAGAAGAAACTTCCTTGAGGGTTTATGTGAACGATCCGGGCATAGCGTCTGGTATCAATAGAGTGACATTATATCTCTCTAATATCAATGGAACAACTGCCGTCAAAACTTTATACAGCACAGATGAAAAAGCGTATATTACAGATGAAACCGGAACGTATGCTGTATTTACAATTCCTATGGGATTTAAAGGAAAAGTTGTCGCTGAAGCAGTTGATAATGTAGAACATACTTCAGGTCTGGTGAATGCAGATGGCAGTATCATTGAAGATGATGAAATCCATAATCAAACGTCGTCGATTGATATTACTGAAACAGTTGCTACTGACAAAGTAGATGCTGCAAATGTGCCGTTATACAATCGAAATATTCCACTTATTATTACAGTAAAGGATACGTTCTCTGGTATTTCTACTATTGAATGGTCTATTGCAAATGACGGCGAATCGGGTGTAATTACAGTTGCAAATGATGGAAGTTATGAGAGTAATTCAAATGCAGTAACTATTGAAACTGTAGAAATGGAAAGCAATCTAGTTACATCAATGCAGTTTACACTTTCCGTAGATGACAACTCAAATGGTAATGTTGTTCTTATAAAACTTACGGATCGTTCAGGTAATTCCAGTGAGGTTTCAAAAACGTACAGTATTGATACAACAACTCCTACCATAACTGCTGCACTTAGTAACCAGACATCGTACAATTCGATGTATTACAATACAGATCAGACGGTGACTATATCAATTACCGATAGAAATTTTGATGCTTCCGGTGTTAAATTTATGCTGAATGGAAGTGAACAGATTATTGGTAATTGGACTTCAACAGGAGAAGGCGATGCTGCTGTGCATATAGGAACATTCACGATCAGTACTGATGGTGATTATAGTTATTCCATTACTTTTTCTGATATGGCAGGCAATACTGCGGAAGTCTTTACACAATCAATGTTTGTTATAGATAAAACATCTCCTATTATAAAAACGAATTTCGATGAGTTTGAGACAGAACAAGAAAAGCATTACTTCGGATGTGACAGTATAAATAAAACTGCAATAATCACAATTATTGAACATAATTTTTCAGCCAAGGACGCAAATGCAGAGATATTTAGATTGGAACCGGGCAGCGAACACGACATAAGCGGTGTAAAGCCAACTACAGTTTCAGGATGGAGCGATAATGGTGATGAGCATACATTAGAAATTCCGTTTGAAGAAAATGATGACGGTGTATATCTTATCAGAGTAACTCCAGTTGATTTGGCATCAAATTCTGCAATAGCTCAGGAAACTGTCGTGTTTGAAATTGATTTTACAAATCCGATCATTGCAGAAAGAAACGGAGCTTATGTAAAAGACGAGAAAAAATCGTATGAAAATTTAGAAATATACAATGAACAAACAAGTATAGAAGAGAATTTCATTCCTTCTGTTGCATTTTCTGATACAAATTTTGATCATATTGAATATGACCTGACTGTCTATACTCCTGAATATTTAAATGGAAAAGAAATAGGCACAATTATCCCTGAAACTGTTAGTGGAATTATTTCAGAAAAAAATTATTCATTGCCTGAATTCAAAAAAGACGGCGTATATTCGGTAGATCTTACAGCAGTAGATAAGGCGGGAAATAGAAGTGTTCTTTGCAGAAATACATCTGTTTTGATGATGAAATCTGACGTACTTGCTTATATTTCTAATAGTAACAAGGCTGAATCGAAAGGGTGGTACTCATTACAGAAAGATGAGAATACACCAATAAGCAAGAGACCTGACGCTTTCAGTGATCTGGATATTACAGTATTTGCGCAGGAAGATTCAAAAACGAGTATTATTCTCCGTGATGAAAACGGTGAATCTCAAGATACCGGAATAACCGCTGAAAATTCTGAAGATATGTATGCAGTTGGTGTATATAACTACACCTTGCCAAAAGAATACTTTGCAGACAATTATCCTGAGGGAACAAATAAAGATCTTTACCTTTGGGCTGAAAATACTTATGGTAAGGAAACATCACATATTACACTTGGCTGGATTCGCATCGATGCTCTTGCACCGACTTGTAGCATTCCTTCTGATTTAAAGGACTGGAAAGCCTATGCGAGCGCCGCTAAAACGATTACTTTATCCGACATCAGTGAATCGCTTGATAAAACACAGTGTATTGTATATGACAATGGAAAAGAAATCTTAGCGGACAACTTTGATTATTCAGATGAAACGGATACATTGTCTTATACTTTGGAAAAGGGCTGGCATGATTTAAGCTTTGTTCTTGTTGATGAGGCAGGCAATACTTATACCATACAAGAAATTTCATCTATTCAGGTGGGGCTGCTGTATTGTTTGTGGTTCAGAATTTTATGCGGTATATTTATAGCAGGTGTTATTGCAGGCGTGGTAATCATAATTGTAAAAAAGAAGAGATCTGTTAACAAATAAAATTTGCAGGTGTGCCACGGAAGTTTTCTTCGTGGCACGTTATTGACAAAGCAATTGGCAATGTCGTATAATTTAGGAAAGGATGAATTTATGGCAACAATTGAACTGTATAAAGATAAGATCAATAGTATGTCAAATTACATAGAGCAAGCGAAAAATGCAGTCAGTGATTTTTGCGTCGATTTATCTGCATTAAAATCGAAGATCCTTGGAATAAACAGCAGTGTTTGTGACAATGTTGTCAGCAGTATTTCATCATCATCTCAGACGCAGGAACAACAGATCGCAGGTTTGGAAGCAACACAAAAGGAAGTAAACGCTTTCATAGATCTTACAATCAATCGAGATAATTCCGCAGCTGATGCTGTATCAAAAGCGAAAGATGAATTCTACAAAGAATATTCTTACTTGAAGCCAGATAGTGAAAAGTCCGACTGGGAAAGATTTTGCGACGATTTGAAAAAAGTCGGAGATTGGTGCAAAGAGCATTGGAAGGAAATACTGATTGCCATAGAGATAATTGTGGCAGTTGCATGCTTTTGTGTTCCAGGATTACAAGGCTTTGGAGCATTAATCCTTGAAAAAATGCTTAAAGGATTAATTTTTGGCTTAGTTATAGGTGCTATTATTGGAGGAATATCCGGATATGCCCAAAACGGAGTAGATGGTATACTGGGAGGAATATGGAATGGTGCGAAAGATGGTGTACTTTTAGGTGCGGCATTTGGAGGTTTGGGCGGAGTAGGTTCTCTGTCAGGAAAATTATTTGGATGCAGCGCTTTTATGACAAGTGCGTTTTCGGTTTCCAGCAAGCTTGCGTTAGGCATGATGGCATTTGATATTACAGCGCTTGCAAATGATTTTCAGAACAGGCTTTTTCAAGACACGGGGATATATCTCGGATTAGTTAATCCCTATGTTGGTGGAATCATATCAGATCTGAATCATAAAGCGCATTCAAGTTCAATTTATAACGCTTTTCAATATGTGGTTTCCGGAGCTGCGGTTTATACTGGTGGATATGTAAAAACAGCCGCTTGCTTCGTGGCAGGAATATTGGTAGCGACCATAAATGGTTTAGCAGCAATCGAAACAATAAAAGCGGGAGATTATGTGCTTTCAACTGATCCTGAT
>PPYF01065943.1_pt1 | contig 14698 bp, 9 predicted proteins | sample 1559871 | NCBI WGS metagenome assembly PPYF01 (sample SAMN08240021, study PRJNA423297) | Human gut metagenome, whole genome shotgun sequencing project. | reverse complement strand
TTGCGGAAGTAGCTCAGTTGATAGAGCATTAGCCTTCCAAGCTGAGGGTCGCGGGTTTGAGCCCCGTCTTCCGCTCTTCAAAGAGAATCTGAGAAATTAGATTCTCTTTTTTTGTATAACTTTAAACCTCTAAGAACATGGAAGATTCTCCAACGCAATCACACGTACTGCAATTGGCACACCCCCCTATCCCAATTGTCCGCATCGGAATCATAGGATTGGGGAATCGAGGGCTACTCACCCTGCAACGTTATCTGCAAATAGAAGGAACCGAAATCAAAGCTCTCAGCGAAATCAGGGAAGGTAACTTGAACAAAGCCCAACTCATACTCAAAGAAGCAAAGCACCCCGAAGCCACGGGATATACCGGACCAGGCGGCTGGCGAAAGATGTGTGAATGCAACGATCTGGATTTAATTTTTATCTGTACAGACTGGCTCACTCACACCCAAATGGCAACCTATGCAATGGAATGCGGCAAACATGTAGCTATCGAAGTTCCTGCCGCCATGAATATAGCCGAATGCTGGCAACTGGTCGATACAGCAGAAAAGACAAGACGCCACTGTATCATGCTGGAAAATTGCTGTTATGACCCTTTTGCCCTGACTACTCTCGAAATGGCACGTCAAGGTGTACTCGGAGAAATAATGCATGTAGAAGGAGCATATATTCACGATCTCCGTTCCATGTATTTTGCCGAAGAGAGCGAAGGCGGTTACCACAATCACTGGGGAAAAAGATACAGTATCGAACATACAGGCAATCCCTACCCCACCCACGGACTAGGGCCTGCCTGTCAAATCCTCGACATCCACCGCAATGACAGGATGGAATATCTCGTATCCATGTCCACCCATCAGGCCGGCATGAGCGAGTATGCGCGGAAAAGATTCGGAGAGAACTCACCGGAAGCCCGTCAAAAGTATAAACTGGGAGATGTCAACACCACGCTTATCCATACCGCCAAAGGGAAAACGATCATGCTTCAGTATAATGTTTCGACTCCCCGCCCTTACAGTCGCCTGCAAACAGTATGCGGCACACTCGGCTTTGCACAAAAATATCCGGTACCATGCATTGCCCTGGATTCTCATGGAGATACTCCGCTTGAAGGCGAAGCACTTGAACAAGTATTAACTCTCTATAAACACCCTTTTAGCGCCACCATCGGCGAGGAAGCACATCGTAAAGGATTACCGAACGAAATGAACTATGTAATGGATTATCGGTTAATATATTGCCTGCGCAACGGACTGCCCCTTGACATGGACGTTTATGATGCAGCCGAATGGTCGTGTATCACCGAATTAAGCGAGAAGTCGGTATTGAACGGAAGTATTCCTGTAGAAATACCGGATTTCACCAGAGGTGTCTGGGAAAAACACAAACATTAGATTTTACCTATTTACCCCAATTAAACTATAAAAACACATGAGAACATTCCTATCATTAAAGACATGCTTACTATCTGCACTTTTACTTTGTGCAAACAGCATTTCGGCAAGCAAGATTATTTCCGTATCCGATTTCGGTTTGAAACCCGACAGCCGTATCAACGCAGTGCCATTTATACAAAAGGCAATCGATGCTTGCAAGCAATATCCAGGTTCCACACTTGTCTTTCCAAAAGGAAGATATGACTTCTGGGCACAACATGCTATCGAAAAAGATTATCACGAAACGAACACCTACGATGTTAATCCCAAAATTCTCGCCGTGCTATTGGAGCAGATCAATGATCTGACGATTGACGGTAATGGTTCTGAGTTTATTATGCATGGCCGGATGCAGCCATTCACTTTGGATCATTGCCGGAACATTACCTTAAAGAACTTCTCCGTCGATTGGGAAATCCCATTAACTGCGCAAGGTATTGTCACTCAATCTACCTCCGGATACCTTGAGATCGAAATCGACTCCCACCAATATCCTTATATCATAGAAAACAAACGACTGACTTTTGTCGGTGAAGGATGGAAAAGCAGTCTTTGGGCGATCATGCAGTTTGATCCCGACACCCATCTCGTCCTGCCAAATACAGGTGACAACTTAGGCTGGCGCTCATACGATGCAACAGAAGTAAAACCTGGATTAATACGCTTATCCGATCCTAAAAAGGAGGCTGATAAATTCTTCCCTGCGCCGGGTACGGTCCTTGTGTTACGACACAGCACCAGAGACCACGCCGGTATCTTCATTTACCACAGCATGGACACAAAACTAGAAAACGTAAAACTATTCCATACCTGCGGACTGGGAATTCTGTCACAGTATAGCAAGAATATATCTTTCAATGATGTACATATCATCCCTAACACTTCCAAGAAACGTGTGCTGAGCGGACATGACGACGGTTTCCACTTCATGGGATGCAGCGGATTACTCAAGATTGAGAACTGCAGTTGGGCAGGATTGATGGATGATCCTATTAACATCCATGGAACATGTTCCCGTATTATGGAAGTTCTTTCTCCTACCCGTATCAAATGCAAATTCATGCAGGACATGAGTGAAGGGATGGAATGGGGACGTCCGGACGAAACAATCGGATTTATAGAGCATAAAACCATGCGTACCGTAGCTACTGGTAAAATGAATAAATTTGAAGCACTAAATAAAGCTGAATTTATCATCGAATTATCAGCACCACTTCCAGCCGGAGTGGAAGCCGGATATGTAATAGAGAATCTGACCTGCACACCTGATGCAGAAATACGCAACTGCCATTTCGGAAGTTGCCGGGCACGTGGTCTGCTTGTATCTACTCCCGGCAAGGTTATTATTGAGAACAATGTATTCGAATCCAGCGGCTCTGCCATTCTGATTGCCGGAGACGCAAATGCATGGTACGAGTCAGGAGCTGTCAGAGACGTGCTGATACGTAACAATGATTTCCGTTATCCTTGCAATTCTTCGATTTATCAGTTCTGTGAAGCCGTGATCAGCATTGATCCGGAAATTCCGACATCGGAACAGAAGTACCCCTATCATCGCAATATCCGCATTGTGGATAATACCTTCCACCTATTTGATTATCCGATTCTCTTCGCACGGTCGGTAGACGGACTCACCTTCTCCTCCAATACACTCATACGTGATACGACTTACCAGCCTTATCACTATCGTAAAGAAGGTATTACGCTGGAAGCATGTAAATCTGTGGTTATTTCAAACAATAAGATTGAAGGGGATGTATTAGGACGTACTGTTAAAATTGAAAATATGAAACCTTCGGATGTCAAGATTAGCAAGAACCCTTTCTTTAAACTGAAAAAATAAAAAACACCATATAGGCAATTAAACGTATTCAGGCTCAAGCATGAGCATGAATACGTTTGAGTCTTTATCCCATAAATACAACAAATAAAGGAAGGTTCTCTTTGATGAACTTCAATGCTAAGGTAATCTGCCGTTCTATTGCTTTTTCACTGACTGCACAACGTTCCGCGATTTCCCGATTAGATAGATGCTCTTCGCGGCTCATTCTAAAGATCTGCTGCCGTCTGGCCGGAAGTTGCGAAATCAATTTATCAATATAGTTCTTCAAATCAGCAGCATCCAATTCCTCTTCTATATCATAAGAATTTTCAAGTCCTTTCAGAACTGTCATTTTAAAATTCAGCTCATTAAAATGTCTACGCGAATAATTGAATATAATATTACGGGTAATCATAAAAAGCAACCCATCAAAATTCTTGGTAATATCAAGAAACTCTTTGGACTCCCAAACTTTCACAAAAACATCCTGAACTACTTCTGAAATCACGGAAGATGAAGTGACATAAAGTCGTGCAAAGTTATAAACCTTCAGCCAATAAAGGTCATACAGCAAAGAAAATGCAGCCGCATCTCCCGCTTTTACCTTTTCCAGAATTATTGTCTCCTCCATCTCTTTTCAATTGTGTTACAAAAATAAAGAAATAACCATTAACCACAACATTTTTTTTGATTTTTATTTATAATAAAGTTACCTTTTTTCCTTTAATAATGTCTTCAAATTCTATTCTAATTATTAATTTCAACTAAGTTCTGTTAGAACTTTGTTTCTTTTCCTATCTACACATCTTGCTTTTACTCTTTCCCATATCTGTTCTTTTATTTTAAAATCTATAGCTTTATTTTCTGATTCATTCCATTGTATTTTAAGTTCTCTATCCACTGATTCCAGGTCAGCATAGCTTCTTCGCTGCTTTTTAGTCAGCCGTCCTGCCAGCAAATCTTTAATCAAACTCATCTTTGTATCTTTATCCATCCTATCTTACTTTGTTATTATTCTATTTATTATTACTCGTATATTATAAATACACTTGAGTTAAGTCTACCCCCACATCCCTTCGATAAAAAAAATAGCAAAACTATCATTAAAATCATAATAAGCTAATATTCAACAAATTAACCACTAACCAAAAAGAAGTTTTTTTTTCGAAAAGTCATTTTTTTATCTTAGTTCTAACAGAACTAAGATGGTATTTTGCCGTAGCTTCACTCGCTCTTTTACTAACAATAGGAGGATTTTGGATGAATTCAGTCAGAGATAATATTAACGACGAATTTATAATGGTGATAGCACAACAAAACCAAATGCACGTTTTACCGGACAGTACAAAAGTATGGATGGAATCAGGTAGTTCCATTAAATACACAAAAGCCTTTAACAAAAAAAGAGAAGTATGGCTAGAAGGCAACTCATTTTTTGAGGTATATAAACATGAAGGCAGTTTCTTCCAAGTACATATTAATAAAGCTTTTATAGAAGTAAAGGGAACCTGTTTTCAAATCAAGCAAACTAATGCTGAAAAAAATGAAATCACGCTGTTTCATGGTAAAATAGAATTTAATGTAGAATCTACAGGAGAGAAAATTATCATGTCTCCATCGCAAAAGGTAATGTATAATCCAAACAATGCACAAACATTAGTTGAGAATGTAATGGATATCAATTGGAAGGACGGAAGATACAACTTCAAAGAAACCCCATTACCCCAGCTCATTTCAATTGTAAATCAAATATACCAATCAAATATAATTCTAGAAGGAAAGTTTACTAAACAATCTTCATTCACAGGTAGCATCCGTTATGATGAAACATTGGATGACGTAATAGAGAAGCTTTGTTTCAGCCTTAACCTTACATACAAAAAACAGAATAGTAAAATAGTAATATATAATTAACCATATTTCTAATAATTAACCCAATATTTAACCTCACAACAAGTTAAATCATGAAAAAAAATCACAGTTGTTACCGGAGGCGATATCTGAAGCATATCGCACTCGTTTTGCTCTTTTACCCCTTGTCCGCTCTTGGAGCTCAGGGACACATATCTATCAAGGGGCAATCAATCACTATTATGCAAGCTATCCAGCTTATAGAAAAAAACAGCGACTACACGTTCTTCTACAATGCAGCAGATCTCGAAGACAAACAACGGAAAGACATTAATTGCAATGGTCCTATTGACGAGATTCTGGATGAAGTTTTCAAAGACAGCGGTATTAGCTATATCGTAAAAAACAAAGAGGTTATTCTTAACGTACAAAAAACGAATAACACCCAACAAAAGAAAAAACGTACTGTAACCGGTACTATTATAGACGCAGTGGACGATAGCCCCATCATTGGAGCTAACATCACGATTAAAGGTGACAAGAACACCGGTACAATCTCGGATATTGATGGTAATTTTAGTCTTTCCATACCCGACAATAAGACGATCCTTGTCGTAACTTACATCGGATATAAAACTCGTGAAGTTCCTGTAGAAGATCTAGGGAATATCAAAATTGTACTGGAAGGAGACGATCATACCTTGAATGAAGTTGTCGTAGTCGGTTCCGGTACCCAAAAGAAGGTCAGCGTAACAGGAGCTATCACAAGTATAAAAGGTGCCAGCCTCAAACTGCCGTCATCTACCCTGTCCAACTCATTTGCCGGAAAGTTGGCGGGTGTCATCGCAAAAACAAACTCCGGAGAGCCTGGCTCCGGTGCCGAATTTTACATTCGCGGTATCGGTACTTTTGGTGGACGAGCAACTCCTCTGATTTTATTGGATGATGTAGAAATATCATCCGGTGACCTTAATTATGTGCCAGCCGAGAATATTGAAAGCTTCTCTATCCTTAAAGATGCATCTGCCACCGCTATCTATGGTTCACGCGGAGCTAACGGTGTAATGATCGTCACAACTAAAGGAGGAGAATACAACAGTAAAACATCCATCAACGTTACAGCGGAAAACTCTTTCAACTACTTAGACAAGTTCCCGGAATTTGTAGACGGAGCTACTTACATGGATATGTATAATAAAGCTTCATTAGCCAGAAACTCTTCCGCTACACCCAAATACAGTGCTACAGACATGGAACGCACGGCATCCGGAGTCAACCCATACCTATACCCCGATGTAAACTGGCAAGACGTATTGTTCAAAAACATGAGTATGCGCCAACGTGCCAACGTCAACATTTCCGGTGGTGGTTCTAAAGTTAAATATTACATGAGTTTGGATGTCAGCCATGATTCAGGCTTGCTGAACACAGGGAAAGCATATTCATGGAACAACAATATTAATATAATGAACTATACCTTCCAGAATAATATTGCTTATAAACTGACGCCGACGACAACAATCAAAATGAATATGAACGCTCAGATCCGTCAGAAAAAAAGCCCGAATGTATCAAGCAAGGATTTGTTCAAACAGATTCTGACTACTACCCCCATAGAATTTCCGGTTACTTATCCAAGTCAGGACGGGCGTATCATGTACGGCAATAACATCATCTCAGGAAGTACCTTATACACGAACCCTTATGCCAGGATGATGACATCCTTTGCCGAAACGAACGAAAATACACTTAACACAGTTATCAAGATAGACCAGGATTTGGATTTTATCACTAAAGGGCTTAAAATTAATGCTTTTGTAAATTTCAAAACCTGGTCAAGTTCTTACTTTGATCGTAGCATTGCCCCTTATTATTATCGCATAAAAAGCGGAAGCTACGATGAAACCGACCTGGAAAATACGAATTATGAATTGGAACTGCTAAATTCGAATGGCAGCGATTATATCAGTCAGTCGGCTATCGGAAAGTCTTCCGACCAAACATTTGAATTACAGTTCAACCTAAACTACGCCCGTCAATTCGGTCTGCATAATGTAGGTGCCATGTTACTCTACAAACAACGCGAATACAGAAGCGACGTGTTACCCAACCGTAATCAAGGCCTTTCCGGACGTCTTACTTATGATTACGGACAACGCTATCTGTTTGAGTTTAACTTCGGTTACAACGGGACCGAACGTCTGGCCAAAGAAGACCGTTTCGAATTCTTCCCTGCCGTCTCTTTAGGATGGGTAATAAGCAATGAAGCTTTCTTCGAACCAATGAAAAATGTAGTGGACAATCTCAAGGTCAGAGGTTCCTACGGTCTTGTAGGTAGCGATGACCTGGCAACAGCCGGCGGAAGTTATTACCTGTATATAGACAAGATTACAAACAACGACCTGTCTTATCTGAAATGGACTTCCGGACAAAATATGGACTACCAATTAGGAGGTCCTCAGATGGCATACTACGCCATGTCCGGTTTGGGATGGGAAAAAGTAAAGAAGCTCGATATAGGTATTGATTTTACATTGTTCCGCAACTGGACATTTACCTTCGATTATTTCTACGACAAGCGTTATGACATCTTCATGAACCGTGAAGCATGGCCGCAATCGCTGGCTTATCATATTGCCAAACCTTGGAGTAATATTGGTAAAATGGATAATAAGGGAGTAGAATTCAGTATTAATTATGCCAATAACTTCTCCAGAGATTTGTCTGTCAGTCTACAAGCCAACTTCACCTACAACAAAAATAAAATGGTCTATGTGGATGAACCGAAATATCCGACAATATGGAAGTCAGAAACCGGAAAACCTTATTCACGTATTACCGGCTACATAGCAGAAGGCTTATTCAAGTCACAAGAAGAAATAGATAACAGCCCTGCCCAGAATTTGGGTTCTACACCCAAGGTCGGAGATATTAAATATCGTGACCTTAACGGTGATGGTATCATTGATTCGGATGACCAGACGATGATCTCCAAATATGGAAGTACTCCACGCTTACAATACGGATTTGGCGGAACTGTCAACTACAAAAAGTTTGATTTTGGTGTCTTCTTCAGTGGCTCTGCTCTGCGTTCTATCATGACAAACGGTATTGACCCTTTCCAAGAAGGAATAGCCGTCGGTAACAGAAATGTATTAAAATACATAGCCGATAATTACTGGTCGGAAGAAAAACAGAATTGGGATGCCAAATATCCTCGTCTGGGATTACTTGCAACAGACGTTGCCAACAATACAGTGAACAGTAGTTACTGGTTGAGAAATGGTTCTTTCCTCCGATTGAAGAATGTAGAAGTAGGATATAAGATACCTTACGGACGTATTTTCGTCAGCGCAGCCAATCTATTCACCTTTAGTCCGTTTGACCTTTGGGATCCTGAACTGTCTTCTTGGAACAGTTATCCTATGCAAAAGACTGTCAATGTCGGAATTCAACTTCAATTCTAATTTATTATGAGAAAAAATATGAAACTAACACGCATCTTTCAAAATATAAGTATAGCAGTTATTATCACTGCATTGGGCTTAACCTCATGTGATTATCTAGACGTCGTTCCACCCGAACAACCCAATATCGATGACGCAATGTCAAGCCCCACCCGGGCTTTAGGATTCCTTTATTCCTGTTATGGAGGTGTCGGTACAGACTTGCCCAGTGCGTATCTGGGGGAAATAAACTCTACAACAGACGAATATGTATTGCCTTATTCATGGAACACAGATGGTTATTGGGGGGCCTATGCATTTAACACTGCATCATCCACTAACCAAGACTGGCTGTGGGGAACTACTTACCAATATATAGGACAATGTTATCTGTTTTTGCAAAAGTTGGAAAATGCGGGAAGCGACATCGCATCTGATGCAGAAAAGGAACAATGGAGAGCCGAATGCCAATTCCTGGTAGCTTATTACCACTTCGCTACTTTAAGAAGATATGGTCCCATCCCAATTACAGACTCGTACATTCCGATGGATACCCCAACGTCAGAGTATAATGGACGTTTTCACTTTGACTATTGTGTAGACTGGATTGCGAACCAGCTGGATGAAGCCGCCAAAGTACTTCCTGCCAACCGCACCGTTACCAATGAATGGGGACGCGCTACATCTACTATAGCCAAAGCTGTAAAAGCACGTTTGTTACTTTATGCCGCATCTCCTTTATGGAACGGAAGTTTCCCCTACCCTAACTGGCAGAATGAGAATTTCGAGACTCCGGGTTACGGTAAAGCTTTGGTAAGCAATACTTATGACAAGAGCAAATGGGAAAGAGCACTTGCCGCATGTCAGGAAGCACTTACATTAGCTACAACTTCCGGTGACCGTGAACTTTACGATGACGACGAATATTACTCCCGACAATCCCTGAACTTACCTTTTGTTCCCGGAGTAGCAGATGTGGAAGATAATAAAGAATTCCTGAAAAACGTAATGAAGATGCGCTATGCCGTAAGTACACGTGAATCTGAAGGAAACAAAGAAATTATCTGGGGATTATCCAACCAGTTTGATTTTTATTCCCGTTATCCGCTTCGTATTCTGAAGAAATCGGATGGAACATGGCATGCTGGTTATAGTGGTGTATCTCCTACATTATATACGTTCGAACATTTCTATACAGCTAACGGGAAACTACCTGAAAAAGACCTCGACTTTACTCCTTCCTCTGAATGGTTTGAGTCAGCCGGTATCTCTTCACGTGAAGATATTATCAAACTGAATGTGGGTCGTGAACCTCGTTTCTATGCATGGATGGCTTTTGACGGTGGTGACTACGGAACTAAATTTGCGGCCGGTTCTCCCCTGAAACTGGAAATGAGGAATTCGGAAATGCACGGTTACAATCCGTCTCTATTCAATCGTGACCATAGTGTCACAGGGTTCCTGACACAAAAGTTTGTTGATCCGGTAACTGAATTCTATACAGCCGGCGGTTCTACAAGCGGAACAAGCGCACCTACTATCTTATTCCGCCTGGCCGAACTCTACCTAAACGTAGCAGAATGCCATGCAGCATTAGGAAATACGCAGGAAGCCATTGATGCACTAAATCCTGTTCGTGAACGTGCCGGAATCCCTAAATTAACATTGGCTGATGTCACAAATAATATGACAATAAAAGACTGGGTACACAATGAACGTTTTGTTGAATTATGGAACGAAGGTCACCGCTTCTTCGATGTCCGCCGTTGGGCAGAAGGAGCCAAGTACTTTGGAGCAAACAAACGGGAAGGATTGAATGCAGAAGTTCAAAGTCCCACATTCGAAGAATTTAATAAACGAACTACAGTTGATGCACCTTATGTGTGGGAAAACCGCATGTACCTGAATCCGGTATTCTACAACGAAGTATACAAAAATCCGCAAATGGTACAAGCACCCGGATATTAATTATTTTTTATTCATTCATAACAATATAGAATATATATGAAACATATATCAATAGCATTGTGTTTGTGCGGGATGATTCTGATGAATACTTCCTGCGACAATTATGACGATACCTATCCGCAGGAATATGAGAAAATACTATCACTGCAGACCACCGGTGAGCAAGCCGTAGATCTTTATAAAACAGGAGAGGCTACTAACTATTCAATAACGGTCATTAAATCCGGAAGTCAACCCACATTGACAGCTTCTGCCCATATCGGTGCAATGGATGCAGTCAATTTTGAGAAGTATATCTCCGAGAGAGGTTTGGACTATGTGGCAATGCCTGCCAATTGTTATTCGTTCAACATAGAAGAACTCGATTATTCTTCTGCTGAAACCTATAAGATCATCAATTTACAGCTGAATACCAACGAGATAGAAATCTTTGAGCAGACTCTTGAAGAGGGACAAACGTGTGTTCTTCCAATCATGCTGACCAGTACATCCGATTCCATCCTGGCAGATAAGAACACATTAGTTCTGAAACCGGAGATTATTACTCCATCTCTTTCAGTCACTGAATCCAGTTCAGGAACCGTGACTAAATATTTATCACAAAGTGGAGGTATCATTGATCTTGCTTTAGGATTGCAAGTCGAAAACCAATGGAATTTCACCTGTAAAGTAGCAATTGATGAAACGACTACTACCTTAAAAGGAGCAACGTTAGTTTCGGACATCATCTCATTTGAGCCTGGAAACACATCTTCTGTTCAGGTTAATATCCCTAAATTTACGAAGACCTCCGGAAATGTGGGTATAAAGATTCTGGAAATTAATGGAAAAGACGGTTTCGAATTCGACACGAATCCATTTATACTGGTTGCATCTGTTGAAAAATACAGTCTGACAGCGGACATGCTTTCCAGTAATGCAATAGAACCGTCAGAAGGTTCCTTAGCTAATTTATTGGATGGAGATATAGGTACCTACTTCCACAGCGCGTGGAGTGTATCAATTGCCGACAAGCATTATGTTCAAGTAAAATTGCCCGTATCAACTAAGACATTCCGTTTCACCTATACAAACAGATCAAATAACGGAAATGCCGCTTTGGCATGGTTCAATTTATATACAGGAACGAATGAGAACAATTTACAACTTTACAAGCGTTTTGCGTGGGATGAAGATGGTCTCCCGTCAGGTGCTGCAGGAGTTTATGTTTCTCCCGACGTTTCAATAGACAATGCTGCCAACACCTTACGCTTTGAATGTGAAAGCAACTGGACCAGTGGTTCCTTCTTTGTATGGAGCGAATTTAGTCTGTTCATACTGTCCGAATAATAAATGAGAGACAAAGGGTGAGTCAGACTTTTGATTCACCCTTTTATACCTCATCTATCTTAAAAACTAATACAGCAAAAAAATGACAATAAAAAGATTCATTACTAACCTGTTAGCCCTTTTTACTCTATTCACAGTTTCACTGGCATGCAAGGATACCGAAAAATCGATTATAAATAGCTCCTTCAGTATCAGTGAAGAATATCTGATACAAAATCTGGATAAATCAAGTACGTCTGTCCAGATTCCAATTAACACATCTATGGAGTTAGCTCAATGGAGTGTCTCTTATGAAGCAAACTGGCTACAATGCTCAAAACAAAAGACAGCAGCAGAAGGAACTTTCCTGAGAATTACAGTGAATGAAAATACAGGCGAAACCAAAAGAACAGCCAACATAAAAGTAACATCAACTACTGCTACCTATACTATCACCGTTAATCAATATGCCAAAGGCGAAGTAATTGTTGAGGGTGACATCAAGGTTACACCAACCGGAGGCAAAGCGAGTGAGCATCAGGAGGGACAGGATATTGAAAATACATATGATGGCAAATTTTCAACTGATGGAGCTGCCCCTTTCCACACTCCGTGGGGACAATCCGCCAAATTCCCTGTCACGCTGGAATACTATTTTAAAGGAGATACGGAAATAGACTACTTAATTTATTATACACGATCCGGTAATGGAAACTTCGGAAAGGTCAAAGTATATACAACAACCAATCCTGACCGATCAGATTATACATTACAGGGAGAATATGACTTTAAAGAGCAGAATGCTCCTTCCAAAGTTTCATTTTCAGAAGGCATAAAAGCGACCGGAATCAAATTCGAAGTATTAAGCGGTCTGGGTGATTTTGTAAGCTGTGATGAAATGGAATTTTACAAAACAAATACGGATAAAACACTGGATAAACAACTTCTTACCGTATTCACCGATATAACTTGTACGGAAATAAAGAACAACGTCACCAACGAACAGATACAAGCTCTGCCAGACTATTTCGTCAGAATAGCAGAAGCGGTTCGTGACAATACATACGACAAATGGGAAAAAGAATTTCGCATTCGCAGCTATGAACCATACAGTAATATTGCTGAATGGGCGGATAAATTAATGACTAAGAAATATAGTGATCTCGACAATCCGACTGGTATATCCGTCAAGGCAGGAGACGATATCATCGTATTGGTTGGTGACACATACGGACAGAATATTTCAATGCAGTGTATTTGGGAAACAGGAACAGAATACAAGCAAACAGCTTCTTCAGGCGATGTCTATATGCTAAATCCCGGAGTCAACAAACTGACTATGAAAGGAGAAGGACAATTGTTTGTCATGTACAACACCGAACTGACTTCAAATACAGCAAAACCCATCAAAATTCACATACCACTCGGAAGTGGCACAGTGAACGGTTTCTTCGACCTGAAAGAACATAAGACAGACGAAAAATACGCTGAATTATTGAAAAAATCAACACACAAATACTTCTGCATACGCGGTGAAAAGATCATGTTCTATTTCCACCGCAACAAATTATTGGAATATGTACCCAACAACATCCTCTCAGCTATCCATCTATGGGATAACATTGTCGGCTGGCAACAAGAATTAATGGGAATTGACGATGTACGCCCATCACAAGTCAACAACCATTTATTTGCCATCTCACCGGAAGGAAGTTATATGTGGGCTTCTGACTATCAAATCGGATTTGTCTATACCTACTTAGGCAATATCTTGTTGGAAGATAATGTAATGGCAGCGGAAGATAACGCGTGGGGACCAGCTCATGAAATTGGCCATGTTCATCAGGCAGCTATTAACTGGGCCAGTTCTACCGAATCATCTAATAATCTGTTCTCTAATTTCATTATCTATAAATTAGGAAAATACAAATCGCGTGGTAACGGGTTAGGAAGCGTTGCAACCGCCCGTTATGCCAACGGGCAGGCTTGGTATAATATGGGAGACGCAACCCACCAGAACGAAGACACAGAAACGCATATGAGAATGAACTGGCAATTATGGATTTACTATCATCGATGCGAATATAAAACTGATTTCTGGCAGACACTTTTCAAACTGATGCGTGAAGTGAATATGACCGAAGGTGAAGATCCCGGGAAAAAGCAACTTGAATTTGCCAAAATGGCAAGTAAAGCCGCCAATCAGAACCTGACAGACTTTTTCGAGATGTGGGGATTCTTCGAACCTGTCAATACGACTATCGAACAGTATGGAACATACAAATACTATGTAAGTGATGCGATGATTTGGGAAGCAAAAGAATACATGGCACAATTCCCCGCCCCGAAACACGCTTTCCAATACATCGAAGATAGAAAGAAAAGTGAGTTTCCACAGAACGACTACCGCTATTCGGCAGTTGGAGATGTCGGATATTACACTCAATTCAAAGAAAATCAGAAGATAACCAAAGCTATCAAGGCAGAGCTGGCAGGACGCAAGGTCTCCATCCAAAACGGAGATGAAGCTGTGGCTTTTGAACTCAGAGAGAATGATGAAAATGGAAAATTACTTTATTTTTCTACCTTCACGACTTTTGAGATTCCTTCATCTATATTGATGGTGAATGCCAAATTATATGCCGTACAAGCTGACGGAAAACGTATTCTATTATAATAATAATTTAACTTAACACACATTACAGATGTAAAAACGGCATCGCTCACTGTTCGGGCGATGCCGAAAATATCATTATAACATAGCGAATAGTGCGACTCTTTTTCTACCCTAAAATCCGCAACTATCATCCAATACACGATTAAGGGTAGATTTATGAGTCGTTAGTAGCAGCTTTCAGTAAAAA
>PPYF01612397.1_pt1 | contig 14705 bp, 12 predicted proteins | sample 1559871 | NCBI WGS metagenome assembly PPYF01 (sample SAMN08240021, study PRJNA423297) | Human gut metagenome, whole genome shotgun sequencing project. | reverse complement strand
TTACCGTGGTGCGTAACAAAGCGGATATTACCGGTGAGACGCTGGGCCTTAGCGAAGTAAATGGCCACTCACTGGTTCGTCTCTCCGCACGTACCGGTGAAGGTGTTGACGTACTGCGTAACCATCTCAAACAGAGCATGGGCTTTGAAACCAATATGGAAGGTGGCTTCCTGGCGCGTCGTCGTCACCTGCAGGCACTGGCAGAAGCGGCGGAGCATCTTGAGCAGGGTAAAGCCCAACTTCTCGGCGCATGGGCCGGAGAATTGCTGGCAGAGGAGCTACGTCTGGCGCAGCAGAACCTCAGTGAGATCACCGGGGAATTTACCTCCGACGATCTGCTGGGACGAATTTTCTCCAGTTTCTGTATTGGCAAATAAGTTTTAGTCCATCCTCGTCCGTGAACGTCCACTAGCCCGCATTAACTGACTGTTAATGCGGGTTTTTACTTTCCGTATTAGTCCATAGTCGTGCGGGTTCATCCGCGATTTTTGTGTCCTGAATTGTGCCCATCTTTAAATTCTCCGTGTGCCATTGTTCATTTTTTGCGCTAAAAATCACATCAAATGAACACAAAAAACGGTATAAAAAACGCTCAAATCAGCCTTCTCATGGACACAGTAAAAAAGAAGGCGTTAATAATCCAATATTAAACAATCAATTAGAAAGGATGCTCATGGACACACTGTAGAGGTGAGATATGGCACTTTCAGATACCAAACTACGCACACTTGCTCCCAGAAACCGCCCTTGGCAACTTGCCGATCATGACGGGCTGGTGATTGAAGTTCTTCCCACCGGACGAAAAATCTGGCGTTTCCGCTACCGCTTTGACAACAAATCGCAAAAGATCACGCTGGGCGAATATCCGGCTTTCTCACTAGCAGAAGCGCGGCTTTGGCGTGAAAAGTGCCGCTCAATGGTGGCCCATGGCATCAATCCCGCGCAGAAAAAGCAGGAAGAAAAGCTTAAACAGAAAGACCCGACGACAGTCAAAACATTCGTCAAACGCTGGCTGACCGATATCGTTGAAAAAAGTAACCGCGATCCGCGCAACGTCACTCGAGTTATCGAGAAGGACATCATTCCCATCCTCGGGAAGCTGGAACTGGAAGAACTCACCACCGCCCATATTCAGGTCGTGCTCGACCGCATCAAGCAACGAGGTTCGGATCACGTCGCACTGCTGACACGAAACGTACTCAAACGCATGCTGGCCTATGCAATTTCCAGGGGAATCATCTTCAACAACCCGGCAGCCGCTATCGAGGCCCGTTATATCGCACAAGCAACAAGCCGTGACGTGGCGCTAACCGCAGAAGAGATCGGCATCCTGTTACGGGGAATCTACACCTCTAACATGAACCGACGCCACAAGCTGGCCCTGCACTTACTGATCATCTGCATGGTGCGTAAATCGGAGATGATTGAAGCGACATGGAGTGAAGTTAACTTCAATGCGCTGGAATGGCGTATACCCGGCGAAAAAATGAAGATGGATAACCCGCATATTGTTCCACTGTCAAAGCAGGCGCTGGCGATGTTCGAAGAGCTAAAATTTCTGGCCGGAGATTCCCCTTACGTCTTCCCCAGCCGAAACGACCACCGACGCCCGATCTCCAAAACAACGCTCAACTGCGCGGTGCGTACGCTGGATCTGAACGTCAGGGATTTTGTTATTCATGACTTCCGGCGTACTGCCAGCACATTGCTACATGAGCAAGGCTACAACTCAGACTGGGTGGAGAAATGCCTGGCGCATAAGATCGGCGGCGTTCACGGTGTTTACAATCGTGCGGAGTACCTGAATCAGCGCCGGGAGATGCTTCAGTCCTGGGCTGATTTTGTTGATGCGCAGATTGAGGAGGGGCGGAAGGTGGTTATCGGGAAGTTTGGGAAGGCTTATGAGGTCAAATAAGAAAAATGGGGCATTATTACAAATTGATTTAAATAGTTAAGTACCCTACATTTGCTACTTCAACAAGCTGCATAAAGCCACAAAAACTGGAATAAACTATATAATTCAATTAATTACAATAAGTTAGTCACAAATAAAAAGGAACAATAATGTGACAAAAGTTAGCTAATAAGTTATCATCATAATTGTTATATAACTCACTGAAAGTAACTAATAATATGAGAGATAGTTACCATTAAGTATAAACATTGTGAGGATAGATGTGCTAAATCCTACGCAACTCTCAGCGCTATCAAGGATGTTTTCTTCGTCAGTGATTTCCGAGATAGCAAAAAAAGGTCAGTCACCTCTTTTTTCAAGGTTACTGTCTGAGGCATCTGTTTTCGAATTTGATGACGCAGATAATGTAACTATTGGTGATGCCTTTGATACAGCATTTTCTTTACTCAGACGCTCAGGTTTGAGAAACGAGTATGTCTATCGTTCTGCGTTAATTCGAAATGTATTATTAGGCCGTCATTCTTTGCGTACCGCCAGTATGCTTACTGAATTTAGAATTGGCTCTAGCAAAGCAGACATGGTTATTCTTAACGGTTGTGGAACTGTATACGAAATAAAATCAGATAGAGATTCGCTTGCCAGACTTGAGAGCCAAATTGAGAATTATAGAAAAGCATTCAGTAAGATCTACGTCATTGCAGGAACTGCACATATCCAAGATATCTTGGAAAAAACATCAGAAGACGTAGGGGTGATGAGTTTGGTTCGATGGAATAGAATTAGTATTGTACGAGAAGCAAAAGAGAATACTGATTATATTTGCACTGCAACTATTTTTGATTCACTAAGACTTAGCGAAGCTATTGATATCCTAAATGAGTTAAATATTGACATTCCCGATCTACCCAACACATTGATGCGTAATGCAATAAGAGGTATTTTTACCAAACTAAATCCAATTGATGTACAGAGCTGCATGATAAAAACTTTAAAAAGGACGCGTAATCTTGCTCCATTAAGTACTTTAATTGCAAACTTACCAAGTGCATTGCAAAGTATAGCCCTAATGGTTCAGTTACGTAGTAAGGATCGAGATCGCTTAGTTGAGACGTTGAATAAACCTCTTAATGAAGCATTTAAATGGGTTTAAAAACTTATGTACTATCCATATTTTAGAGGTAAGCAGTTTGAGTTAATAGCGATTCGTGAGACAGCAGAGACGATGGCTCAGGCTGGTTTCATTCCAATTATTGAACCAGTTAAAGAAACCCTGAATGGATTAGAAAAAACACTAAAAGCTATCTGTGAAGCTAAAGGTAAAGCCATTGTAATAGTAAATCCTTCATATGGTGACCATTCAACAAATGGGCATAATATCTCGCAATTATTGAAAGATAGTTTTCATGGACATGAAAACATTTTTGCAGGGATACTATTAAATGAAGGGATGGATGAAGAAGATATAATAGAGTTGCTTAATGAACATGCCGAACATCAACCTTGTTTCATCCACTCTGGATTTTCTGAGCCCCGCTCTTTATCAGAAAAAACAAATGGTCGAGTATCCAAACATATCTTCTTAGAACTTTACTGCGGTAAACTCTATAGGAAACATTTTAACGGCTGCGAAAGAATATTAATTCGCGATGGTTTTAAAAAGAGAAAAAATGCTGATTATCCTCCTATTGAAGAGTTTTCAGACCTTCATATAACCTTCGGGGAAGAAGGAATGGATGGATTTGGCGATTTTTTAATCGTTGGGGATGACTATACTGAAGGTGGTGGTCCGGCATATGCGGTAGCAATACATCTCACGTTCTTAGAATCTAAAAAAGAAAATGTTATGTATATTTATCACTTTGTTTCAACAACAAGAGATACACCAACAGACCCTGCGGGGAAATTCGGTCAGGCACTTGAAAAACTCATTACAACAATAAATGAGAATAATTCTCCTGTATTGGAGACCTCAGCTATTTTAGAATTTCGAGCGTTGCATGCAAAAGGCCATTTCCCTGGATTGGGAACCGTCAAAAAACTCTCAATGAGGCACCATGTTGAAACATTAGCTAATTATTTTAGGGGCTAGAAATGATTAGAATGTGTTGTGCTGAATGTTTCAATGATATCGGATTGCGAAATAATATAATCCCTACATTGATGCCACAAAAAGGAAACTGTTCTTTTTGTAATAGTCAAGATGTTGATATTATTGATCCTAAACTCTTGTTGGATTATTTTGAACTGCTGATAAATATCTATGAAATAAATCCTGAAGGGAAAAATCTTGTTGAATGGCTAAAAGAAGATTGGTGCTTATTTTCCCATCCAACAATGGACAATGCTCATGCTAAAGAGTTATTGGGAGAAATTCTCGATGACGGAGATATAGTACGAAAGAACTTCTCTCCCTCCGAAAATTATAAAAGCACAGGCCTTGCGCAATGGGATACATTACGAGATGAAATTCTTCACAAAAACAGATACTTCCTTGATGAAAAAATTGACACTCAAAGATTACAGGAATTACTCAACCATTTAAAAGCATTTAATATCCCGCGAATATGGTTTAGAGCAAGGATAAATCAAACTGATACTCCATATAAAATTGAAGATATGGGAGCACCTCCAAGTCGGTATGCTAGTCATGGACGAGCGAACCCAACAGGCATTCCATATCTATATTTAGGGTCAATGCCAGATACAGCGATCTCTGAGATTAGACCACATACAGGTGAGATAGCAACAGTAGCTGAGTTTGAAATACCAGAAGAACTAATTATTGTTGATTTAAGAGAGCCGAGAAAACATGTTTCTCCTTTTGTTCTATCTGATGCACAAGAAATAGGAAAAATGCGGGCAGACATACCTTTTCTAGAAAAATTAGGAGAGGAATTAACTCGTCCTGTGTTACCTCGAAGTGCTGCCATTGATTATATCCCCAGTCAATATTTATGCGAGTTCATTAAGAAAATTGGTTTCCATGGTGTAATTTACAGGAGTTCTGTAAGTGAAGGAATAAACTTAGCTTTATTCGATCCAACATTAGCAACCCCTATTTCAACATCACAATATGACGTTTCTCGCGTAAGTGTTGAAGTACAAGCAAAGCAGTTATAATGGATTTTCAAAAGCTGATGCCAGTAATATTAATTTAAATTTATTATTGGCATTACAATTTTTTCTGCCATTGTAAAGATTAACTTTGTTGCAATTTAGAATCTTCAAATCCCACAAACAGTTTCCCGCAGCTTTCCCCCTATCTCCGCTCTACCTTATCCCCAACTCATAGCAGTACCCCTAAAAGCTTCCTGTTCTAAGACGAACTGCGACCTGTAAGAAGCGCCCTTGGCGGTCAGCCCCCCGGTCAACCAGGGAACGAAGCGTGGTCTGAAACTGACCTCCTGTCTCGATACAGGTGACCACACCCTATATCGCTACCCTGTTGCAAGCGTAGCGACAGACAGAACGCTGTAGAGAAGTCGGAGGCATTGCCGAAGGCTTTGCGTCCGTACTTCCTGCTGAATGTGCAAAACGCGGCGTCACTTTTAAGAGCGTAAGCGAGTGAAAGTGACGCCAGCGCGCAGATCAGCGTCAACCCAGCTACTGCCTGCAAATCCACTGCAACAAACAGGCTGACACTCAAACAGATGTCAGAAATTCACTTACCAGGAGGAGAAACCAGCACTACCGAACCGATACCGGAGGACAGGTCATTTTACCTGTGGGGATATACCTGCCTGAGCAGGCGGCTGCATTCGTGCATCACCGTACCCCGTCATACCTCATCCGCGCATTCTCCGGCGCACCGGTATCGTTCAGCACAGCACGCTGTGCCCAACCGCGCGTCGGGGAATTGAGTGGAGAGTAGCTATGTCGAAACTAACAAAACGCATGGAAAAACTCGCCCTGTTGGCTGGCGGCAGTTTTAAAACAGTCCATGATCGCCTCCGCATCGCCGGGCGTTTAAGCCAGCATCTGCATAAGCTGAATATCCAGATTCAGGATCTCCAGCATCTGAAATCGTCACATATAGAAAGCTACGTGATGGCGCGACGGGAAGCAGGCATTACGCCACGCACGCTACAAAACGAGATGGCTGCCCTGCGCACCATCCTTGCTCAGTCTGGACGTCAAAAATTTGCCCAATCGGAGCGCATCAGCAATAAAGCGCTCGGGCTGGGTAACGCCAGCCGGGCAGGAACGCATCTGCCATTAACCTCAGAACGCTGGTTGTCGGCGCTGTCTGCTTTTCATGAAAAGGATGAAGGGCTGGCTCTGACGCTGGAGCTTGCCAGAGCAATGGGTTTGCGTTCACAGGAAGCGGTGCAGTGTTGTCAGTCTCTGAAGACCTGGGCCGCTGCGTTAGAGCGTGGAGAAAACCGATTGCAGGTGGTTTTTGGCACCAAAGGCTCCCGTTCCCGTCAGACGGTGGTGCTCGAACCTGAAAGGCTACGCAACATCCTAAACCGGGCTATACCCCTGGTGGCACAACGCGGGGGACGTTTGCTCAATAAACCCGATCTGCGCGCCGCAATGAATTACTGGCGTGGCAGCGCAGTTCGCGCAGGGCTGACTGGCCCCTATGCACCACACAGTCTGCGCTATTCATGGGCGCAGGAGGCGATGGCGCACTACCAGGGACTGGCGCTGAGTATAAAGGAAGCCAGGGCGATGGTTGCGATGGATCTTGGTCATGGTGATGGTCGAGGGCGCTACATCCAGCAGGTGTATGGGAGGCAATCATGAGCTATTACGTTTCTGCCGTCTCCGATCGGGCACGCAATAACTGGCCGAAAATATTTGAACAACTTGGCATTTTCATTCCACCAAATCATCGGCATGGCCCGTGTCCCTGTTGTGGGGGTAAGGATCGCTTCAGGATGGATGATCTGGAGGGGCGCGGTACATGGTTCTGCAATCAGTGCGGCGCAGGTGACGGACTGGATCTGGTTTCCCGCTTCTTCGGTTGCGCACTGGTTGCGGCCGCCGGAATGGTGCAGGACATGGATCCTGTACCGCTGGTTCCGCCAGCCAGGGAAAAATCACAGGCTTTGAATATGGAATCGCGTATTAAGACGCTGCTTCGTCATTGCGAATCCGGAGAAGCGCCGTATCTGACAACGCGAGGCTGGCGACGAGCCCAGTGGCTTCTGACTGAGCGTAGTAGCCGGACAATCTGCGGCGTGCATTTCGGGGCGGGTACGCTGGTATTGCCAATTCGAAATACAGGCGCGCAGCTGACAGGTGCGCAGTTCATTCATCCTGGAGGGAAAAAGTACCTTCTGCCCGGTAGCCATCTGAAGGATTGTTTTTGCCCGGTACATCAGGCGAGCCGCAACGGTAGACCGGAACCCTGGGCACCGGACAACAAACCACCGGAAGGCATCATCATTACCGAAGGATATGCAACCGCGCTTGCGGTCTCATGCCTTCATCATTTTCCAGTCGTTGCTGCCCTGTCGGCGCACAACCTGAAAAATGTGGCCATCGCTTTCCGGGCGCAGTGGCCTGAATGCCACCTTATCCTGGCTGGCGATAATGATTGCAGTCAGGAGAAAAATACCGGGTTGCTGAATGCAACCGCCGCTGCCGAGGTAGTGAAGGGCTGTGTGGTTCTCCCTGCAGACACCACATTGAGCGACTGGGATGAATTTTACCGTCACTACGGTGAATCCATTTCCCGGATTGTGTTCAACCTGCAGCTTCCTGCAAATCTCAGGTCGTAGTCATGACAGCATCAGACCGTACTCTCACCACCTCCCTTCCGCTGCGCCGGGGCTCGGAAGGGTTTAACACCAGTCAGGATTATCTGGTTAAAGGACTTATTCCAGCCGGGGCGCTGTGCAGTATTTACGGCCCCGGCGGTTCTTTTAAATCCTTTCTGGCGGTATCGCTGGCGTGCCATATTGCCAGCGGTACGTCATGGGGCGGAAGGCGAGTCAATCAAGGGGCTGTGCTGTTTATCGCCGGAGAAGGAGGAACCGGTGTATCGCGGCGGATCCGCGCCTGGGAACTCAGCGTTAATGAAGAGAGGGCGCTCGATAACCTGTTTCGCGTCGACTGTCCAATCTTTCCAGCCGCTCCGGGAAGCATCGAACAGGTGATCCTGGCGACGCAGGACATTCAGAACATGACCGGAATGCCGGTACGGCTAATCATCCTCGATACGCTGGCCCGCTGTTTTGGTAACTCAGATGAAAACACCGCGCGGGATATGGGCGCATTTATCCAGGGTTGCGACGCCATTCGGTATCATACGCGCGCAGCGATGATGATTGTTCATCACTCGGGTAAGGATCAGGAACGGGGCGCACGCGGTTCAAGTGCTTTTCAGGCTGCGCTGGATGCCGAGTTTAATGTCAGGCGCGAGGGACGTCGCAACGCTATCACCCTGAGTTGTACAAAGATGAAAGATGCGGAGATGCCGGAGGTCACCGCCTACGATCTTGAGGAAGTTGTTATCTATACCGATAGCGATGGCGAACCAGTGACCTCACTGGTGCTGAATGACGAGCCCAGGCAACCTGACGATGACTTACTGAGTAGTGGCATACCACCCGGTGTTCCTCATATCACCCGCAACCATACGGCGCTATGGCGCTGTATTAACCAACGCATCAGCCAGAATAAGCCCTGTACCGGCGCGCTCTTGCGCGACGATCTACGCGCAAAGGGAATTAACGTCGAGAAGAAATTTTCGCGCTGGCTGGAGAAGCTGCTGCGCGAGCAACTGATTGTGCTCGATGGAGAACAGATCCGGCTCCCGGATACGGGGGAATGATGGTGGAACCCGGAATATGTGGTGGATACACTGGCAGATACTCGACTCCCCCACATTATTCACCTTTAACAGCGAAAAATGGGGGATGCCCTTTCAACCCGCACCATTGCTGGGACCATGGAATTCACCTCAGAGAATATGGGGGAGCTAGGAAAAAGTAGGTAGGGGAATCAACCACAACCAATTCACCAAATGAATGAATATTTCAGTTATCACACTTATTAATTTTTTGAAGATAAGTTTTTAGGTCTTTAGATATCAGAAGTATACACTAATAGCTTTTGAGAGCTAAAAATGGAAAACACTGAAATAACTTTTGAATATCGTGATGAATTCAATCGAAAACCAATTGCCGAAAATCTAATAAAACTATTAGATTCAGACATTGATATATCGCCTATGATTATCGACGGGATGTGGGGGACGGGTAAAACAGAGTTTTGTCATAAAATCACAAACTCAATGCAGCACAATAACAAAAAAGTGGTTTATATTAATGCGTTTGCTGAAGATCATGCTGACGCGCCATTATTAACAATACTATCAGCAATAGTATCATTAATTCCAGATGAAAATAACAGGAGGAAGGATTTTATTAAGCAATCCATCCCGGCTATAAAATTTGCAGTTAAAACAACAATGAAAGCTGGAATTTCATGGGTACTAAAACAAGAAGCAGATAAACTTGCAGAGGATTTTCAAGGTGCAATTAGTGAAATTAGCAACACAGCGATCGATAATACTGTAGAAAAGATTTTAACCGATCACATTGAATCACAAAAGAACATACAGACGCTAAAAGACGCACTAATATCAATTAGTAGTGATGAAAACTTAAATATTTTTATTGATGAACTAGATCGCTGCAAACCAAGTTTCGCTGTATCTATCCTTGAATGTATAAAACATATATTTGATGTACCTAATGTTAACTTCATACTCGTTACAAACACTCAACAACTTGTAGCTTCAATAAATCACATTTATGGCGAAAGTGTAGATGCAAGAAAATATTTAGATAAATTCATTAAATTTACCTATCAGTTACCCGAAAGAGCAAAGACGGAACAAGATTCAAATATACTAGCATCACATATATATTGGAAAATATTAACATCTGAGAACAACCATCTCACAGAAATAAATAGAAATTTCATAAGAGACATGAATTATTTAGTCGAATGCAATCGTTTATCATTGCGTGACACTGAAAAATTCATTAGATACATTAAGATAATACAACGTATCGATAATAATGAAATTGGAAATATTCTTTATGGTAAAGCGCTAGCTAAATTGATTGCTGTTTACATATTTTGCTTTAATACAAACTTAGCCATTAATATCGCTAATGGCAGTTACGATATTGGTTCCACACTTGGACTATTTAATTTAAGTAAATTTAATCTTCAACGTAATTTAGATGAAACGCCTAATTTAATTATAGCACTTTTTAATATACTTAAAGATACTCGCGAAATAAAAATATTACATCCAGAGGTAAATGATGAAATTAAAGGAAACTGGCTTGGAAGAATGGCAATTATATCAGGAAGTCCTGTAAGTAACGTTTATCAAATATTTTGTGAAACAATAAATAAATTACAACTTAAATGATGAAGGTCCCACAACACCCTTCAAGGATGTTGTGGGCCGTGTTTATACTGGCAATTTTTCATCTCTAAGACGTCTGACCTCATCCTCTTCAAAAGCATCTCTTAACAGTTGTAGCTGATCGGCGAGGATGAGAAGCAACGCATAATTCGGGCCGATATCGTCAGGATGCTCGAGCATCACATGCACCAGGACTCGCGAGCGATCGACCAGTTCTCTGGCTGAGGGTTGTTCTACGGTGATTTTCATAGATACCTCCGGCGGAGGCTGGTGCAATGGGAAATTCAGGGACAGGACACATACGCAACGCTCCGCTTCGTGATAAGCAGGTTAACGCCACCACCGGAGACGCCAGGCTCACTGGTGGTGACCCAGACAGGGTTGGCGTACCGGTTATCACGACCCGGCGCTTCTTTCGAAGCCCCTGCCTGAGCCACCATTGAAGGGGCGAGCGCAGGCCGCGCCAGTAGCACTGCAAACATCGCTACCGACACTCGTGATAATTCGGAACGCCAATTCCGGTTGCGGTTTTACCGCAACACTCGCACTATAAAGAAATATCAATAGAAAAACTATAGATATTAACTGTTGATTCTCTATATAATCGTCTCAGAAAAATCACTGATAATAAATTATACGCATACAATTCCGGAGACCATAATGGAAGAATTAAAAGAAAATAACATCACTGATGCTGAATTAGATAGTTTTGCATTTAAATTCTTCAAACTATTTGCTCAATATGAATATTTTTTGAAAAAAGAAAATTTTTTCCAAACCATTAGAAATAAAATTATCGTTGATTGGGATAGTTATGCAAATAAAGTTGTAGGGAAAAACTTCATGGATTTACTAGGCGAAAGTAGTGCATCTGCTGATTATATTTTAAAAAATCCACCTAAAGCACAAGTGATTGTAAATGGAGTTATAGTATGGAAAGATGTCAATAATAATGAAATTAATGTCCAAGCCTTATTTGGCCATATAGGGCGTGTTAGAAACAATCTATTTCATGGGGGAAAATTTAATGGAACTTGGTTTGACCCTGCAAGGAGTGCATTATTACTTAGGCATAGTTTAATTGTTCTTGAATGCCTAAGGGATAAAGGAATGATACGAATAGAAAAATAATATAAAATCAGCTATAAAAAGCATCTCAACAGCCATACACCATGCCTGTTGAGATATAGAATCAAATGTTTCTTGACCATTTAGACAAAGCTATCTCAAAAGGCCTTTTCACCGTGACTCGCTGGAGAAAGTACTTCTTCTCATCTTTTGCAAGTCCTGAAACAGCATATATCATTGCTCTTTGCTGCCATGGATCCATCGAGGGATAATGCTCTTTCAATTCCCTCACCCAATCATATGCTCTATTGGTCTTAGCTGCCAATATTATCTCTCTCCTAATGAACGGGTCAGATTTCTGATAAAGCTCACGTAATTTTGAGAAGTGGTTTATATAACTATTCTTACTAAAAACACTAAGAATTAGCAATCTGAAATATTCATTTGATTGCACCTCTGGTAGCTTATACAGCTTCAGAAGTTTCGTACCAATCTTCTTCCATTCATTTGGCGCTATTGTTTGTATTGAACCTAAGTAAAAACATATATTAGCAAAACATGGTTCTAGTTTCTCTAAATTTTCTAAAGACACATTTATTGCTCCAGGATGCCCAATCTGGGCAATCCGACGATAAAACCAGCGTAACCTTATATAATCAACAGGCGTAGAATTAATATATTCATTAACTATTTCCTCTATAGCAATATTTGATATTAAAGACCAATCATCTGTAGAAATTTCTGCATATGAAATAGTTTTATATGGATTACCACCAGAGTATTTCTTGATTATACTCAGTAAACTTGCTTCATGATTATTTATAGGGCGATCTTCAATCATCTCTCTACAGATAGAGAAAAATTCAACAGGTTTTAATATTTTTGTCTTGTGCCGCTGTAATGTTAATCTTTGCTGCCGATCTAAAATAGTTGCCAAATTTGATAAGGCGAATTTTGCTTTCTTCTCTGACTTACAGAAAATCAATATATCATCTGCATATCGAATGAATTTATAACCTGCACTATTCAGGCTATTATCAACTGGTATTAATGTGGCCTCAGCTATAAGATGAATTGGATGTGGGCCTACAGGAACACCTCGTGAAACTCCAGCTGTGGTCGATTCCAATAGCGATATTAACCACTTAATGGCTTGATTGGGCCACCCAGCAGAGATTAACTGGTTTTCAACGGTGTGATGATAGATTTGATTGTAGAAATCAGCTATATCGCAATATAAAATATGCGTTGAACTTCTTGCCAGAACTTCAGCCTTTGTCCAAAAATCATTCCATCCTTTTTTATTGCTATACAACCCATCATTAATATTAGGGCTAAACCTATAACTAAACACTACGTCATCTGACAATCTTAACTTTTCAATCTCATTTCCATATTCATAAACTAATGCAGAAAGGATTATTGAATCTTGTGGATCTAATTGAGTTGCCTGTCTATATGACACCTCATCTTTTGGCACAATGAATCGCCTACAACTTCCAGGCAAAAAATCATTAAGATTATGGTTAGCAATCATTGACGTAAAGTCGTCTTTGTTATTCACAATAGACTCTATTTCTATGCTTTTAGGGAAAAGATCACCATCAGAGTGATGGTTGACAAAATCAATAGCCCATTCAAGAGATATTTTATTTACTGTCATTTATTTTTCACTATTATCAATTAGCCTCCAGAGATAACTTAATGATACTCATGCTTAATTTGAGATCCAGATATGTCGTTTTTTTTTGATTATTCTGTGAGTAACCTCTCTAAAGTTTAAAAGTATCAACGACATTTCCCCCAGCATCACTAATGTCATATTCACATGAAGTGCTTAAAAACTACCCGAAGTAGTTTCCAACGTGGTGTCGTCTCTTGCTGTTTTATGCGCACCGCATAAAACAAAGCAGTATCCTGCTTTTGTGTCCTTGAATGTGCCCACAGCCATGTTTTTAAGGCAATGTATCGCTGATAGATTAACGAGTTAGCTCGATTTTCCAGCTTCTGTATTGTTGTGTTGCCCGGTGGCGCGATGCTTGCCGGGCCTACAGGCCCTATAGGCCGGATAAGGCGTTTACACCGCCATCCGGCAACAACAATTTCCCATGCGGAAATCACTGTTGTCCAAATGGCAACTCGTGCAGTTGACTCTCTGACCGTATGCTTAGCGCCACATTTCTCATGAGGTCGCTATGACACGCTTTCTAATCTGCAGTTTCGCCCTGGTTCTTCTTTATCCTGCCGGTATTGATATGTATCTGGTGGGGCTGCCCCGTATTGCGGTAGATCTACAGGCCAGCGAGGCGCAACTGCATATCGCGTTTTCAGTTTATCTGGCGGGAATGGCGACGGCGATGCTTTTCGCCGGAAAAGTTGCCGACCAGTCAGGACGTAAACCAGTCGCTATTGTCGGTGCACTCATCTTTATTTTCGCCTCTGCGCTGTGTTCATTTGCCGAGAGCGGTACGCCGTTCCTGGTTGGCCGCTTTATTCAGGGTGTGGGCGCCGGCTGCTGCTATGTGGTGGCTTTCGCTATTCTTCGCGATACGCTCGACGATCGTCGCCGGGCGAAGGTACTGTCGTTGTTGAACGGTATTACCTGTATCGTGCCGGTGCTGGCTCCGGTGATGGGGCATCTGATCATGCTCAAATACCCGTGGCAGAGCCTGTTCTACACGATGATGGGAATGGGTGTGGCTGTTTGCCTGCTGTCGGTATTTGTCCTGCGAGAATCGCGCCCAGCAACGTTTATGGCGACGATGGAAAAGAACCACACTACCGAATCACTGGTAAACCGCTTTTTCTTAAGCCGTCTGGCCATTACTACCCTTAGCGTGTCGGTGATCCTAACCTTCGTGAATACGTCTCCGGTGCTGCTGATGGAAGTGATGGGCTTCGACCGCGGCGAGTACGCCACTACCATGGCCATGACCGCTGGCATCAGTATGGCGGTCTCTTTCTCTACGCCATTCGCCCTGAGCGTGTTTAAGCCTCGCGTTATGATGCTGACCTCGCAGGTGCTGTTTCTGTGTGCTGGCGTGGTGTTAACCCTTGCTACTTCACACGCGGTAACGTTGTTCGGGCTAACCTTAATCTGCGCCGGATTCTCGGTCGGTTTCGGTGTTGCGATGAGCCAGGCGCTGGGACCGTTCTCGCTGCGCGCGGGCGTCGCCAGCTCGGCATTAGGTATTGCACAGGTTTGCGGTTCCTCGCTGTGGATTTGGCTGGCGGCTGTTCTTGGCCTTGATGCGCTGAATATGCTGATCGGGATTCTGATTGGCTGTAGCATAGTGAGTATCATGCTGATTATCACTGTTGCAC
>PPYF01158310.1_pt1 | contig 14710 bp, 11 predicted proteins | sample 1559871 | NCBI WGS metagenome assembly PPYF01 (sample SAMN08240021, study PRJNA423297) | Human gut metagenome, whole genome shotgun sequencing project. | reverse complement strand
CATGGCAACTACAGTTCACTTACACCGCCTCTCAGCCCGGTACGCACCAGAAAATCATTGATATGGCCATGAATGGCGTCGGATGTCGCGCCAGTGCACGCATTATGGGCGTTGGCCTCAACACGGTTTTACGTCACTTAAAAAACTCAGGCCGTAGTCGGTAACCTCGCGCATACAACCGGGCAGTGATGTGATTGTCTGCGCTGAAATGGACGAACAGTGGGGCTACGTCGGTGCTAAATCACGTCAGCGCTGGCTGTTTTACGCGTATGACAGGATACGGAGGACGGTTGTGGCGCACGTCTTCGGTGAACGCACTCTGGCCACACTGGAGCGTCTTCTGAGCCTGCTGTCGGCCTTTGAGGTCGTGGTATAGATGACGGATGGCTGGCCGCTGTATGAATCACGCCTGAAGGGAAAGCTGCACGTTATCAGCAAGCGTTACACTCAGCGCATTGAGCGACATAATCTGAATCTGAGACAACATCTGGCAAGGCTGGGACGGAAGTTACTGTCGTTCTCAAAATCGGTGGAGTTGCATGACAAGGTCATCGGGCATTATCTGAACATAAAACACTATCAGTAAGTTGGAGTCATTACCTCCTCCCGAACTCAAAGCTATCATACAGATAATTACTGGTTAACCCTATATAGGGCATTTTAAAGTGTTGTGATCTTACCCAGCAATAGTGGACACGCGGCTAAGTGAGTAAACTCTCAGTCAGAGGTGACTCACAAGACAAAACAGTTTCAACCAGTAAAAAAACGTAAACACCATTCGCATGAATTTCGTAGTTAAGATCTGAAGCTTGCAGAATGCATCGGTGTTACTGCCGGAGTCCGTGAACTTAGTCTGCATTAATCACCACAGCTTTACATCTGTCGCAGTAAACAGCAAAATCAGCAAACTTACTTAATTATATCGAGTGCGATTACAATCGCTGGCGATGGTACAGTTGGTGTGGCGGTCTCAGTCCGGAACAATTTGAAAATCAGAATCTCACTTAAAACGGCATCCATTTTACAAAAGATGGCCGTCTGTGTATTTATAATGAATACCTTCTACATGTTTAGAGTGCATAATCCACGACAAGGCGATATCCTAAAAATTAGCTAGCAGGCAACTTTGATGGCATAGATAATGTTTTTAGTAAAAAAGAGTTGACTGAATATAATACAGCCTCTTCCTACATAAGAAGGAATGTGCTCACAAAAAAAACCATTAGTCTGCTTCCTGTTCTTACAATAATCAGTATTATGTATTTTATTTATATAGCAAAATATGCTTGTTACACCTGTCATAATTAGGCATGGTAAAATTATTGACTGAACCCTGGGGGAGAAAGATGCACAGTGATTATTATAATATGGTTTTTGGTGAAAAATTGGCCAATATTTTATATGAAGCTAACTCTCAATTTTTTTACGAGAGAAATGTCATAGAAGAGGCAGTCAACGCTTTATTCTGTGAGCGTGAAATAATAAACAACAAGAACATAATAAAGAAGCTGATGTTCTTTTTGTCAGATGTTAATCACACCAAGAAAGATGTTGTTCAGAGCGCACTTAATATTATCATTGACATTACATCAGGTGATATTTGAGATTTTACATAAAAGATAATCTGAGTGTTTTATCTGTGAACTCAGGCTGCCAGATCATCGTTTCCGATGGAAGCATAATAAGCTTTTTCTGCTTCTGCCGGTGGGATATGGCCCTGCCTTTCCAGCAATCGTCGATTGTTATACCAGTCCACCCACGTGAGTGTGGTCAGCTCATCATACTGACACGTGCATTACCCCTACCGCGATAATGCAACCGTACAATATAGGGCGTTTCCTAAACGCAGCCCTCATCACTCCAATCCAACAAGACACAGCATTTTTGATCACGAAGAAAGACAAATAATTTCCGTAAATGTTTCCGTTGTTACAAATAACAACAGTGTTTTACATTTCTTTGGCCTCAGGCCCGCGCATGTTGCCATTCGATGTCATTTTCCTGACTCGTTTCTTCTTTATGGTGTAGTGTGATCTTCACTTTATGGATGCTAACAATATGAAAAGAAAAATTATTCCCGTGCTAATCGGTTGTACGCTCTCTTTCTCTGCCCTGGCGGCACAACCTACGGCTGAGCGCTATGTCGTCAGTTTTCCAGAAGGCACGCACGTGAACTACGCCGGCGCATTTGCCAGTGCATTCCCGAACGGCCTTCCGGTTGGGATAGGTTCTGGCCTGCTGTTCACCGGTAAACAGGGCGATGCCCTGACATTCGCAACCATTACCGATCGCGGTCCGAACGCGGATTCACCGAAAGAGGGGAAAAACGAAACTAAAATTTTCGTTACGCCAGATTTCGCGCCGCTGCTGATGACGATTCGTGTACAAAACGGCAAAGCGGAGGCCATCGATCCCCGTCCTCTGCATGACGATAAAGGCGCGATCAACGGTCTGCCGCTGGCAAGCGACGTGATTGGCTCCACCAATGAAGTGGCCTTCAGCGACACGTTACATAGACTGAAGGGGGATAATCGCGGGCTGGATACGGAAGGGATCACTCCGGATGGTAAAGGAGGTTACTGGCTGTGCGATGAGTATGGCCCGTTCCTGATTAACATCGACAGTAAAGGGAAAATCCTGGCAATCCACGGTCCGCAGGCGGCGGAAGGGGAAAAAGCGATTGCGGGCGGTTTGCCAAATATCCTCAAATGGCGTCAGGCGAACCGCGGCTTTGAAGGCCTCACCCGTATGCCGGACGGGCGTATTATTGTCGCCGTGCAAAGTACGCTGGATATCGACGCTAAGAGCAAGAAAAAGGCGCTGTTTACGCGTCTGGTGAGCTTCGATCCGGCAAGCGGAAAAACCGCGATGTACGGTTATCCTATCGACAGCGCGGCCTACAGCAAAAACAGCGACGCTAAAATCGGAGACATCGTGGCGCTCGATAACCAGCACATCCTGCTGATCGAACAGGGAAGAGATAAAAACAACAGAATGCGTAACCTGATTTACGAGGTCGATCTCAATAAGGCGAGCGACCTGTCAGGCTTCGACAAGCCGGGTGAGTATCCGGAGTTTGATGATGAGAAAACCCTGTCACAGCGCGGCATTACCCTTGCGCAGAAAACGCAGGTTGTTGATCTGCGCTCCTTGGGCTGGCAGCAGGAGAAGGCTGAAGGGTTGGCGCTGATCGACAGCAAAACGCTGGCGGTGGCGAACGATAACGACTTTGGCGTGAAGGTGGCGATGCAACATCCGGTCGAGGGCAAGACATTCAAGGATTATCGGGTGAACGCGGAAGGAAAGCTGACGCTTGACGACAAGCAGGTTGAAACGACCCTCAGAGTGAAGCCACTGGAGAAACCGGAGTCTGACAGTGAACTGTGGATTGTGACGCTGCCGGAAGCGTTGAAATAAGTTTATAAGGTACGGACAGCAGTATCGCTTAGTTTTTCAAATTCATGTATGTGAACAATATTGGGGTTCCGGCGTATACCCCCAATGAAAGCGTCACCACGTGAAAACATGCCTGCACGGTTTACACGTCATCTCATGGTGGCAGCCGGTTAACTTTCCTGCTACACCAGTGGAAAAAGGCCATAAGCAGTCTGTACAGTAGCGCTCCCCGCTCACCACCATGGCCAGAGCCGAAGAACAGGGTCTTCATCTTTTCACGCAACCAGCTTTCCAGGGATTTCAACAGCGGTTTCGTTTTTCGCTGACGTTCAGCAAGCCGCTGCTCTGCCGGCATTCCCCTTATATCCGCCTCTATGGCGTACAACTGACCGATCTGCTCTAGGGCTTCTTCCGTCAGTGCTGACGGGATGCGGACGTGCACATCGTGGATCTTTCGGCGGGCATGAGCCCAGCAGGCAGCTTCCGTTATCCCACCATTGCGATACAGCTCGTTGAACCCGGCGTACGCATCCGCTTGCAGCACACCGCTGAAGCAAGCAAGATGAGTCTGCGGATGGATGCCTTTTCTGTCCGGGCTGTAAGCGAACCACACTGCAGGTGCCAACGCTGACCCGGCATTGCGGTCATCACGAACATACGCCCACAACCGCCCGGTCTTCGTCTTCTTATTACCCGGCAGCAGTACCTGGACCGGGGTATCATCGGCATGGAGTTTGCCGTCAGTCATGACATAGCCATGAAGCGCCTCTTCCAGCGGAGACAGCAGCCGGCAGCATGCATCCACCCAGGAGTACAGGCATGTTTTTCCCGTACCGTCCGGATAACCCGGAAGGCGCTACGCATCAACTCCAGCTGTTCGGCGGTATCAGTCTCCTCCTCGCCAGGAACGGGCTGACTCACTGTAACCACCTCCGAAAACAACTCTGCAATTATCAGAACGCTAGTTTTCCCCTTGTCTCACGAAAGTCCTCCCTCCTTTATCGCGCGTGCGTGCGGAAGCATCTTTTCGCAACAACCCCCCGGGATTCCGCTACGGCTCTGCCATCGCAATCCCCCCGTTTATCTCCGGACAGCCACATTCCCGATTATTTTTTACGTTTCTCCCCGGTTGTTATGCCAGTGAAGGTGGCGCGCTGTTTTCATGACCACACCGGCTGGTTTAACAACATCCGGAGGAACATTCTCATGGCTACCCCTGTTTCGCTGATGGATGACCAGATGGTCGACATGGCGTTTATCACTCAACTTACCGGCTTAACCGATAAGTGGTTTTACAAACTCATCAAAGATGGGGGCTTTCCTGCCCCCATCAAAATGGGGCGCAGCTCCCGCTGGCTGAAAAGTGAAGTGGAAGCCTGGCTGCAGGCGCGTATTGCACAGTCCCGTCCGTAATTTCTGACCGTTATCCGTTCACCCGCAGCAGACGTAATCTCCGGCCTGCCGGCGGCATTCTGCTGCCTGTTATATCCCCGTGAGGAATATGAAAATGAAACAACAGTATCAGACCCGCTACGAATGGCTCCACGAAAGCTACCAGAAATGGCTGACCGGCTTCACCCGGCACGCCGTATTCTGGGGCGTGTGTCATCCGAATATCTACTACTTCCATAATCTGACGCCCGGTTGGGTGTCATTCAATGGTGAAAAACCGGAGATTGCCATCGTACCCCAGAGCCTGCACCGGCTGATTTATGGCCCTGACAAACGGGCCACACCGCCCCTGGATGATGATCTGATAGTGAATTTATGCACCAGTGAACATCTGCTGGTTCATCATCCGATGCTGGAAGGCATTCTCCTGTCTGAATGTGAACGTCTGAGGCAGCGTTCTCTGGCAAATAAACTGATCAGCCTCTTCCGTCAGTTTGGTGGCACGGAGTTGCGCCTCAAACTGGTCTGGCTTTGCTGGCTTGATTTAATGACCGGAAACTGCCTTGACGACTGGACGGAGAATCTGAAACGGAAATCAGAAAAAGAGCTGGAGGAATGGATCATCAACCGTCAGAAGCAGAGCGCAGCACTGACGGATCTGATGGATCAGTACGTGCTCCTGTCATACCGCACAACGGTTGACGATAAGCGCACCTGATGCCAGTTGTTTCAGGGAAGCTGGTATCCGGGCAGGGTGCCAGGGCTGACTGAACGGCCTGTCTGCCTGCCGTTTCGCTCTCCGTGCGTTCTGTCACACGCTGCACCTGAACGCCGGACTGCGGGCACGCAGACAGGAAAGTCGCAGGCTGGAACTTCTGACCGGCGGGTATCAGTTATATGCCTGTTGATTCATCACCACCACGCAGCTCCTGAGCTTTAGTTCATCACCGATATTCATACATCTGAATATCGGTGATGAAATCCCCATAATAATCAATCATCTAAGTCTGAAGCATAATGGAGAAAAACTGCTCACCGGTTACTTCGCTCTCAGCTTATTGTAGTGATAACCCGAGGTAAAAATACCAGAGACATCAGACAACTTTAAACTGGCTATCTGGGGAAGCAGAACATACATGGTTTTTCCTTCCGGCACGACAGAAAGCCTGAACTGAGATTCAAGAATGTTCAGCAATGCGTTCAGTTTTTTCCTGTTTCTGAACCGGCCCGGGCCACACTGGAGAATATAATTTTTCCTGACACGGGGCGGGCATTCTCCGCGGCACTCCTCAATGAGCCAGTCGAACAGCTCCTCGGCGTCCTTCTGCTGCAGTTCAGATTCATCAGGTAACGCAAATAATTTTTTATATTCATCTGTGTACCACGAACTTATTACGACAGCAGACGTCATGATATCGGCAGAGATTTTCCCTTCACCATAGCTGAAATACTGAAATAACGCTGCAATTCTTGCAATGTTTTCTGTTTTTTTTGAAACATGTCCCCGAAACGGGCTTAAGGGTCCGGAAGGGGATAAATCCTGCTCCAGAACATTATAGTGCTCAATAAATATTTTTTGCGCTTCAGGCGAAAAATGCAGACAATACCGTTCATCCTCACTGGATTTTTCAATACTGCCTCTGGCCAGTTCCATTAATCGTTCATGAAATGCCGTTAATGATCCTCCCGGAATCACAGCTCCGTTAATAAAGCGTTTCCCCTGCGTGGTTGCAGGTTTACTGATAAGACAACGGGCAAGAAAACCACTGTCCCTGGCAACAGAACCTTTTCGCTCCATATATCGGTCAAAAAGACCGGGTTGCACCATGAGGGATAACGTCATTCTGGCATTTTCAATCATCTGTTCGGGTTCATTCTTTCTGTCCACAGACAATACAGAGCCATCCCACATTTTGTTAATAAAAGGCAACTCAGACAGGGTATATCCATCAAATATAATACCGGCTTCATCTGACATAATACCAACTGAACGCCATTTACCACAAAGCTGATTCTTAATTGCCGCAGTCGTGGCATCATTAAAAATGAATTTATACCTCACAGGTTCTTCCGCACTGTTTTTCTGAAGTACTTCCAGTTGTCTGAGGGTTTCTGACTCATCCGCGCCTTTGCGGAGTTCTTTATTCAGTTTTGACAACAATGCTTTTTTCTGAGCCTTTAAAAGCTCTTCCTTGTTTTTCCAGACAGCCAGTTCACTTTTGTATCTGGAATATAACTGCATCTCCTGCTGGTACAGGGGCTTCATTAATAATTTGTCCACTGCGGTTTTTCGTTCTCCGGACTCGGCAAGCGTCAGGAAAAAAAGAGAGACCGGCCCCCGCAGTGTATTCAGTCTGCAGACATCAATCAGATTCTGGCAGACAAGTGAAACAGCGCCCAGGGCAGACGCTGCCACAAGCCCAAGGGGAGCCTGCGTAATTTGCTGAGCTTCAATAACGGCATCACGAATGAGTGGAGGCAGCGAACTCAGGGGAAACTCATCACAAGGCTGACCGAATGACATAGTAACCTCACTATACACAGATATAAAAGCACTGCAATTCTGTCTATTAATAGCAAAAATAGCAGTCAAATCAATATGAGGTAAAATTTTTTGTTGATTTAATGGTTAAATAATAACCACAGTGTATTTTGCTGCTGAAGAAAGACAAAATGAATCTGTGTGTCCCCTCCTTCCCTTCGGAGCACATCCACTATTCAAATTTTACACAACCACGTACGAACAAAAAGCATCATCCCGGGTATTGCAGATACCGGTTTCCTGCCGGGAAGAATCATAAACAGAACACCGGGAATAACGCCTTCAGGAATCACCCCCCCTCCTGAAGAAGAATAAAATAAAGAAGACTACAGTTCCTGCACTGAATGCTGAGTACAATATTTTATGGACAGGATGACATTTTTATAAATAACAAAAACCATTTAATACTGATACATCAATAAAATACTTCTTCCCTGCTGACACAGATAAAATGCACCATTTTTTCTTCAAATACTTCTGTATAATCGCCAGCCAATGATGAGAATGGATTAAAATAACACTTCTTCGACAAACACAAAAACAGCCTTCATTTTACATCATCATCCAGTTTCAGTTAACCCCGGACGAGCGACAGTGTTTCAGTACAGGAATTAAAAGTCAGCTTTTGCTCAGTAAAACACACTCAACTAATAATATCTCAGCAGATATTATCCTGACCAGGACACCTCACATTACTGAATTCTCTTCCGACAGTATCACTGCACAAATAAAAAGAACGGGATAAATATTCAGACCGGAAGAATGGTGTCACAAAAGCATTTAATCATTACGCATGACCAGGAAGGGAAACACTTAACCACATGGTATCAACAGATATCATTACGTGTGCACTCTTATAAAAAACACACAGAAGAAGTAAGATAATTATAAACGTAAATTTAATATCTCCCACTGACATCTCCCCCACAATACACTAAAAAATACTCACAGCAGTAAACACAGATACACCTGATAATCATACAGCCGATAAATATTTTCCCCTTTACGGAGAAATCAGCCTGCTGTTTAACAATAACGGCGTATTTTCATGGAAGGAGATCACCCAGTAACGGATAAGTCCTGATCTCCTTCATGTTAATACGCAACAATCCCATCGATTCAAAACAATTTCAGACAGATATTATCTCCGTGAATCCCCCGCCACCTTTCCGGTGCGCGGGGTTTTGTCTTTTTTCACCGGGAATACATGTATGAATCCGTCTGATGCCATTGAGGCAATTGAAAAACCGCTCTCCTCCCTGCCTTACTCACTTTCCCGTCACATCCTGGAACATCTGCGCAAACTCACCAGTCACGAACCCGTGATTGGCATTATGGGTAAAAGCGGGGCCGGTAAATCCTCACTCTGTAATGCACTGTTTCAGGGGGAGGTCACCCCGGTCAGTGATGTTCACGCCGGCACCCGGGAAGTACGGCGCTTCCGTCTGAGTGGCCACGGTCACAGCATGGTTATCACTGACCTGCCCGGGGTGGGCGAGAGCCGGGACAGGGATGCAGAGTATGAAGCCCTGTACCGTGACATTCTGCCCGAACTGGACCTGGTGCTGTGGCTGATTAAAGCCGATGACCGCGCCCTGTCTGTGGATGAGTATTTCTGGCGACACATCCTGCACCGGGGACATCAGCAGGTGCTGTTTGTGGTGACGCAGGCCGACAAAACGGAGCCCTGCCATGAATGGGATATGGCCGGCATTCAGCCTTCTCCCGCACAGGCACAGAACATTCGGGAGAAAACGGAGGCGGTATTCCGTCTGTTCCGGCCCGTACATCCGGTTGTTGCCGTATCGGCCCGCACCGGCTGGGAACTGGATACGCTGGTCAGTGCGCTAATGACAGCACTTCCCGACCATGCCGCCAGTCCCCTGATGACCCGCCTGCAGGACGAGCTGCGCACGGAATCTGTCCGCGCTCAGGCCCGTGAACAGTTTACCGGTGCGGTGGACCGGATATTTGACACGGCGGAGAGCGTCTGTGTTGCCTCTGTTGCCCGTACGGTTCTGCGTGCCGTCCGTGACACGGTGGTCTCTGTTGCCCGCGCTGTATGGAACTGGATTTTCTTCTGAACAGTCCGCCAGGGAAATGCCTGATAACATTACGTTAACCAACTGAAAACATGACACAAACCCCTCATACTCCTCCTGTTTCTCTTGCGTGACCGCCTTGTCGTTAATAGAATAAAACGATCGATAAAACAGGTATCGATCGTTACTATCGATCGTTTATAGTGGTTAATGGTCTGCGAAAAGGCAGCTGAATCTCTTCATCATGCAGAACGGAATTGCACACAACGGACTGATACTTCTCTGGCGGATGAGAGAGGGGAAGCATTTATGTCCGGGAAAAACCACTTTATCTGAGCATGCTGTTTTGTACCTGCCGGTATCCACATTTGTGGGTACCGGCTTTTTTATTCACCCTCTGTAAGGAAAAGCTGATGAAACGACATCTGAACACCAGCTACAGGCTGGTATGGAATCACATTACGGGCACCCTGGTGGTGGCCTCCGAACTGGCCCGCTCACGGGGAAAACGCGCTGGTGTGGCGGTTGCGCTGTCTCTTGCTGCTGTCACATCAGTCCCGGCACTGGCTGCTGACAAGGTTGTACAGGCGGGAGAAACCGTGAACGACGGAACACTGACAAATCATGACAACCAGATTGTCCTCGGTACGGCCAACGGAATGACCATCAGTACCGGTCTGGAGTATGGGCCGGATAACGAGGCCAATACCGGCGGACAATGGATACAAAATGGCGGTATCGCCAACAACACTACTGTCACCGGTGGTGGTCTTCAGAGAGTGAATGCCGGAGGAAGCGTTTCAGACACGGTTATCAGTGCCGGAGGCGGACAGAGCCTTCAGGGGCAGGCAGTGAACACCACTCTGAACGGCGGTGAGCAGTGGGTACATGAAGGCGGGATTGCAACGGGTACCGTCATTAATGAGAAGGGCTGGCAGGCCATCAAATCCGGCGCAGTGGCAACCGACACGGTTGTGAATACCGGCGCGGAAGGGGGACCGGATGCGGAAAATGGTGATACCGGGCAGACCGTCTACGGAGATGCCGTACGCACCACCATCAATAAAAATGGTCGTCAGATTGTGGCTGCTGAAGGAACGGCAAATACCACTGTGGTTTATGCCGGCGGCGACCAGACTGTACATGGTCACGCACTGGATACCACGCTGAATGGGGGGTACCAGTATGTGCACAACGGCGGTACGGCGTCTGGCACTGTTGTAAACAGTGACGGCTGGCAGATTGTCAAAAACGGGGGTGTGGCCGGGAATACCACCGTTAATCAGAAGGGCAGACTGCAGGTGGACGCCGGTGGTACAGCCACGAATGTCACCCTGAAGCAGGGCGGCGCACTGGTTACCAGTACGGCTGCAACCGTTACCGGCATAAACCGCCTGGGAGCATTCTCTGTTGTGGAGGGTAAAGCTGATAATGTCGTACTGGAAAATGGCGGACGCCTGGATGTGCTGACCGGACACACAGCCACTAATACCCGCGTGGATGATGGCGGAACGCTGGATGTCCGCAACGGTGGCACCGCCACCACCGTATCCATGGGAAATGGCGGTGTACTGCTGGCCGATTCCGGTGCCGCTGTCAGTGGTACCCGGAGCGACGGAAAGGCATTCAGTATCGGAGGCGGTCAGGCGGATGCCCTGATGCTGGAAAAAGGCAGTTCATTCACGCTGAACGCCGGTGATACGGCCACGGATACCACGGTAAATGGCGGACTGTTCACCGCCAGGGGCGGCACACTGGCGGGCACCACCACGCTGAATAACGGCGCCATACTTACCCTTTCCGGGAAGACGGTGAACAACGATACCCTGACCATCCGTGAAGGCGATGCACTCCTGCAGGGAGGCTCTCTCACCGGTAACGGCAGCGTGGAAAAATCAGGAAGTGGCACACTCACTGTCAGCAACACCACACTCACCCAGAAAGCCGTCAACCTGAATGAAGGCACGCTGACGCTGAACGACAGTACCGTCACCACGGATGTCATTGCTCAGCGCGGTACAGCCCTGAAGCTGACCGGCAGCACTGTGCTGAACGGTGCCATTGACCCCACGAATGTCACTCTCGCCTCTGGTGCCACCTGGAATATTCCCGATAACGCCACGGTGCAGTCGGTGGTGGATGACCTCAGCCATGCCGGACAGATTCATTTCACCTCCACCCGCACAGGGAAGTTCGTACCGGCAACCCTGAAAGTGAAAAACCTGAACGGACAGAATGGCACCATCAGCCTGCGTGTACGCCCGGATATGGCACAGAACAATGCTGACAGACTGGTCATTGACGGTGGCAGGGCAACCGGAAAAACCATCCTGAACCTGGTGAACGCCGGCAACAGTGCGTCGGGGCTGGCGACCAGCGGTAAGGGTATTCAGGTGGTGGAAGCCATTAACGGTGCCACCACGGAGGAAGGGGCCTTTATCCAGGGGAATAAGCTGCAGGCCGGTGCCTTTAACTACTCCCTCAACCGGGACAGTGATGAGAGCTGGTATCTGCGCAGTGAAAATGCTTATCGTGCTGAAGTCCCCCTGTATACATCCATGCTGACACAGGCAATGGACTATGACCGGATTCTGGCAGGCTCCCGCAGCCATCAGACCGGTGTAAACGGTGAAAATAACAGCGTCCGTCTCAGCATTCAGGGCGGTCATCTCGGTCACGATAACAACGGCGGTATTGCCCGTGGAGCCACGCCGGAAAGCAGCGGCAGCTATGGCTTCGTCCGTCTGGAGGGTGACCTGCTGAGAACAGAGGTTGCCGGTATGTCTCTGACGACAGGGGTGTATGGTGCCGCAGGCCATTCTTCCGTTGATGTTAAGGATGATGACGGTTCCCGCGCCGGCACGGTCCGGGATGATGCCGGCAGTCTGGGCGGATACCTGAATCTGGTACACACGTCCTCCGGCCTGTGGGCTGACATTGTGGCACAGGGAACCCGCCACAGCATGAAAGCATCATCGGACAATAACGACTTCCGCGCCCGGGGCTGGGGCTGGCTGGGCTCACTGGAAACCGGTCTGCCCTTCAGTATCACTGACAATCTGATGCTGGAGCCACAACTGCAGTACACCTGGCAGGGACTCTCCCTGGATGACGGCCAGGATAACGCCGGTTATGTGAAGTTCGGGCATGGCAGTGCACAACATGTGCGTGCCGGCTTCCGTCTGGGCAGCCACAACGATATGAACTTTGGTAAAGGCACCTCATCCCGTGACACCCTGCGCGACAGTGCCAAACACAGTGTGCGTGAATTGCCGGTGAACTGGTGGGTACAGCCTTCTGTTATCCGCACTTTCAGCTCCCGGGGTGACATGAGCATGGGTACAGCCGCCGCCGGCAGTAACATGACGTTCTCACCGTCCCGGAATGGCACGTCACTGGACCTGCAGGCCGGACTGGAAGCCCGTGTCCGGGAAAATATCACCCTGGGCGTTCAGGCCGGTTATGCCCACAGCGTCAGCGGCAGCAGCGCTGAAGGTTATAACGGTCAGGCCACGCTGAATGTGACTTTTTGATAATCAGGTCACTCTCCTTCAGGCCCCGGTCATCATGACCGGGGCTTTTTACTTTCAGGGAGCAACAGATATGCCGGGTTGTACATCTCGTTTATTGCCCGAAGGCCCTTTCTCACGCGAACAGGCTGTTGCCGTCAAAACAGCTTACCGCAATGTGTTTACTGAAGATGACCAGGGAACATATTCCCGGCTGGTTATCCGTAATGCTGAAGGTCAGTTGCGCTGGTGATGCCGGAACACAGCTTAATACTCAGCTCGCCAGTTAAGGGCTTCTCAGACAATAAACGTCATTCATTTCATCTGTCAGGCCGCGTCTTCTCCGGGAGACGTGGCTTTTTCATTTATTACACCAGTAAATCGTAACCACCGATAAGGAGCAAATTATGCGACTAGCCAGTCGTTTTGGTTATGCGAACCAGATACGCCGTGACCGTCCGCTGACACACGAAGAACTGATGCACTATGTTCCCAGTATTTTCGGTGAAGACCGGCATACTTCCCGCAGTAAACGATATGCGTACATTCCCACCATCACCGTACTGGAAAGCCTGCAGCGGGAAGGCTTTCAGCCATTCTTCGCCTGCCAGACCCGTGTGCGCGACCCGGGCCGCCGGGGATACACAAAACACATGCTGCGTCTGCGGCGGGCCGGAGAGATAAACGGAGAACATGTCCCTGAAATCATTCTGCTCAACTCCCATGACGGTACCTCCAGCTACCAGATGCTGCCGGGTTACTTCAGGTTCGTCTGTCAGAACGGATGCGTCTGTGGTCAGTCTCTGGGGGAAGTGCGTGTTCCGCACCGGGGAAATGTGGTGGACAGATTCATTGAAGGGGCTTACGAGGTGGTGGGCGTGTTTGACCGGATAGAGGAGAAGCATGATGCCATGCAGTCGCTGGTCCTGTCGCCACCGGCACGCCAGGCGCTGGCACAGGCGGCACTGACTTACCGTTATGGTGACGAACATCAGCCAGTCACCACCGCTGACATTCTGACACCACGACGCAGGGAGGGTTACGGTCAGGACCTGTGGAGCGCATATCAGACCATCCAGGAGAATATGCTGAAAGGCGGAATTTCCGGCCGCAGTGCAAAAGGAAAACGTATCCACACCCGTGCCATTCACAACATCGACACCGATATTAAGCTCAACCGCGCATTGTGGGTAATGGCAGAAACGCTGCTGGAGAGCCTGCGCTGATGCAGCATGTCCCTGAAAGCGTGATTCAGGCACCAGAATCACCCGACGCCCCGGAGGCGCTGCCGGGGTGTCGTTCCATTTCTGATGATGACCTGTGCGCCTGGTGTACCCGTCTGCTTTACCGTCCCGGAGAAATCAGTCTGTGCAGACTGAGTATACAGGCAATGGCATCTGGCCATCCGTCTGTGACCGGAACGGTTACGCGTACGGCTGTCCGGAATTTCAGCCGAATATCATTCATCCCTGATATTACCGGGTCATCACGGTCAGTGATGAACGTGATGTTGCCAGCTCCCGACCTTTACTCCCTCTCATTTATTCACATTACAAGGATTTCATACATGAAAACATTGTCTCAGAACACCACCTCTTCGGCCTGTGCACCGGAGACTGACCTGCAAAAACTGGTAGCCACTCCCGTCCCTGATGAACGGCGCATCAGCTTCTGGCCGCAGCACTTTGGCCTCATTCCACAGTGGGTGACCCTGGAGCCCCGTATCTTCGGCTGGATGGACCGTCTGTGTGAAGACTACTGCGGTGGTATCTGGAATCTGTACACCCTGAACAACGGCGGGGCATTTATGGCACCCGAACCGGATGACG
>PPYF01494586.1_pt1 | contig 14712 bp, 21 predicted proteins | sample 1559871 | NCBI WGS metagenome assembly PPYF01 (sample SAMN08240021, study PRJNA423297) | Human gut metagenome, whole genome shotgun sequencing project. | reverse complement strand
TATCTATTCTTTTCTATCGGTTTTCTATTGCTTTATCACATAAAAAAATAGCATAGGTGAAACCTATGCTATCCTTTAAATTTCAAAATCTTCGCTCTCCTCACGGAAAGAATAATAGGTGCCTTTCCCAATAATTAAATGGTCAATGAAGCAAATTCCCAAATCGTCACAAGAACGCTTGAGTTTTTGCGTGAAATCAAGGTCATTGAAACTAGGAAAAGTTTCACCAGACGGGTGATTGTGGCACACAATCAAAGAGGTTGCCATAAGTTTACAAGCATAATGCAGAATTTCACGGGGTTCTGCGATTGAACGACGTACCCCCCCAATAAACACCGTTTTTTGTTGAATGATACGGTTCTGCGTATTCAAATAAATGGCTACTAAATGCTCTTGACGTTTATCGCCAATATCTAACATCATACGGCGTGCCAGCTGCTGACTCGACATGATGCATTCTGTCCGCTCCATGCCAGCCTTTTCTGCCCTTTTAGACAGTTCAAACATGGCTTTGATTTGCAACGCCTTAGTCTCCTCGATACCGATATCCTCCAACTCTTTGACAGATAAGCGTTCAAACTCATCCAAATTTGTCATGCAATCGAGGACATTTCCAGCAAGCTTTAAGTCACTGCATTCACCACTGCCCAAGATTACTGCCAAAATATCTCGGTCGGGCAGTGTTTCTACACCACGACTCATCATGCGTTGGCGTGGTGAGACTGCTTCTTCTGTAATTACGTTATACATAATTACCCCCTATTTGTTTAGTGTTGTCGTTAAGGTTTTGCCGTTCCTTAACTATCTTTATTATAACACTTTATTTATTTATCGTCAATATCTTCCTGCTTTTTTTAGAGGATTAGACAACAAAAAAAGCTATCAATCTGATAGCTTTTCGCACTCCTTATTGCACAAAAAAATTGCACTTTTTCCCTATTTTTTACCAAAAACCACTTGACGAATACTAATTAAAGAGTTATAATAGTTGTATCAATAAGGAAAGGAGAAATCTATGCAAGTATTTGAGTTACTCAAAGACCTTGCTCAAGGAATCTTGACCGTCTACGGTCTGTTCCTTACTGTTAGATACAGTAACAGTAAGGAACAAAGGCAAAAAACGGAAGCTGAAGCTAGAAAGCTGAATGCTGAAGCTTCCCTTCTCGAGCTAGAATACGAGAAGCAAAAAAGAGACCTAGAGCAAGGATAGGGAACGGTAGCAGAGAGGGGCTACCGCCCCTTTCTGTTACCCTCTTTACAGTATAGCATAGAGAAAAGGTTATGAATACTTATTTCATCGTCGTTGTGCTGGGCTTGCTGCTACTTTCACCACTTATGCTGAAGGGTAGCTTGGCAAATGTCAAAGCCCACAAATCAAAGTGGCAAGCCCAAAAACGTCTGAAAATCGCAAAGAGGAATTTAAAGAACCTCGAAAACATCGAAAAACACAGTCATTAGGCGTTTTATGCCGTGAAAGTTCCTTGACAATAAGCAAGGGCAGATTAGACTTGCTGGGCGGTTGGTCAAGGCGTGCTTTGACCAACGACAAGACAAGAATAAGCGCCCTTGGTTTCTTGTTGTCAAGGAAACATGGAATAAATAGCCGTATGGACGGTTAAAAACCGTTATCTAGGGCGTTGATGACCTTTTGAAAAGCCCAAAAGCTTTGAAAAAGGTGAATCAAGTGTTTTCTGACACGTGGCGCGTGCCAGTGCCTGCTTTGTCCTTATAATCGCCTATAGGCTTGTTATGGGCTATTGTCGTGCCTTGCTACTCTAGTAGCATACCCAATAGACCCAGTGGACAGGAAACAAGCTACTATAGGGCGTTAGAGGGATTTAAGGCTTACCAGAAAACGTCTGGGCTTTTCGCCAAACTGTCACAATCGCCCACCTTGAAAATATTAGAACAGACAAAAGAGCTGACCCCAAAAGGTTAGCTCTTTTGCCATTGCAAGCCTAAAAGCTTGTAATGGTACTTGATAGCGTTGACCACGTGGCGCGTGCTTTGGATATTTAATAGGCTGATATGCTCATATAAGGCTTATATAAGCCCTTGTCATTGATAGGACGGCTAAACACCCACCCTATGCCGTTGAAAGCTACTTTTAGGGATGCTATGGGCTGATATGACCTTGTTTGGTCGTTATCTAGGATAATCATTTTGACAAATAATTGTAGCGCTTTCAAAAATGCTAGTTTTACCATTGATTTTTAAGGCAACAAAAAGCCCCTTCCAGCAATTGCTGAAGAGGTTTTCCTTTATCTGTTTGTCATCGCTATAAGCACGCGCCCCCTTGTATTTTATACCTTGACCGTATTTTATACCTCAGTGGTATCTTATACCTCGGTTGTGTCTCATGCTTTGACTGTATCTTATATCTTGGTTGTCTCTTATACCTTAATTGTATCTTGTGCCTTATGCTTGACTTACCCTTAAAATCGCTTTTACTTTTTCTTTGCTCATAGGCTGCACCAACTTTTCAAGTTCCTTATCGATCACTTTTAGGACCTCTCTTAACAGTCTTTGCTCAAAGTATTCTGCTAGCTCCTTAAAAACTATTTCCTGGGCACTATCTAGGGGCTTATAATCCTTGTAAGTAATGCTAATTTCTTTTTGTTTTTGAAACCACAAAAAATGTTCTTCTTCTATCACTACTTCTTTTCTCTGTTCCTGCTCTCTAGATACTGCGATAACCCCACAGTCATCGCCATAATCAACCCAATCATACCAGATATCTTTCTTGTCGCACTCAGCAATAACTGAAGGCACTGCTAACGTTGTGCAATATAGCTCATGGCTTACCTTTTGTCCGCTCCAGCGGTTCTTAGTATGGCTCAGCTTAGCCTTAGCTAGGGGAAGCAGTTTTATATCACATCCCCTTAGTTCCTCTAAAACAGACCAGGTGGTAAAATTCGAATAGCCTTCTTTCTCATCTACCAGAATAATACTGCTAAACAAGGGGTGAAGACCGTCCTTTTCTTCTCCCTCGTAAAACTCTCTAGGTGTCTTGTATGTCTTATCACAGGACACCTCCAGGCGTTCTAATAGCTCACTATAGCAAAAATTAAAGGTGTAATTTCTAACAAAGTAACCATCATCAATTAGCATCACCTGCTGAATCCCCCCTAGGAAGGGGTTTTTAACGGTAATTCTGGCCATCTTTAAGGCGTTTCTTAAACTCCTTTCTAAATAGTCCTGAAGTATCATTTCCTGTCCCTGGGTTATGACAAATGATTGAACCATAGTTATCACCCCCCATTATTTCCAGTTAAAGCTTAACCCCAAGCCGTCGAGGTGATTTGCTTTCTCGGGGTTGTTATAGGCTTCTTCTTGCTGCTTAGCAATGGCCATTACCTGGTCAAACGTCGCAAGGTCTGAAGACTTAAGGTCCTCATAGTGCTCAAAGTCGGGAAAATCCCCGTACTCTTTCACCTGGTAATAATCCCGATTGAAATTAATAATATAACTTTGCTGATCACGGCTTAAGCCCCAAACCTGCCAGTCTTTAATAAAGACAACGTGGCTAGCATCGACAATAACGCCATAACCGTATCTTGTTTTGAAGACGTGGCCAGCAGCAATTTTCAAAACAGCGTTATTGCCGTCATCTGAAACATGTTGGCCCACTAGCTCTTTATATTGATTGCTAAGTTTTTTAACTTGCTCAGCTTTAAAGCCTTTGTATTTATAGTTCTCATCGAACTCTGAAAAGACAAATTCTTCTTTGCTATTGAATCCTGAATATTTACGTGCCATCTTACGGCCTCCTTGTTTAGTGTTATCGTTAAGAGTTTGCCTGCTCTTAACTCTGGTTATATTATAACTCTTTTTATAGTTTTCGTCAATAGTGTAATGCTTTTAAACGCTAAAAAAGCAACCTTTTTGGGGTTGCTTCTAAAACTTATAGCCTACGTCTCCAGATAGGTAAGAATGGGCAATTGCCTGTTCATCATTTAACCAACCATTTTCCATACAGCGGTATAGAACCATCGTTTCATTGATAAACGTATAGAGGGCATGGTCCCAGGCAGTGACAAAGGCCTCAGGGTGTCTAGATAAGAACGGGTCCCCCAGGTATTTGACGTTAACTGACTCCAGGTCACTTGCCATAGCACCTGCAAGGCGGTGGTTCCCGTCAATGACGACCCCTTTTCTACCAGGATCATTTCTAATAGCAGCTACCAGGATTGTCGGGGGCTCTGTCACTCTATCGAACTCGCCATCTGCTACTGAAGTGTAATTGATTTGCCCTTGTCCTGGGCCAAACGCCTTTAAAGGGACCGCAGACGCTTGTTCATCTTCTACCAGTTTAGATATTGCATCGATATTAAACTGAATGCGTACATGGACAGCATCGAAAGAGATAAGGAAGCTGAAACACTGTAGCGACTGAATCACCAGCGTTTCTCTTGCCATTGCGTCATCAAGGGCCTTTAAATGATTAATCCACCTAGAAAAATACTCCATGCGCTTGTTAGGACTCTCAAAGATAGGGAACTGCATCATATAAACAAGCATAGCGTTATAATCCACGATTTCATATCTCTCGGCCTCTAGTATAAACGGCATTAGTTTTCCTCCTTTCTCGGCATCTTATAGCACGCGCAACCAGGTTGTTTCCCTTATCAGGGATTTTCTCTCTCATTGTTTCGGTATCGATCTAGCGCGTGATTTATTATTTATTTACCTTTGCTGGTTCCGCTTTGTGGTATTGTCCCTCCTGAAGGGAGTAGCCTAATTTCTCCAGCAAGGCGAACCTTAAGACCTCACTGAAGTTATAGCCAGCATCTGCCGCCTCAGTAGCTAACCAACGTGGCAAAGAAGTATTCTTGCGCACAATTTGTTGAGCGGCTTTATCTTGTAGCGGTGTAAGCCAAACACCTACTGAAACGACTGTCTCACCATCTTGAGCTTTATTTGAAAATTCTGGTTCTGGTAGCTCTCGGCCAGTTTCGAGATATTCCAAGACCATTAATTTTAAGACACTCTCTGCGCGTGTAAGAATCTCTTCGTAAGTTTCAGCATCTGTAAATACGCTACCTTTAAAGTCTGGAAAGTCAGCATAATAGCGTTTATCTTCGTTATCGTAGCTGATAATAGCTGGATAATACCTCTTCATTGTTGTTCCCTCTCCCGTTAGTAGTTACTCATTCCATTTTGTTTTAGTGATTATTTTTTCTGTCTGTTTATTTTTGTGAGCGATATATGTTTGTGATGTGATTATTTTGTTACTCCAGTGTCTGCCATAATAGCAGACAACTAGCTAGTGTTAACAGTTGTCGCTTGAGTAGTCATATTATCAAGCCTCCTTTCTTTTGTCGCTATTGTGGTTAGCCTAACCTTTCTTCTTTCCCTTGTTGCCTGCTCCGAGCTCCTTAAACATATCAATTCCAGTAATCTGGGAAATACGTTTAAGGGTGCCTTTAGGGATTGTCTTGTCTTTAGGTAAGGGGAACGTGATACCTTCATCGTTTCTGAAAATCTCATGGTCCCCGTTGAACCTAACCGAACTGAAATTGTGTTTTTTCAACACTTTTGCGACATCACGTCGCTTGGGCATAAAACCCATAATGATCACCTCACAAAAATAATTTGTTGCGTACAATTTGTGCACGTCTTATACTTATATATTACACCTTCTCTCCCTTCTTGTCAATATTTTTTGCGTACTTTTTTTGCGTATTCGTTTTTTAATCAGATATAGCACGCGCAGCCTTGCCGTTTAAAGACAATATCATCATGACAACAAAAAAGAGTGGCAACGTGGCCGCTCTCTCCTGGTTAAAATATTCTGTTTTGTTCTTCTAGTCGTTTAAGTAGCTCTCCTAACGTTAGTCGTTCATACTTAAGCTGTTCTAACTGCTTATACAGTTTCTTCCACTGCTTTAATTGGTCTTGATACTCTTGCTCATCTTCTGCATCCCAGGGAAGGCCTTCGCTCTCTCTAACGGGTTCAGTTGCTGAAAAATAGTCTGTGATAAACTCAGCGTCAACTTTTCGGCCATCTACCACCTCAAAATAAGAGTATATGGCAAATACTTCATCTTCCTCACCAAATAAGTCGATATCTTCCAAAACCTCTTCAATTAACTCTTCTGACGCATAAGATACCTTCATTCTGATTCCTCCTTTAAATGATCTTGCCGTTGTCTCTAGCCATTCTGTCTCCTCCTCTATTTTGTTGAGGTTGTCGGCTAATCAGCCTTACACTTATATTACAGTATATGTATGTTATAAAGTCAACCCTCTCTTGTCTTTATAACCTTTTCTCCAGGCATTACATACACTTTTATAGGACATTGCCACGCGCGTGAACTAATCCTTCTCTTTGATTGCTTTATTATCTCTCATAGGGGCTTATAGCTAGCATATTCTTTTTGGGTAGTCTTATCCGGACCAGGGAAGTCGTTCTCACGCAAAAAAGGCCCTTTCTGGGCCTCTAGTGAGCATTTAAGACCTTATACGTTCCTTCACCTCTCTATCTATCCCCTCTTTGAGAATAATGGCTTTATAGGGTGCCAGATAGCTTTCTAGGTCTTGTTGTGTCATGGTTGTTAGATAACCTATGCCGTTTTTAGCTTGCTTGTCGGTGACTAAACAAAGATAGCCCTGGGCTGGTGCTTGGTCTAGCGATAGTTTACCAGCTTTATAACTATCCTCTAGAATGGCTAGAAACTGGCTGGAGTCGCTTAATAGCTTTTCTTCAACCAGGTAAGTCAGCAATCGGTCAAAATATTCTGGTTGATCATCAGCACCATAAGGATATATTTCTGCGATTCCAAAGCGGTCTGTTTCCTCGTAGCGTATCAGCTCCCTAATTTCGGTTTGATATGCTACTGTATCTTCTATCAACTCTCTGGTGATTACTTGTCCTTCAGGGTAGTTATACGGCTCTATAGGGGCGTTCTCATAGGGTGTATAGCTGTAACTGTGATATAACGTTGTCATGGTGTTACTCCTTTATCTTTGATGATAAGGGTAGCTTAACTTATTTCATGGCCCGTTGTAAGGTAGTGACATAGGTTGATTGGGTTTAAGTTTATCACGCGCGTGAATGTGCTTTTAATGCTGTTTAGAGTGTTTTATAGCTAGTCAAAGATAACACGCGCAAAGTGGGCTTCTAGCTCTTCATAGCGCTTAGATATAATAAGGCTTGCTTCTTCTTCAGTTAGTATCTTATCCGTCTGTATAAGCTGAAAAATCTTGCATAGCTTACCTTGGTACTCGATATAAACACGGCACCAGACTTCAGGGCCATAAGTGCTGCGGCCATAGTGGTCTATTTTTACTCGTTTTATTGTGATCATATTCTGTCCTCCTGCTTATCTATTCGTATTGACTCAGAAAAAGCTGGAGGGTTTTTGATAAAAAGAAAAAACACCCCCTAAAGGGTGTGCTGGGCTAGTTGCCTAACCCAAAGACCTTTGACAACCATTTTAGAAACAGTCTTTTTAACCTTGGCTTTGGTGATACAAAAGCCATCGGAATGCTGATTAAGAGCCTTGCTCCGTAGTGAATAGTCTCCACTGTGTCTTTTCTGACAAAACAAGCAATCAAGAAACTCACCAGCAAAGGAGCTGTTCTGGTTAATAGGTGCTTTATGGTCTGTGCTTCGCTTTTTTTATCAAATAAGCGTAAGACTTTGTGCGCAACTTTAATATTATGTTTTCTTATCATGATTGGCCTCTCTTATTTAGGTCGTACATACATAAGAAACCTAGCGACCTTTTGGTGAGTGATCACCCATTTAAGGCCCTTAAAACAACTAGAGTGCAACACTGTCCATGAAGTTTTCAGCTACAAATTGCAGCGAAAGTCTAACAAAGATATGTCACCTCTAAATTAAGCTCCTACAGCTTTTTCTGCCAGCCTTGGCAACGAATGAGAGAGAGGTGTCATGTAGAAAACAAATTTATAAAGTTACATCTCCATTATATCCCCTTGTCTTTTCTACCGTCAACAATCTCTTGAATTTTAAATATCCCACCTTCTTTGTAATTGCCCTTAAACCTGTTATAATACCTTTGTAGGCTTAATCCACCTACACTCTTTAACTTTTTCCAGTCTCTTTGTTATCTCCTTAATACTTAGAGACTCCTAGACTCTCACTCACAATCCTGTCTCCTAAAGGGAATTTTTTTTGAGAGTACCATATTAAAAAGCTAGGTTTCTTTTTCTCCCTAGCTTTTTTTGTGTCTAATCTCACGGCTTGCTGATTAATACCTTATGAAGTGCTTACGTTTGCTGGTGCTTCTTTGCATTTACTGACTTTTTTGACCTTTTTAGAAAAAAATAACGCCAGTAACCACTCCAGCGCTATTGTTTGTTCATCAAAACCACCTTCAGTATAGCACGACAAGGGAAACGCAACAAGACTATTCTTAAATATCATTGTTTTCAACTTAGTTTAAAGTGAATGGTAAAACAAAAAACACCTTTTAAGGTGTTAGTTTTTAGGTGTTTTTTGAGGTTATTAATCCTGGTCTAGGTCACGCGGCAAATAGCTATTTGAAATCTTATAGATTTCTTTCAATTCTTCAGGACTGATACTACCAAGATAGGTGTACTTTCTACGTACGACATCAACTGTCTTCAATTGATGAACCTTGGCGAAGCCTGTTACTTTTGGATGGCTACGGATAGGCACGTTACCTTTTGGGCATTGGTTACCACTGGTGATAGGTACAAGCATTAGCACGTTTGCCTCCAAGAAGTGATGTTTTGAGCTAACCACAATACATGGACGTCTGCCCACCATTGTTCGTTCTCCCTGTCTGCATTCTTCTTCGACGCCAAACGTTGTCTCGATGATATCACCTTTTTTGAGTTGGCTTGCAGGTTTGCGTGTGCGGATAGATTGCGGATGAGTATTTTTTTTAGTCATGTCGTCTTTCTACGCCCTAATCAAGAGCCCCCAACGGACGCATTTTATTTATGGAGGGTCAAAGACTGGTTGATTTTTTAAATCAGAATTAAAGATATACTCAGTATGTTTAACTGAGTCCCTAACAGTTTGGGTATTGGTTGCTGTTAGGCATTTTCTTCCTTCCATAGTTAGATCCTTTCATTATATTTTTTTGCTCTCCATCTGCTGGCCCGCAAGCCTAATTTAATACTATCACTTTAAGAACTTTTCAGCAAAGGAAATCAGCAAAGTGATTTTGGCACAAAAAAAGCGCCTGTCACAACGCAACAGACGAATAACCTCAAATAATCCTTTCAACTAACACACCTTCATTCTACCATTGATACAGCAGGGTTGCAATATCAATTACGTTTTTATGCTATAATATCCTCGTAGGTTATTAGCCTACTTCATAAATCAAACTTTTCTTTGTACCTGGTTGACTCCGTGCTTTTTCAGGTACGACAAAATCCAGGGAAGGTCGTCCCTGGATTTTGTTTTTTCTACTAATCATCTTCCTATCTCTTTCTATCGTGTTTTGCGATACGTCTTGAATCTTTATTATATCTCAAGACATCAACAACACAATTGATGACTTGTATAGAAATTGTGATTAATACAATAACAAATTCTTGTTTCATGCGACTACCTCCTTTCTTGTTTTATACTTTTATTATTCCTTTTTTACTCTAACTACGGCTAATATTGTAAAATTGATAATAAAATTTGAGATTAGAAAGACTTCCACGCGCAGCCTGGTAGTTGATTAGGTGTTTAGTCTAGGTAGTTAACCAGGATCAGGCCCATTTCTTGGATTGGCTGACTTCTAATTATTCTCTCTTTGTTCATCTGACAAAGGGTTGATATAATAGCGTTGTAGGCCTTATCCGCCTACCCTGTAAATCAATAAATTTCTAGTCTCTCGGATTATATCCTTAAAATCCCAGAGACACCTCCTACTTACCTTCACTAATTCCAGTCTGTGATCGTCTTAAAAGCACCCAGGGCAATCTCCCCCAGGTGCTTTTTTTGTTTGGTAAAATCATCTTTGAAAAAATAGAATACCTACCAGTTGCAATTAAGTACCATAAAGGCGCAAAAGGGCTTGAAGTTGGGATGCAGTCGCATCGATTAAAAACCCCTTTTCCCGAATAGAATACCTACCAGTTGCAATTGAATACCCTAAAAACGTAAAAAGGCTTAAAAGTGGGATGCAGTCGCATCGATTAAAAACCCCTTTTTCCGAATAGGACCCCTGCCAGTTGCATCTAATATAGCTCTTATCCCCTCCTGGTGGTCTCTTTTCAAAGGTATTGACAAAGGTAGCACCTTTTTATATAATATAATCAAGGTAAAGAAAGGGAGAACAAAAGGCGTTCTCAAAGGTACATTGAGATGACACAACTTAAAGACGGCTGGCACACAGTCTATGGTAAAAGTGTTTTCGTAGAAAACGGGAAAATTATCTACGGAGTGACCAAAGACGGGAACAATTCAGAGGTAACTTGTTATCCTTACGAGTATAATAAAGACCATGATTGTTGGGTTAACGTTTCTGGTAGAGTGACTCTATCATCGTATAGAGCAGGCTACAATAGAGGAACTAAATGTATGAAGTAAACCTAGTGGGACGAAGTTCTCCCTCTAAGTTTCAAAAAAGAAAGGGACATAATGGCACAAGAATTAAAAAAATCAATCTACTTGCAAGGTGGAGTTATTGACGTTTATACCGAAACACGGAATAAAGAACGTCTGCAAAGTTTCAGCAAACGAATGGGGCAGATAGTGGATCGTTACTATCTGATTTTGGACTCGGTAAATACTCCAGAATTAAGTGCTAATGAAAAGGACATTTTGGGAGTAACTATTCAAGGTTCTCACATTGATAAACTTTTTATCAAGTATTTGCATGAAGAGATTGACGATACAAAATTAGATGGTGCTTCTGATTTAGCTAAAAAAGTTAAAAAGCTAGATTTTCTTCAAAGGATAAAACTAATCGAAGAAATGAAACTATAAACCAACCCTCGGCATTACTGAGGGCTTTTTATTTTGCTAGAAAGAAATTTTAAAATAAAAAACACCCAGGGAAATCTCCCCCACGTGCTTTTTTGCTTGTTAAAATCATCTTTAGAAAAATAGAATACCAGCCAGTTGCATCTGATACAGCTCTTATTCCCTCCTGATAGTCCCTTCTTCACGCGCTGGCCCGTTTACCCTCTAGCTGGCCAAAATAGGCTGTCTGCTTGTATCAGCGCCCCAGAAAAAGACGTGTGGCGTTAATCACTAAATCTAGAACACTAATCAACAATGCTTCACTTACTTCCTTCTTCTGAACAGAATGTTTAGCGTCGTATTTCGACGATCTACGATTAGCAAGAGCTAATCTTAAGGCCGCTAGTAAAAGGACAAGTGTTGTTGCCAACTCTAAAAGCGGAAGTAAATTCTTGCTATGAAGTAAATTCTTGCTATGTTGAATCACTAAATTCAACAAGTCTGTTATAAATTCTGTCATTGATTGACTCCTTTTCTATACAAAATTATTATGCTCGATTTTATTTTTAAAAAAGAAAATTGTTTAAACCATAAAATTCTTTCTTCTTCCATTGCGTTTAGCCTTTAGTTTTTTTGTCTGAACTTAGGGGCTTGCTGCTTGATACCTTATGAAGTGCTGGTGCTTCTTTGCAGATGACGTTTAAACTGAGATACCCCAGAGCAGCACGAAAAGCCTTGGTGATTTTGATACAACAAGGCTCTAATTTCGTCTCACAATCGTTTCTAGCACGCGCAGTCCTATTCCCCTCCCCTTTCGTTTTAGAGGGTTCTATAAGTCTGTCTATGCGTCTGAGAATGTTTAAAATGGGTTAGTACAGCTATCCAACAAGTCTTATGATTAAATCAATAAAGTCAAAGATAAGCTTGTAAGCAATCTTAGTCTGCTTCTTGATGATATGTTTTCCCTGATACTGTTTTGATTGATACAAAACTATCAAGTCATAAGTTATTCTTGCCAACTTAGATAAGATTAACAAGATTGTTTTACAGCCCCCATGACTTAAATGTTTGATTATGTTGGTAATATATTCATTCATTCGTTTATTCCTTTAATTTTTTATTTCTGCTTGTCTTAATTCTAAAAGATAGTCAAACTCCAAGCAGTAAGATGACATCTAAAGTCTGGTTGATATAACTATTACATTTGCATAAGTCCCCTTTCGTTATTTTGTGTGACTAAGCAGCTAATTTTTAGCACACTATATATAGATCAATGTGGCGAATTTCGAAATATCATTTCGAATTTTGTTTTTCACTGCTTGCTCGGTGTTTTAATTTGGTTTCCCTTGGCAGTATTTATATGTCCTGGTATAGACTTAATATGCTCGGTGTTTTAATTCGGTTTCCCTTGGTAGTATTTATATGTCCTGGTATAGACTTAATATGCTCGGTGTTTAAGATCAGTTTCCTTTGTTTTAGTTTGGTTTCACTTGCTTTAGGTCATCTCACTTTGTTTATTTACGGTTTGACTGGTATAATATCTTTTGTAGGCTTAAGCAACCTACTTCATATACTTTTTTCATAACGTGTCCTCTATGACACAAAACAACAGCAATCTTTTTCTTTTTAGATTGATGCGCCCCTTCGACCTCTTTGGTCCTGGGGGTTTCATAACAACAAAAAAAGGCTAGTGCATTTGCACTGGCCTTTTGGATTATGCTCGTTTTGTGAAAATAAAAAATCACGCGCGTGATGACTCTTATAAACCATTTTAAGCGTGTGATTTTGTCTGTGGTCTTATCGGTCTTGGGTGATAAGACATAGGCGTTTTTTGGGCTATCTGAGACGCTGAGAACATTTTATAGGGGTTTTCTTAGTAGTTACTCCTTGCTGGTAACAAAAAAGCCCCTTCTTGGGGCTGGGGGCTAGAAATAAACCATTATAACCGAAATGATATACATGGTTAGTCTGACTAGCAGAAACGGTGTCATTACAAACCAAAAGAACTTGTTCAGTAGTGTCTGTTTCTTACCAAATGATATAGGGTGGGCAAAGGCATACCGTGGGTTCTTTGCGATATTTGACATTACAAATTCATAGTAACGACAGAATAAAAGTACCGTTATTACCCCCAAAATAACCTTTCCTGTAAGCATACCACCTGAATAAAGGGCATCTAATGTGTCAGGCTGTTCTGATGTCATGGGTTGTCTCCTCCTTTGTCAATCTGCTAGGAAGTCTTCAATGTCAGACTTGTTGTTGATTTTAAAATAAGTCTTGTTTTCTCTTTCTTCATGACTAATCGTGTTGCTCCAGTCCTCTCTTCCGTGCATTGGGCGAATAAAGAGGTTAGCATTTTGAAAATTTGCGTGCCTTGTTAGTCGCTCAAATGTTTCTGATTTTACGAATGAAAAACGACCACTGCTTTCATTCTCCACATAGTAGTGACTTGGGCCTCCCAAAGTAGATATAATTGGGGCTTTTTGATATGACGTGGGAGCTTTACTTTTACGCTTTATCATCTCATTTAGAGTCACCAACATAAAGAGCGTTGCAGATACAATAACAACAGCGTAGATTATCACTCTAACTACCATCTTTTTCTCCCTTGCGTGTCTAAAATACTGACACGCCTTCTTCTGCCCAACTATCAATGAAGTCTTGTTGGGCCTTGCTATCATAACCACAGGCGTAAAATGCTAGCCCATAGTTGTGATCTTCGTCTGCCAGCTTGTCCGCGATTAAATCGCTGCACGCTTCCACAAACGCCTTGACATCTTCAAGGTTCTCACCGCAAGGGTAGTATAAAACATCCCCCTCGTCTGTCACTGGATGCCATTTTAATCCAGTCCCAGCGATATTTTCGTGAACGTAATTAGTAATTGCCATTATTTTTTCTCCTTTTGTCTCTTGCTTATTATATCTTATTCTGGCCACAGGATTCGAACCTGCCTATCTCGTATGTTACTAACAAACGAAGCCTATCCAACTTGGCTACACCAGCGATGGCTCTAGTATTGCGCACTACTAGACTCTATACAAGTCTTTTTTATACTGCCTGCCATTGAGCAGTCCTACTCGCTTACCAGGTAAGATTTTGTGTATTTGTCCTTACTCTAATAAGTTTTCACCTTCCTAGTTTTATGTCTTGGACAGACATTGTTTCCCAGCGTCTTATGGACATGCTAACCATGTTGGGATTTCAGTGTCCATATTAACCATAGAGGCGGTAAGAATAGGATCATCAATCCAACTATCACTATCACGATCATAGTGTTTAAGAGTCAACAAATGTCCATTTGTAATACATGTTCTAATCACTGCTGTGGTTGCTGGAGTCAAGCCAGTGACGTAAACCACGAAGTCTCCAGTTTGTTGTTCAACTCCCAAGTCATTGAACTTTTTAGCGACCAATTTACCTAATTCTCTAGGGTTGATGGGGAAGGTAATGTCGCCTTCCTGGAAAATATAATCTTCCACTGGAAGAGGGTGACGGCCTGAAACTAGACCTAATTCAATTTTTCTTTGAGTGTTTGCCATGTTATGTTCTCCTTCTTCTCCTTGGCCATTTCTGACAAAGGAATTTATCTTATCATCTATAGCTAGTTGCGTCAAGGATATTCTTGTTCACAGCTGCTTGCTTAGTGTTGGTTAAGAGTTTGCCTCTCTCAACTACATTTATATTATAACTCTTTGATTAGTTGTCGTCAAGTGGTTTTTGCTTTTTATTTCACTTTTTTTATTCCTTCCCTCTTTTCCCCTACAGCAGATCCTGAGAACAATAAAAAACACCATCTCCTGACGGTGCT
>PPYF01370743.1_pt1 | contig 14720 bp, 14 predicted proteins | sample 1559871 | NCBI WGS metagenome assembly PPYF01 (sample SAMN08240021, study PRJNA423297) | Human gut metagenome, whole genome shotgun sequencing project. | reverse complement strand
TTCTGGTTGAAACCGCACTGCTGCTGTTCAGCTCCATCACCTACGGCATGGCGGCTATCGCCATGTACAAAAACAACAAGAGCCAGGTAGTTTCCTGGCTGGTGCTGACCTTCCTCTTCGGGGCAGGGTTCATCGCGATGGAAATCTATGAATTCCATCACCTGATTGTTGAAGGTATGGGTCCGGATCGCAGCGGCTTCCTGTCAGCGTTCTTCGCTCTGGTAGGTACCCACGGTCTGCACGTGACTTCCGGTCTTATCTGGATGGCGGTGCTGATGGTGCAGGTTTCCCGTCGCGGCCTGACCAGCACTAACCGTACGCGTATCCTGTGCCTGAGCCTGTTCTGGCACTTCCTGGACGTAGTATGGATCTGTGTGTTCTCCGTTGTTTACCTGATGGGGGCAATGTAATGAGTCATTCTAACGATCACAGCGGCGCTTCCCACGGCAGCGTGAAGTCCTACATGACAGGATTTATCCTGTCTATCATCCTGACGGTTATCCCGTTCTGGATGGTGATGACGGGCAGCGCGTCGCATGCGGTAATTCTGGGGACCATTCTGGTCACCGCTGTTGTGCAGATCCTGGTACACCTGGTGTACTTCCTGCACATGAACAGCAAGTCTGACGAAGGCTGGAACCTGACCGCGTTTGTCTTTACCGTGATAATCATTGCCATCGTGGTGGTAGGTTCAATCTGGATTATGTGGAACCTGAACTACAACATGATGGTTCACTAAGAGCGGCGAGTATGTTTAAGCGATACCTGCAAGTTACGAAGCCTGGCATCATTTTTGGCAACCTGATCTCCGTGATCGGCGGTTTCCTGCTGGCCTCCAAAGGCCACATCGATTACCCGCTGTTCGCCTGGACGCTCATCGGTGTGTCTCTGGTGGTCGCCTCGGGTTGTGTTTTCAACAACTACATCGATCGTGACATCGACCGTAAGATGGAACGTACGAAGAACCGAGTGCTGGTTAAGGGATTAATTGCGCCAAAAACGTCGCTGGTCTACGCCACCTTGCTGGGTCTCGCTGGCTTCATGCTGCTGTGGTTCGGCGCCAATCCCCTCGCCTGCTGGCTGGGGGTGATGGGGTTTGTGGTTTATGTCGGCGTTTACAGCCTGTACATGAAACGCCACTCCGTCTACGGCACCCTGATTGGCTCTCTCTCCGGCGCGGCGCCGCCGGTGATTGGCTACTGTGCCGTAACCGGCGACTTCGACAGCGGCGCGTTGATTCTGCTGGCTATTTTCAGCCTGTGGCAGATGCCTCACTCCTACGCTATCGCGATTTTCCGCTTCAAGGATTATCAGGCAGCGAACATTCCGGTTCTGCCGGTGGTGAAAGGCATCTCCGTGGCGAAAAACCACATCACGCTGTACATCGTGGCCTTTGCTGTCGCCACCCTGATGCTCTCGCTGGGCGGCTACGCTGGGTATAAATACCTGGTGGTTGCCGCGGCGGTCAGCGTCTGGTGGTTAGGCATGGCGCTGCGCGGTTACAAAGTGGAGGATGATAAGGTCTGGGCGCGCAAGCTGTTCGGTTTCTCTATCATTGCCATTACCGCGCTTTCTGTGATGATGTCCGTCGATTTCATGGTGCCGAATTCGCAGAACCTGCTGACTTACGTCTGGTAAGGTTTGTTCGGTGTAAAAAAACCCGCTTCGGCGGGTTTTTTATTATCTGGATTAGGCCACCAGCATCGCCTGCGCGCTGTAGAGCAGATCCAGATGATTGCGGCACATCGCCTCCAGCGAAGTCCGCGATTGATGGCTGGTCAGGCTCAATGCCCCCCAATACAGCCCTTCCCTGTCCGCCAGCGGCACTGCCACCACCAGCATGCCAATTTCAAACTCCTGCTCAATGGTGGCATATCCCTGCCGGCGAACCTGCGCGATTCTCTCCATTAACGTGGCAATATCGGTCACCGTGTACGGCGTTCTCTGCTCGCGAGTGACCTGCTGCAGCACGGCCTCGCACTCCGACTCCGGCAGCGATGCCAACCACAGTCGTCCCCCGGCGGTGCAGTGTATCGGTACGCGCTCGCCCAGACGTACTGAGGTCGAGTTGAACGGCGTATGCTTGCTGCGGGCGATATAGACCAGTTCGTTATCATCAATCACGCCAACGGAAGCATGCTCCTCCGCCCGGCTGGCCACGTATTCCACGATCGGTCGCACCATCCGCGGAAACTGTGCTGAATCCACATAGGCCTGCCCCAGACGCAAATTTTTAGCCGTCAGCCAGTAGTAGCGCCCGTCGGTATCCAGATACCCGTCGTGTACCAGCGTGAGGAAAAACCGGCGGGCGGCGCTTTGCGTCAGACCGCTCATTTTTGCCGCCTGCGGCACGGTTAAGCGGGGATTCGCCTTCGAGAAAAGCTGGATCAGCGCCAGCCCTTTTTGCAGCCCGACGATCAGATCGCGCTGATGAATCTCGTTTTGCATAGTTGTTCACACTTTTGCAACATGAAAGGTCGATTACTGCGATTATCGCACTGTCGGTGCGATTAACAACCAACCTGTCCGAATTCTGCGTTGTCGCTCACCGCTTCCATTGAAATACTCAAGCAACAGTTAGTTAACAATTGAGGTGAGAAATGGTCAGCGGATTTACTCAGATCGTCGCCGTTATCGGGCACCCTATTACTCAGGTGAAATCGCCGGATAACTTTAACCACTACTTTGCCAGTCAGAATATGGACAAGGTCATGATCCCGGTGGATATCGCCCCGGAAGCGGTCGCTGACTACCTGAACACCCTGCGCGGCTGGCACAATATGAGCGGCATTTTAGTTACCGTTCCGCATAAACAGCGGGTTGCCGGACTCCTCGACGTGCTCACGCCGCGCGCCCGTCATCTGAATGCGGTTAACTGCGTGCGCAAGCTCCCTGACGGGCGTTTAGAGGGCGACATGTTGGATGGCGTTGGTTTCCAGCGCGCGGCACAGGCTCAGGGTTTCGAAGCCGCGGGAAAACGCGCCCTGCTCTCCGGCTGCGGCGGCGTCGGTAGCGCCATTGCCTGGGGGCTGTGCGAAGCGGGCATTGACACGCTGGCGCTGTACGATCGCGATGACGCCAGCCGCCAACGTTTGGCAAACCGCCTGGCGACCCACTTCCCGACCGTACACCTGACCACATTACCCACTTCACTGGCTGAATTCGATCTGCTGGTCAATGGCTCCCCGGCCGGTATGGCTGGCTTTGACTCACTGCCGTTGACGCCGGAACTGCTGGCGACGCTCACAACGAATACCTACGTCGCCGATGTCGTCACCGCACCGGTGATCACCCCGCTGCTGGCGTTTGCCCGCGAACGCGGATGCCGCACGCAGACCGGCCCTGAAATGGCGCTGGCGCAAATGCATTTGATGGGTGAATTCATTGGCGCTCTCCCACAACCGCAAGAGGCTACCGCATGAAAAGCTGGGATGTCATCGTCATCGGCAGCGGTGCTGCGGGCTTTGCCGCTGCCGTGACCGCCTGCTGTAAAGGATTATCCGTACTGATGCTGGAGAAAGCCCCGCACTTTGGCGGCACCTCGGCGATTTCCGGCGGCGCGGTTTGGATTAACGATACCGACCAGGCGCGCAAGCTAGGAAAAAACGGCAGCCCCGACGAGATGAAAACCTATCTGCGTACCATCATTGGCGAAGCCAACTATCGTCCGGAACTGGTGGAAACGTTTGTGAATGCCGGGCGCGACGCGCTGGCGTTTCTGGAGCAAGAAGGGGCGGTGAAGTACAGCCTGCGCCCGCTGTCGCCGGACTATTACCCGGATGAACCTGGGGCGGTGGATGTTGGCCGCGCGCTGGAGGTTGTCGAGTACGACGGCCGCAAACTGGGGGCTCATTTCCGGACCCTGCGATCCCCGCCGCCGGGCATGCTGCTGTTTGGCGGCATGATGGTCAACCGCGTCGATATTCAACATTTCCTCGACATGCGTCGTTCCTGGGCCTCGTTCCGCCACTGCGGCAAGCTGCTGCTGCGCTACGGACGCGATCGTCTGCGCCATCACCGCGGTACCCGTCTGGCCATGGGCAATGCGTTAATCGCCCGTATGGCAACGCTGGCGCTACGCAAAGGTCTGGAATTACGCTTAAACGTGACGGTGAAGTCGCTCATCGAACACAACGACCGGGTGACCGGCGTTGAGATTGAGCAAAACGGCGAGTCCGCCACGCTGCACGCCCGCCACGGCGTGGTGCTGGCGGCGGGCGGTTTCGCCGCCGGGCGCATCGCGCCACAATTCCGCCCGGCAACGCAACAGCATTACACCATGTCACCCACAACCAACGACGGCGCGGCGTTCCAGCTCGGTCTGAGCGTGGATGCCAAACAGGGCGCTGACCTGCCCTCCAACTTTTTCTGGGCACCCGTTTCCGTGCTGCGTCACCCGGATGGCAGCGAAGAACGCTTCCCGCATCTGGTGACCGACCGCGCCAAGCCGGGCGTTATCGCCGTCAATCAGCGCGGCGTGCGCTTCGTCAACGAATCCAACTCCTATCACCATTTTGCCAGCGCCATGCAGCAGCAGGCAGAAAACGCACCGTGCTTTTTACTTTGCGATGCACAGGCGATGAAAAGCTACGGCCTGGGTCTGGCGCGTCCGGCACCGGTCAACAACGATGCGCTGGTTAAGGCCGGCTACTTGTATAAAGCACAAAGCCTTGGCGAACTGGCCCAACAGCTGGGAATTGAACCGCAGCAACTGGAGCAGACCGTCGAGCGCTACAACCGTGATGCCCAAAATGGTCACGACACGGCGTTCCACAAGGGTGGCAACAGCTACAACTGCGCCATGGGCGACGCCGCCCATCGGCCAAATGCCTGTAACGCGCCGCTCACCGCCGCGCCGTTTTATGCCATCAAACTGTTCACCGGCGATTTAGGCACTTCCCGCGGGCTGGTCACCACCGCCGATGCGCAAGTGGTGAATCAGCAAGGTGTGCCTATCGGCGGGCTGTACGCCGTCGGCAACGATATGGACTCAATCATGGCGGGCACCTACCCCGGCCCCGGCATTACCCTCGGCCCGGCGCTGACCTTTGGCTACCTGGCCGCCATGCACATGGTTCAACAATCCCCACTCACTTCTGGAGAAAACGCATGATTTACGAAAAACGCACCTACACCATCAATCCCCTGAAAATGGCCGACTGGCTGGCGCTGTACAAAAGCGATGCCTATGCGGTACAGACCGAGCACCTGGGCAAGCTGATTGGCTTCTTCTTTACCGAAATTGGCGTGGTCAATCAGGTCGTGCATATCTGGGCGTATGAAAGCCTCGATGACCGTCTGGTTCGCCGTGGTCGTATGGCGCAGGACGAGCGCTGGCTGACCTTCTCACGCAAGAATCGAGAGCTGGCAGCGGTAGAGCGCCTGGAGTCAGTGCTGATGCGTCCGACCGACTTCTCGCCGCTGCAATAAGGAGTTAAACAATGAGCAGGCATGTTGAAGTGGATCTGCTGGTGGTTGGCTCGGGGGCGGCAGGGCTCGCTACCGCCGTCACCGCCGCGCTGCACGGCGCGCGCGTCCTGGTGGCGGAAAAAGAGTCGGTTATCGGCGGCACCAGCGCCTGGTCCGGCGGCTGGCTGTGGATCCCGCAAAATCCCCTCGCGCGCGAGGAGGGAATTGTGGAAGATGACGCCGCTCCGCTAGCCTATCTGCAGGCGGAAATGGGCGGTCTGGCCGCCGACGCACGCCTGCGTACCTTTTTACGCTACGGCCCGGAAATGGTGGAGTTTTTCCGCCAGAACACGGCGGTACAGTTCCTCTCCGGCAGTAAAATGCCGGACTTTCACAACAGCCACGGTTTTGCCACCGGCGGGCGATCCGTCACGGCTCAACCCTATGACGCCAGCGGATTAGGTGATTGGCTTCATCGCCTGCGCCCACCGCTAGAGACTATCAGCCTGGCGGGAATGGGCATTGCCGGAGGGGCGGATATGATGCACTTCTTCAATGCCACCCGTTCACCGCGTTCAGCGCTGTACGCCAGCCGCCGCCTGATACGCCACGGCTGGCAGCGCCTGCGTTACGGGCGCGGCCGCCATCTGGTTAACGGCAATGCGCTCATGGCGCGCCTGCTGCGCTCTGCACTGGACGCCGATGTCCGTTTTCAGCTTAACGCCCCGGTCTCTCGGCTATTGGAAGATGAAAATGGCGTGACCGGCGCGATCCTCGCTGGCGATGAGGGCGATATTCAGATCCATGCCCGCGCGGTTGTGCTGGCCTGCGGCGGTTTCCCGCACGATAAACAGCGTCTGGCAGAAAACGTTGCGCATGCGCGTCAGGGCTATGGCCACTTTTCTGCCGCCCCGCCGGGCAATCAGGGTGATGGTATTCGGCTGGGGGAAACCGTCGGTGGGCAGTTTGATACCTCGTTGAAAAACCCCATGGCCTGGGCGCCCGTTTCGCGGGTGTCGACCGCCAGCGGGCTACAGTTGGCGTTTCCTCATCTGGTCGAGCGCGCCAAACCAGGATTTCTCGCTGTTCGCCCAAACGGCAGGCGCTTCGTCAACGAAGCCGACTCCTACCACGACTTTATCGCGGCGCTGATTGACGCCACCCCGGAAGGCGAACAGCCGCTGGCCTGGCTGATTGCCGACAGCCGGGCACTGCATCGCTACGGCCTGGGGCATGCGCGCCCGACGCCGTTCCCGGTCGAGGCCTGGCTGCGTACCGGCTATCTGCAAAGCGCGCCAACGCTCGATGCGCTGGCGGAAAAATGCGGCATTGACCGCGCTGAGCTCGGCGCTACCGTCGCACGCTTCAACGGTTTCGCCCATCAGGGACGTGATGAAGATTTCCAGCGCGGGGCCTCAGCCTACAACTGCGCACAAGGCGATGCCCGGCATCAGCCTAATCCGACGCTGGGCGCGCTGGAGCACGCGCCGTATTACGCCGTGCGCATTCTACCCGGCTCGCTCGGCTCCTTTAGCGGCCTGAAAACCGACGAACAGGCCCGCGTGCTGAATGCCGAACAACGCCCCATTCCCGGCCTCTTCGCCGTGGGGAACGATATGTCGAGCGTGATGCAGGGGTACTACCCCAGCGGCGGCATCACGCTGGGCCCTGCCATGACCTTTGGTTATCTGGTGGGGAAAAACCTGTCCGCAACGCTGAATAACTAAAAAAACACCTACGCATTTTTGCCAACGGAAGGCGCCAAACATAACAAAAAACCTTACCTGCAACCGTACTGGAGTCTTTATGAATATGCGTTCTCTGTCCCTTGCCGCCCTCACGGTGCTCGACGTATCACCGCCCGAGCAGGTGCGTATCGCAGCCCTCACCGGCTACAGCCACGTTGGCCTCCGGCTACTGCCCGCGACCCCTGACGATCCCAATTACGACATGCTGGGCGATACCGCGATGGTGCGCGAAACGCTCGCTGCCCTGCGCGATACCGGCATCCGCGTCTCCGACGTTGAGATTGTGCGTTTAACGCCGGACTTCAGCCTTGATGCGCTGCAACCATTCCTGGAAACCGCCGCCCGGCTGGAAGCCCAGCAGGTGCTGGTGGCCGGAAATGACAGCGACCTGCGACGTAGTGCGGATAACCTGGCACGACTGGCACAGGCCGGTGCAGCCTACGGCCTGACCATGAACCTGGAGCCGATGCCCTGGACGCAGATTCGCACCCTCGCCGATGCCCAGACGCTGATTAACGCCTGCGGGCAAAGCAACGTTGGCATTCTGGTGGATGCCATCCACTTCTGGCGCGCAGGGGAATCACTGGCGTCGCTGGCCGCTCTGGCACCGCAGCAGCTCAACTATATGCAGCTGTGTGATGCCCCGGCGTTGATTCCCACCGATACGCAAGAGCTTATCTACCAGGCCCGCTGCGCGCGCCAGGTGCCGGGGGAGGGCGGGTTGGATCTGCGCGGCCTGATGGCGGCGCTGCCCGCCACGCTACCGGTGTCGGTGGAAGTGCCGCTGGCCGGTGCTCAGGGGGCGCTGCCTGCCCAACAACGCGCCCAGCTGCTGTTTAACGCTGCACAATCTTTCCTGTAAACCGGAGCTCGCTATGTCACAGACTCAACGCCTGGATGTCAGAGAACTCATTAACACCAACCCACTGAGCCGTTACCAGAAACTGGTGATTTTCCTGGGGTTCTGCGTCATTGCACTGGACGGATTCGATATCGCCATCATGGGCTTTATCGCCCCCACGCTGAAGCAGGAATGGGGCGTCAGCAACCATGAACTCGGCTTTGTGATCAGCACCGCGCTGATTGGTCTTGCCCTCGGCGCACTGTTTTCCGGTCCGCTCGCCGACTGGCTAGGGCGCAAAAAAATCATCATTAACAGCGTCTTTTTCTTTGGCTTTTGGACCATTGCCACCGCCTTTTCGCAAAACATTGAGCAGATGATTTTCTTCCGCTTTATGACCGGACTGGGGCTGGGGGCCGCCATGCCGAACATGAGCACGCTGGTGTCAGAGTATGCGCCGGAACGCCAGCGCTCGTTTATTATCACCGTGATTTTCTGCGGCTTTACCTTTGGCGCCGCCATTGGTGGATTTGCCGCTTCGTGGCTGATCCCCCAGTTCGGCTGGCATTCGCTGATGGCGCTGGGCGGGATTCTGCCGCTACTGTTTGCCCCTCTTCTTATCTGGAAGCTACCGGAATCGGCGCGTTTTCTGGTGATCAAACAGGCCCCAGTCGCCCGCATTCACGCCATTTTGCAGCGTTTCTATCCCGGACAGGTGAGCGAAAATGTCAGCTTTATCCTGCCGCAGCAGCCGATTAACAGCAGCGCCATGCGCATTGTGCTGTCGCGTGATTATCTGTTCGGCTCGCTGATGCTGTGGCTGGTCTATTTTATGGGGCTGTTTCTGGTCTATATCCTCGGCAGCTGGCTGCCGACGCTGGTGAAAGAGATTGGCCTGACGGTCAGCCAGGCCGCCATCATGACCGCGCTGTATCAGGCGGGGGGCACCGTCGGTTCACTGTTTGCCGGCTGGCTGATGGATAAGATCAACCCGCACCGGGCGCTGGGGATTATTTTTGCCGTCGGCGGTCTGTTCACGATGGCTATTGGCTACGCCGGGGTTAACTTCCCGCTCCTGTGCTCGCTGGCTTTTGTCAGTGGTGCTTGTCTGAACGGGGCCAACACCGGAATGAATGCCCTGTCGGCACGCTTTTACCCCACCCAGGCGCGAGCCACCGGTTCAAGCTGGATGCACGGCGTTGGCCGTATCGGGGCGATCCTAAGCGCCTTTGCTGGTGCCGAAATGCTGGCGATGGGGCTCGATTTTAGGTCGGTATTCCTGATCCTGGGGATCCCAGCCGCATTAACCGTCCTCGGACTCGCCGCCAAAAGCTATTGGGCCGCTGGCCCCGTCGAGAATAAACCCGCCATCACCGCATCGCTGAGGAGCCCATCATGAGCCGTATTCGTCTTGCCGTTATTGGTGCCGGCGCCATCGGGCGCAAACATATTGATGTGATCAATCAGGTTCCGCAGGCGGAGCTGGTGGCCATTGCCGATCCGTCACCGCAGGCCGAGGCGCTGGCGAGAACATTAGGCGTGGCGTGGTATGCCGAGGTGGAGGCCATGCTGGAACGAGCAAAACCGCAGGGGGTGATTAACGCCACGCCAAATACCCTGCACGTCCCCTGCGCCATCGCCTGCATCGAACGGGGGATCCCGGTGCTGGTAGAGAAACCGGTCGCCGAGTCTCCGGAACGCGCGCAGGAATTGGTTTTGGCGGCACAAAAGCACGGCGTGCCGGTGCTGGTCGGCCATCACCGGCGGCATAATGCGCTGACCGCCGCAGCAAAGGCGCTGATTGATAGCGGTGAGCTAGGGAAGATTGTGGCGGTATCCGCACACTGGATTTTGCAAAAGCCCGACGACTATTTTGATGTCGCCTGGCGACGCGAGCCGGGTGCCGGGCCGCTGCTGGTCAACCTGGTTCACGATATTGACCTTCTGCGCTACCTGCTCGGCGAGATTGAAGAGGTGCAGGCAATGACCTCTAGCGCCACGCGCGGTTTTGCCAACGAAGACAGTGCGGTAGTCAACCTGCGCTTTGCCTGTGGCGCGTTGGGCAGCGCGGTGTTGAGCGATTGTGGCGTCAGCCCATGGAGCTGGGAAATGAACTCGGCGGAGAACGTCATATACGCCCACACGCCGGAAAACTGCTATCTGATTTCCGGCAGCAAAGGGGCGCTGGCCATCCCGCAGATGCGCTGGTGGCGCTACGGCGAGCAAAGCGGCTGGCATGCGCCGCTGCTGCAGGAAACGCTCAACGTTGAGCCGATCGACCCGTTTATTTTGCAGTTGCGCCACTTCCTGCAGGTGATCCGCGGAGAGGCAGAACCCATTATTGACGCCGCCGATGCGTTACGCTCGCTGGACGTGATTGACCTCATTCGGCAGGTCGCCCCTAAAGCCGCATAAATCCCCGCATCCCCCGGCAGCGGCAGTGCCGCCGGGGGATGGTTTTCTGTCTCTATTCCGCACAAATGATTCAATAATGTAATATTTGTTAATTAAGCGTCTGTTTACCCTGCCCGCTCCCCGCACTACACTACCCCCAGCTTTTATCTTGAGGTGGGAATGAACGATTACAAAATGACGCCCGGTGAGTTGCGCGCCACCTGGGGTTTAGGAACCGTATTTTCTTTGCGTATGCTCGGCATGTTTATGGTTCTGCCGGTTCTGACCACATACGGCATGGCATTACAGGGCGCTAGCGAAGCGCTGATTGGCCTGGCCGTCGGTATTTACGGCCTGGCACAGGCGGTATTCCAAATTCCTTTTGGGCTGGTCTCCGACCGCATCGGTCGCAAGCCGTTAATTATCGGCGGGTTGGCCATTTTCGTTTTAGGTAGCGTCATTGCCGCTATGTCGGATTCGATCTGGGGCATTATTCTTGGCCGCGCGTTACAGGGCTCCGGCGCCATTGCCGCCGCGGTCATGGCGCTACTGTCCGATTTAACTCGCGAGCAAAACCGCACCAAAGCGATGGCGTTTATCGGCGTAAGCTTCGGCGTGACTTTTGCTATCGCCATGGTGCTGGGCCCGATTATTACCCATAAGCTGGGGCTGCACGCGCTGTTCTGGATGATTGCCGGGCTGGCCACGCTGGGGATTTTACTGACCATTCTGGTGGTACCGGACAGTAAAAATCACGTCCTCAACCGTGAGTCCGGGATGGTGAAAGGCTGCTTTAGCAAAGTCCTGATGGAGCCCCGGCTGCTGAAGCTCAACTTCGGCATTATGTGCCTGCATATTCTGCTGATGTCGACCTTCGTCGCACTGCCGGGCCAGCTAGAGGCCGCCGGTTTTCCGGCCGCTGAGCACTGGAAAATTTATCTGGTGACGATGTTGGTGTCGTTCATTTCGGTGGTGCCATTTATCATTTACGCCGAAGTGAAGCGCCGCATGAAGCGCGTCTTTGTGCTGTGTATTTCTCTGCTGCTGATTGCTGAGATTGTCCTGTGGGGCTCCGGCAACGCCTTCTGGGAACTGGTTATCGGTGTCCAGATTTTCTTCCTCGCGTTCAATCTGATGGAGGCGCTGCTGCCTTCGCTTATCAGTAAAGAGTCACCGGCGGGTTACAAAGGGACGGCGATGGGCATTTACTCCACCAGTCAGTTCCTCGGCGTTGCGATTGGCGGATCATTGGGCGGCTGGGTAGATGGCCTGTTTGATTCACAAACGGTGTTTCTTGCCGGCGCGCTGTTAGCCACCGTTTGGCTATTGGTCTCAATGACCATGCAGGAGCCACCTTACGTCAGCAGCCTGCGCATCGAGATCCCAAAAGATATCTCCGCCGACGATACGCTGCGTGAGCGTCTGCTGGCAACGGACGGCGTGAAAGAGGTGTTGGTGGTTGCTGAAGAACACTCAGCTTATGTGAAAATTGACAGTAAAGTGACCAATCGCTTCGAGGTTGAACAGGCGATCGCCGCGCACTAATTCAGACTGCCCGCAGGACAACGCGGGCAGCCTTGAGACAATCAGTCGCGGAAGTTTTTGAACTGGAACGGCTGACCGAGATCGCCACCGCGTACCAGCGCCATTGCGGACTGTAAATCATCGCGCGCCTTGCCGGTCACGCGGATCTCTTCGCCCTGAATCTGCGTCTGGACCTTCAGCTTGCTGTCTTTAATCAGCTTAACGATCTTCTTCTGAACCGCGCTCTCAATCCCCTGCTTCAACTTGGCTTCGACATACCAGGTTTTCCCGCTGTGGACGAAATCTTCCGGCACATCCAGCGACGTCCCTTCAATGCCGCGTTTAAGCAGCTTGGCGCGCAGAATATCCAGTAGCTGATTGACCTGGAAGTCAGATTCGCTCAGCACCTTAATCGTCTTGTTCGCATCGTTGAGTTCAAAAGTGGCTTCAACACCACGAAAGTCAAAACGAGACTCGACTTCGCGGCTGGCGTTATCAACCGCGTTGCGTGCTTCCTGAAGATCGACTTCAGAGACAATATCGAAAGATGGCATCTTTTCCCCTCCCTTAGTTTCTTTTGCGTTGCATAATACCTGCAACGCGGCATAACTCAACTTGTTATCCCCGGAAGCTGAGCTGATAGCGCTATACTCACACTACTCGCATCGCAGTCAGCGTGAAGTATGACATACCAGCAGCATCTGGTGTGGTCGGTAGAAGGTCAGGAGGATGTTTGAAAATCACGGTATTGGGATGTGGCGCGCTGGGTCAGCTATGGATGACGGCGCTCCACAAAAAAGGATTTGAAGTACAAGGCTGGTTACGCGTACCTCAGCCCTTCTGTAGCGTTAATCTGTTAGAGCTGGACGGCACTATTTTTAACCAGTCACTCATCGCCAACGATCCCGACTTCCTGGCGCAAAGCGATCTGCTGCTCGTGACCCTGAAAGCCTGGCAAGTTTCCGACGCCGTCAGAAGCCTGGCGTCCCGTCTTCCGGTGACGACGCCGATTCTGCTGATTCACAATGGCATGGGCACGCTGAACGAGCTTAACGATCTCAAGCAGCCGATATTGCTGGGCGCCACCACGCAGGCCGCGCGCCGCGACGGCAATGTGATTATCCACGTTGCCAACGGTACGACCCACATCGGTCCAGGCAAACGCTATGACCACGACTACAGCCAACTTGCGGAAACGCTGCAAGAGGTGCTGCCCGACGTTGCCTGGCACGACAGCATTCATTCTGCCATGTGGCGAAAGCTTGCCGTCAACTGCGTGATCAACCCGCTCACCGCGCTGATGGATTGCAAAAACGGCGATTTACGCGACCATCAGGAAGACATTGCCCGCATCTGCGAAGAGGTGGCGATGACCATGACGCGGGAAGGATTTCATACCTCGCCGGAAAGTCTGTTATTTTATGTTAACCAGGTGATTGACCTGACAGCGGAAAATATCTCTTCCATGCTGCAGGACATCCGCGCACTCCGGCATACGGAAATCGACTATATCACCGGCTTCCTGCTCAAACGCGCGCGGGCGCACGGCATTCCGGTGCCGGAAAATACCCGCCTGTATGAACTGGTTAAACGTAAGGAGAGTGAATATGAGCGCGTCGGCACTGATTTGCCTCGCTCCTGGTAGTGAAGAAATGGAAGCGGTCACCACGATAGATTTATTAGTGCGTGGCGGTATCCAGGTCACTACCGCCAGCGTTGCCGGCGATGGCAATCTGACCATTACCTGCTCACGCGGCGTTAAGCTACTGGCCGATGCCCCGCTGGTTGAAGTGGCCGACGGTGATTTTGACATCATCATCCTGCCGGGCGGTATTAAAGGCGCTGAGTATTTCCGCGACAGCCCGCTGCTGGTCGAAACGGTGAGACAATTTCATCTCTCCGGGCGCATCGTCGCCGCCATTTGTGCGGCCGCCGCCACCGTACTGGTCCCGCACGATCTCTTCCCGATCGGTAATATGACCGGCTTCCCGGCGCTGAAGGATCAGATTCCAGAAGGCCAGTGGCAGGATAAGCGCGTCGTCTGGGACCCGCGCGTTAACCTGCTCACCAGCCAAGGGCCGGGAACGGCTATCGATTTCGGGCTGAAGATTGTCGAGCTGCTGGTCGGGCGTGAAAAAGCCTATGAAATTTCCACACAGCTGGTGATGGCGGCGGGCATTTATAACCACTACGAAGCGTAGTTCTGCGCTCGCAGGCAATAAAAAACCCGGCAATGCCGGGTTTTTTAGTATGAAGATTTACGCTTACGGGCGGTAAACCTTCACGTTGGTGAAGCCCTGCTCGCGCAGATACAGCGCCTGCAGACGGCTCATCACGCCGCGTTCACACCACAGCAAATAGGTTTTGCTCTGGTCGAGATCGCCAAACTGCGTGCTCAGCTTGTAGAACGGCAGCGACGCTACTTCCACGCCTTCCACTTTCAGCGGCTTATCGTCCTGCTCATCCACCGAGCGGATATCCAGAATCACGTCGTTTTCAGCAAAACCGCTCACGGTTTCCACTTCCACCACTTCCTGCTGGGTCTGCTGGGCGATATCACGGATGTCGACGTTGTTCGCTTCGGCAACCACTTTATCCAGAATGCTGAAGTCAAAGTTCGCTTCTTCGGCCTCGATTTTCGCCTTCACCGCTTTGATGGTTGGGCTTTTCGAGATAACGCCGCAGTATTCCGGCATGGTACGAGCAAAATCTTCGGTGCCGATTTCACGCGCCAGATCGATGATGTGCTCTTTATCGTGCGAGATCAGCGGACGCAGAATCAGGGTGTCAGAAACGTTGTCGAT
>PPYF01638971.1_pt1 | contig 14722 bp, 10 predicted proteins | sample 1559871 | NCBI WGS metagenome assembly PPYF01 (sample SAMN08240021, study PRJNA423297) | Human gut metagenome, whole genome shotgun sequencing project. | reverse complement strand
GGTGAAATCCGTTTATTCTGTCGGCAAGCCCGCTTTTGGCGTCGGCCAGGGTAACTGCCAGGAGATCATCGACCGCGGCATGACAGACGAAGAATATGAGCGCCTGGTTAAACTGGCTATTATGAACAGAACCGTCGACAATGGCGTTCCCTGCGGCGGTGAACAGACTGCTCATGTTCCTGAAGAACTTCTGGATAAGTATCTCGGCTTCATGCAGAAGAACGGCTGCTTCCTGGTCGACAATGACGATGATATTGCCAAGCTGCGCGATGCGATTTTCCCCGGCGGAGGCACCAGCATCAACAGAAAGGTTGTCGGTAAGCAGCCCCATGAAGTTGGCGTAATGGCGGGCATTGAGGTTCCAGAAGACACAAAAATTCTGCTTGTGAAGAACCAGGCCTGGGGCACTCGGGACGTTCTCTGCCGTGAGATTCTGTTCCCTATCATTCGCTATACCACTTATCAGAAGTTCGAAGACGCTGTCGACAGAGCAATCGAGAATCTGGAAGTCGAGGGAAAAGGTCATAGCAGCTGCATCTGGAGCCACGACCAGGAGCATATCGAGTATACTGCCAAACGAATTCCGGTGGGACGCTTCCACATCAACCAGCCCACTGCTGGCTACAACAATGGTGTCAGCAAGACGATTACCATTGGCTGCGGTACCTGGGGCGGCGGTTTCCCCTCTGAGAATCTGCAGTATTATCACCTGATGAATAAGACCAGAGTGTCTGTGGAACTCAAGAACCCCAAGCCCTGGTGGAATGAGGGATGGGACAGCTTCGAACCGTTCGACATGGGAAACTGACCGGAGTATGACTATGAAACTGTATGAGGGACTGAAGGTAGTCGAATTTACTACCAATATTGCCGGTCCGACTGTGGGACAGTGGCTTGCCGAATACGGTGCGGAGGTTATCCACATCGAAAGGCCCGTCATCGGTGATGACAGCAGAGCATATCCGCCATTGGTCAACGGCATCAGCATCAAGTATTGTACTCTGAACCACGGAAAAAAGTCCGTTATCCTTGATTTAAAAGACCCGGATGGAAACAAAATTGCCCGCGAGCTCTGCAAGGACGCCGATATCGTACTGGAAAGCACCCGTCCCGGTGTCATGGACCGATTGGGACTGGGGTATGAGGCTATGCATGAGTTGAATCCCAGACTGATTTACTGCTCCGTCTCGGCATGGGGGCAGACCGGCCCCTATGCACACCGCCCTGGTTATGACCTCATTGCGCAGGGTGCATCCAGTATTATGTATTACAACGGTGACGAAGAAACTGGCCCTGTAAAGATTTTTACAGAAATTGGCGATCAGTGCGGCGGTTTGGCAGGCTTCGCTGCAGTCAATGCCGCACTGTACTACCGCGAAAGAACCGGCCTGGGGCAGCATGTGGATATCTCTCTGGTCAGAGTCCTGGCATCTATGTCTGTAAAACTGGACGATCTGCGTATCCTCCACAAAAAGACAGAGAAACAGGGCAATCAGGGTTCCCCCCTTCTGTGCCCTTACGGTGTCTTTAAATGTCCGGATGGCAATTGGATCATTATAGCCGCGTCCAATAACGCTTTGGCATTCCAGTTCTTCCGGGTCATTGGCCGAGAGGATCTGATCTCCGACCCCCGCTTTGAAACCAACGTAAAACGTGTTGAACACCAGAAGATCCTGGCACCCATTATGTACGAATGGTTCGACAAAATGGGTACGATCGACAACATCGAGAAGGCGCTTCTGGAGGGCGGAGTTCCTTGTTCGCGGGTATACAGTTATGAAGATGTGGACAAGGATCCACATTATCATGAGGCTGGTTGGTTTACTGATATTCCTATGCCCGAAGAAATGACCGATCTAAAGGCCCGTAGGATCGTAAGCAGTCCCTTTGGTTTCTCCGAGATGTCTCCTGAGTATATTCCCACCAAGGGTTTTGGCGCATGGAACCATGAGATCATCGGGGAATTGGGATATACTCCCGAGCAGATCGACGAGCTTCAGGAGAAGTGGAAGCAGGCTATGGCAAAAAATTGATTAGCAGTCTGTATATGAGTGACATGAAGAATCATCCTGTTACATCGCTCACTTATCCTCTAAAAGCTTCTTCCCACAGGAAGATAGCAGTGATTGGCGGCGGTATCGCCGGCATGGAGGCGGCTTCTACTGCTGCGGAATGCGGACATACGGTTGAACTGTTTGAACGGCAAAGCTCTCTGGGGGGGGGAAATGATCCCATCTGGCGCATGTGATTCGAATGGTGAAATTCGCAAACTTCAGGAATGGATGCTGTGCAGACTGGAGAAACAGGGAATTTCCGTCCATCTCAATCGAGAGATATCTGTCGAGGAGATCCGGTCTTCGGGATTTGATACTGTCATTCTTGCAACCGGAGCGGGCAGCACGGTGTCTGACCCTATCAAAGGTGCTGATAAGGCAATTCCCGCGGCGAGTGCCATCAAAGACATTTCAAACATCGGCAAAAAAGTGATTGTTGTTGGCGGCAGCATCATGGGGCTTGAAACCGCCGCGTGCCTGACACAGGCCGGTCGGAAGGTCACGGTCCTGGAAGCGCTTCCTAAGATCCTGGACTGCAATTTTATCTCCCAGGCTTACAAAACGGTGATAAGCGATTTCATAGAGCATCTGAACATTGAGATCATCACCAACAGCAGGGTGATCGAAATTACAGATGAGGGGGTGATCCTTGCACCCTGTGACGATTCCGGGGAAAAAGATTTTATTCGCGCTGACAGTGTTGTGATGTCTTTTGGTTCGAAGCAAAGCAAGCCTCATGTTCCGGTTGACTACGGCAAGGATATTGCGGTGTACGAAGTCAATTCCATTCAGAATTCTGACGATTTCTATAATCCGGTATGTCAGGCATTCGAGGTTGCATATCATTTGGGTCAGGAGCAATCGGCGCCAAGTGCGCATATCAGGTGAAGGACATGAAAGATTTGAGAGATGAACTGTTTCAAAAAATAGAACACAAAAAAATCACAGCATGTCTGTATACAGACATGGACGGTGTTGTCTCCGGCATCTCCAGTGCTCTGAACGAAGCAGAACGTATAGGCCTCATTGTGGATTTTTCTGTCTCTGAGGGAACCGATGTGCTGGCTGGAGATCTGCTTATGCAGATCTCCGGCACACCCAAGCAAATTGCAGTTGCAGAGGATATGATCATCGGTCACATTTCTAAGTTTTCCGGCGTCGCAACAGCAGCAAAGGCTTTTGTTCAAAAGGCGGGCCATCATATGCGGATCGTTTGCGGTTCCTGGAAGAAAATGTCCTCCAACATAAAAAACGAACTGCGCACGGCCATAGAAACTGGTGGAGCGCATGTGCGTATATCAGACGATCCAATGGTCTATCTTGATAAGAATTATGTGGCTATGTTTGGCGGAATTCAAGCAAGTCTCACTGCTGCCGCACAGTTCAATGACCGCAAAAAGTGCATTCAGGTCAGAGGGCGTTTTGAGAATGGCGATATTGTTCGTGAAGCATGGACGGCAATTACAGCCGGCGCGGATATCGTCTATGTGGACACCGGAAGAATTGATGATTTGAGGCGCATTACCCAGAGCCTCAAGCCCGTCCTTCAGGAGATGGAAGCAACCGCCGATTACCGGAAAGTCGAATTCGCTTTTGGCGGAGGCGTTCGCTACGGCGATCTGGATGCACTGAAAGAGGCCGGCGCGGATATTGTTGGCGTCGGACGAAGCATCGTAGATGCTCCCCTGATGGATCTGCGTCTGGAAGTAACGAAGGCAGAAGACCCTTTGTACGCCCACGGTGACTACGATTTGCTGGATAAAAGCGAATTAAAAATCGAGGGCATTTTCTTGAACCAGACAAATCTGACGGAACTGGCAGTTGTTGTTGCAGAAGAAATCGGAATCAATGCCGAAGATGTATTGGTCATTGATGTTCGCGACGGCACAGTTGCGTTGGATATTCTGCAAAAGCGTCTGGATCCATCCAAGTTTATTGCCAAAGAAGAACGGATTCTTCGCCGCCTGCGTGATTTGAAGGGAATTACGCTTTCTGAAGAGGCCCACATCAGTTCCAATGGCATGTTGGGCTGGATCGTCGGCAATGATGCAGATATCGAAGAAGGCCTCCAGGCGATGGAAATGTCGCAGAGTCTGGTGACTCAAATCAAAGAAAGCATTTCCAACCGTGTGATCGTGTTCCCAACCGGAACTGAAGTGGAACGTGGAGAGATTGAAGACACCAACACCCCTCTTATCATGGGAAAATTCGCTGCGGCAGGCTTTTCGGTTGACAAGGGTGAAATTCTGAAAGACGATGTAGAGCTGTTTTCCCGGAAGCTGTGGCGTGCTGCAGAAAAGGGATACAGCGTTTCGATCACCACTGGCGGTGTCGGTGCTGAAAACAAGGACCACAGTGTAGAGGCGGTTCTGCGGCTGGATCCACAAGCTTGCACACCTTACATAGCGAAGTTCCAGGTTGGACATGGCCGCCACAGCAAAGACGGAATTCGCATAGCGGTCGGACAGTTAGGGTTAACAACCTTCATTGCCCTACCTGGCCCCAATGACGAGGTTTCCGTTTGTATTGACACGGTTGTACGGGGAATTTCCGAAGGTTGGAGTAAAGAGATTCTTGCAGGTGAACTGGCGAGAATTCTAAGGACCCGACTGAAGGAAAAGATTGGGGTTATGATGCATTATCATCATAATGCGTAATTGATATTGTATTGCAAATGTTCCAAAGGAAAAAGGAGGAGGAATTAAATTGACCCATATCTACAGAGTAGCAAAAGTGGACAAGTCCAAGTGTGTCGGCTGTAAACGATGCGAGCGGCGTTGTCCCACAGGTGCCATCAAGGTAAAACCTGCGGGTGACTGTAAGTATGTTGCCCCCTGCCAAAACACCTGCCCTGCTGGCATCAATGTTCCTGGCTACGTAGCCCTTGCGGGAAAGGGTGACTACGAAGGTGCATATCGTCTCATCCGCAGAGACAATCCTTTCCCTTCTGTTTGCGGCAGAGTCTGCACGCATCCTTGCGAGTCCGCCTGTAACCGCGGCGGTTACGATGATTCGGTGGCGATCCGCGATGTGAAGCGCTTCGTTGCGGATAAAGCATATGACGGCAAGTTTGTAAAGGAGCCTGTATGGCCCAAGAACGGCAAGCGTGTCGCTATCATCGGTGCCGGTCCCAGCGGACTGACCTGCGGTTATTATCTGGCACTTACCGGCTATGAGGTTGATGTGTTTGAGTCTGAGAGCACTGCCGGCGGCGTGCTGCTGTTCGGTATTCCGGAATATCGCCTGCCCAAGGAAGTTCTGGCTCGAGATATCAAGGCCATTGAAGAGGCCGGTGTGAAGATTCATCTGAACACGAAGGTTGGCGAGGATGTCAAGTTTGAGGATCTGACCCGTGATTATGACGCTGTCTACATTGCTACCGGCACCCAGTTCTGCAAAACCGCAGGTGTCATCGGCGAGGATAAGGCTGGTGTTTATCACGGTCTGGACTTCCTGAAAGAGATCAGCCACGGGAATGCCCCCAAAATCGGAAAGAACGTGGTGGTCGTTGGCGGCGGCAACACCGCAATCGATGTTTCCCGCACTGCTGTTCGTATGGGCGCCGAAAATGTGACCATTGTTTACAGACGCCGTGAGGGTGATATGCCCGCAGAGCGGCGCGAGGTCATTGAAGCTTTGGAAGAAGGCGTTCAGCTGCAGACGCTGGTGTCTCCTGTCGAAATCGTTGGCGACGGCAAGGTCGAAAAGATCAAGTGTTCCCGTATGAAGATCGGTGAGCCCGACGAGCGCGGCCGCCTCAGCACCCACGCAATCGAGGGATCCGAATTTGAACTGGAAGCAGACACTGTTATCATGGCAGTCAGTCAGTACGCCGATTTCCCCTTCATCGATAAGGACGAAGTTGAGCTCACAGAGTTTGGCAAGCTGGTTCTGGATGAGGAGCGCATGACCACCCTGCCCGGCGTATTTGCCGGCGGTGATGTGAGCCGTGGTTCCGCCACTGCTATTGAAGCCATTGCAGACGGTAAGCAGGCTGCAATTAACATCAATAACTATCTTAAGGCTCCCACCGGCATCAATCAGGGTGCGGAGATCGAACTGCCTCCCAGAGAGGAATTTGGCTGGAGCAATGCGCTGGTCAGCAGAATGCACAATCTGCCCCGGGAAGAGCGCATTAAGAATAACAAAGAGGTCGCTTTGGGCCTTACTGAGGAGCAGGTCAAGACAGAGAGCCAGCGCTGCTACCGCTGCGTGGGTAAGGCAACCGTAGACGAAAGCATCTGCTATGACTGCGGTATGTGCTGGGAGTATTGCGACCAGGGTGCCATTACCATGGAGCCTCTGCCTGAGGGCAGAACGTTGCAGTATCCTCTGCCTGATACCATGGAGCGTGCTGAAGAAATTCTCGCTATCTGCCGAAAGGCACACTTGCTGCCCATGCAGATCATCTGCAAGTGCGGCCCTACCAACACGGAGGAAATCGTCAACGCTATTCTGGATGGCGCACGCGACATGACAGATCTGACACTCAAGAGCGGTACCAGAGCTGGTTGCACGATGTATTGCGTTGGCCAGATCAGCCGACTTTTTGAGGCATGCGGACGTCCTCTGGAATCCCGCGAAGATGATAACTACCATCCTATCACCCAGACTCTGTGGGACTTCTCCGATGAAGCACTGGACTTTGACCCGATCTTCAAAATGAGAGAAATGCAGACCACTCTGTACAGCGACGAAGTGTTTAATGCGGCTGCAGATGCCTACAGAAAAGTGGTAAAGGAAAGGAGCGAGAAGAAAAATGGCTAATGCAAAAATGTACCCTGCCAGAGTAACGCCCAAGTGTATGCCTTCCGTGTATGGCAATACCCCTGCTATGCGTGGATATGAACTGCCGGGCATGGTCTCTGTCAATGTGCGCGACTTATTTCCCAACATGCCTGAGGCCATTTACGAAGGTGATGACAGCGATCCCAAACTGGTTGAACTGGCTACCCGTAAGGCTCTTGAAAATGTCGACATGTCCAAAATCCATCATGATGACACCGTCAACCTGATTGGCTGCGAGCACGGTTTCTACATCTTTGGCGGCAGACCCTATATCCAGATGCTGAAAACCATCAAGAAGGTCGTGGAAGAGCGGACCGGCAACTACAATGTTCGCCTCAGATGCGTGATGTACCGCACCCCCATGGAAGGCAAAGAAGTTGTCGAATACTACAATCTGATGGAGGAATTTGAGGGCAACGTCGAGTATGTAGCTGCATATGACAAGGCAGTCCCCATCAAGACCAGAGTTGGTACGGTTTACGGCCTGGAGAAGTGCTACGATGCCGACAAGATGATTTTTGCGGCCTACGACGACCCCCGCGAGGTCTACTGCAGTATGTATTACCGCCGCGTATTCAAGGCATTTACCATGGATATGGCCCGCTTTGAGACCCGCAACTTGTATCATCATGCTTTCGGTACCGCTATCGGCCATGGTCCTATTTCCAATATTGTCCCCACCGCGATCTATGACTCTGACTACGTTCAGAGCAAGTGGGTGTTTGGCACTATTTTGCGGACAACGCCCGCTGGTGTTTCCGGCATTGATGCAGATAATAACCTGTATGCCATCGATGACCGCATGATGATCGAAAATCTGAAATGGTATCCTTACATGCATCAGCTGCTGATCTCCCTCAAGGATTACTCCATTGTTTGCGACGGCTCCCGGTGGCCCTACTATACCGCTGCTGCCGGTATCATCGCCGGTGTCAATACTGCTGGCTGGCAGGACCACTACGATATTGATAAGCGATTCAGCGCGCTGGATCTCAGAGCGCTGCCCACCAATGAAGGCTTGAAGGCCATTGTGTATAACCAGACCTGGGTTGGTATCAATGTTACCTGGCCGATGACCCTTCCTACCATTTTTGTGGGCAAGGATCAGCTGGACATGTGGATTGAGGACCCCAACAACAGAGGTATCGAAAACTGGAAGTATACCATGCTGGAAGACACCTTGCCTGATGCAATCAAGAAGGCAGCAGAGATTGCCGGCTCCGATAAGGTCGTCCTCTACGATGGCAGCTTCGGCTTCCTGAATTGCTCTCGTTCTGCAGCAGAGGAACTCTTCGAAAACGCCCCCAAGATCCGCAAGTGGGTGGATGAAGAGCTGTATCCCAAGTACATGAAACAGCGTGGTCTTGAGATTCCCGATTATATGAAGTGATTCTTGCAAGTTTCAAGCAACCAGCAGGCACTCTACTATGGAGAGTGCCTGCTGGGAAAAGTAAATGAACCAAAGAGAATTCACGTTCATAAATAAAGGAGATTCGTGTATGACTTGTTTTGAAAGAGCCCCCGCTAATAAGAAGCGCCTGACCCTGATTGCTGTCTTCGTAATGCTGTTTGCTTCTGTGCTCCAGTCCGGTACTGACTCTGTGATTCTGGCGCTGGCAGCCGCAGAGATCGGTGGCACCGAATACTATGCTTTGGCAAAATCCTTTTCATCCGTGTCTGCGGCTGTCCTGATGCCTATGTTTGCCTATTTGGGCGCAAAGGATCCTTCTCGCAAGAGAAGCCTGTTTATTTGGTCTGCTTTAGCCGGTGCGGTTTGCATCTTCCTTCGTGCAATTGCGACGCATATGGCAATTATTGTGGCAGCTGGCATTCTGCACGGTATGTTTTCTTCCGGTCTCTATGTCATTGGCTATTCTATCATCCGAGATATTTATGACCAAAAGACTGCAGCAAAGTATCTGGGCTTTGTCGTTACCATGAACAGCCTGGGCACTTTGATCGGCCCTATTGTTTCCGGTGTTATGATTGATATGCTGGGTTGGAGAATTGTTTGCCATATCATCTGGATCATTGCTCTGGTCAGCGCATTGCTCGGCATGGCCGGCGTGAAGGTCACCAAGGAAGATGCTGCGGAATTGGCTGTTGAAACGGGTTCCTTTGATCTTAGCGGTACGATTTCTCTGAGCGTTTTCCTGGGTGCGATCAGCCTCTTCCTGGCACTGGGCTCCTCTCTGATTCCCTTTGGCAGCACCACCAGCAATATCCTTTTGGTTGTAAGCCTGGTTGGTCTGGTTGGGCTGATTCTCACCATTCGTAAGAAGGGTAACAATTGCATCATCCCTGTGCCGGTGTTGAAGGATCGGAATACCCTGATTCTGACGATCAATAGTTTCTTGATGAATTTCTCTCTGATTGCCATTTTCTTCTTTATTCCTTCTTACATCCTTTATGTGCTGAATGGTTCCGCTACGCAGTCCGGCCTGACCACTACACTGCTCTCTATTCCCGGCCTGTTCATGGGGCCCATTTACTCCAGAATGATTGCCAATAAGGGCAGTGCAAGGGGTGTTCTGACAATTGGCATGATTCTTCGCGTTGTGGTTCATGCCGCATTCATCTTCATCCTCAGTCCCAGTACCGACCTGATGGTGATCTATGCGCTGATGATTATCGCCGGGTTCTACCAGAGCGCCCATGTTTGTACGATGACCACTGCGCCGCAGATCCAGCTTGCAGCGGACAAGCGCACTTATGGCAATGCGATGATCCAAGTAACCATGGCACTGGGTTCCTCCATCGGCTCTGCAGTTTACTCCATGGTGATTGCTGCCAAGGGTATTGTGGATGGCTTGAAGGTTGCCTTTGTGATTGCCATGGTCGCTGCGATCATCGTGCTGGTCATTTCTCAGTTCCTGGTCAAGAATGAGGAAAACTGATTAAAGACACTTAAGCTGGTGGCATATCATCCCGGTTGAGAGACAAGTGTATACTTGGTTCCCATCTGTTTGATGGCACGGTATGCCACGCAGGCACAAAGGCTCTGTTTCATATGTGCAGGGCCTTTGTGTCGTATTCCCCAATCCTCAGCTGAACGAAACAATATTTGTATTAAAGGAGAATTGAATATGAGTATTTGGAATTTAAATGTGAACTGTGGAATTACATTTGGAGAAGACTCTCGCTTGACAGTTGGGGAAAAGTTGAAAAGCTACGGAGCCACCACCGCGCTGCTTCTCTACGATATGGCCATGGATCAGTTTGGCTATCAAAGAGAGATCGAAAAAGTTATCAATGACGCTAATATCAAAGTAGTTTGTTATCAGGTTGAGGAAGGTGAACCCACCGCCCAGAAGTCTGACCGGGCTTATGATTTCGCAAAGGACAAGTCTGTTGATGCAATCGTCGCCATCGGCGGGGGCAGCACCATGGACACCGGCAAAATGGTGGGAAAACTCTTGGCGAACGGCGGTAAGACGCGGGATTATCAGAATAATCCATGCATTGGAAACACTGTATTTCGTCCGCTCATTGCACTTCCGTCCACTGCCGGTACCGGAGCTGAGTTGACGCCCTACCTGACCTGTGCAACAGAAGACGGGAAAAAAGGCGGTGTTGCCAATACGCCTGTTACCTGTGCGATCGTCGACCCTGTGTTGACTTATAAGCTACCCCCCGTCGTTACGGCCAACACCGGTATTGATGCACTGTGCCACGCTTCAGAGGTGCTGTGCAACTGTACCAGTATACCGAATCCTTTTGCAGACCTTGTTTGTATGGAGGTCATCCGCACCATATTCAAATGGTTGCCAATTGCCTATCAGGACGGCTCCAATAAGGAAGCCCGTAAGTGGATGTCCTATGCGGCAACGATGGGTGGTTTCGCACTTTGCCTGCGCATGATCTCGTTTGGCCACCCAATCGCTAACCAGATTTCCAACACGTTCCATACCCCTCATGGCGCTGGATGCAGCATTGGCATGACTGCTTTCGTACACTACAATGTTACTGAGAATCCCGAATGGATCCGGCTGAACGCAGAGTGTCTTGGCATCCAGCAGGATGGCCTTTCCTATGATGAAGTTGCCGTTCAGGTCGTGAAGGCTTACGACGATCTGCGCAAACTGTGCGGCATGAAGAACATCAAGGAATTAGGTGCAGAAGAGTCCTACGTTGATGAAATCATCGAAAACCTGAAAGCTGACAAAAACCTGGCTTATAATCCCTGTCCGCCGAAGATGGATGTTTTGCAGAAAGTTCTTCATGAAATCTACGCATTATAAAATGAATGCTGACAGGTAAAAGCACAATAAAAGCAGAACACTGGAAGCTCTTTTCTTAGAAACATTTTTTAATCAGGGTGGAGTGTATGGAAAACAAACAGCAAGAACACACTTATGAATCCTCCAATGTAATGCCGTCTCTTGGTGAACGGATCAGTTATGGTGTTGCAGATTTTGGATATGCTTCCGCTTATATGTGGGTCAGCTCGTTCATGACCATCTTTTTTACCGATTATGTCGGTGTTCCAGCTGCGTCTGTTTCGGCATTGCTGTTGGTGGTGCGCATTTTTGATGCAATTAATGATCCAATCATTGGTTCCATTGCAGATCGTACTAAGTCGAAATACGGACGTTATAGACCATGGGTTGCCGTTGGCGGAACAGTCATGTGTCTTATGATTGCACTGATGTTTGCCGTGCAGCCGACCTGGTCTATGGGTGTTAAAATTGCCTGGATGTGGATCGTTTACATTGTGGTCACTGTAGCAGCTACCTGCTATGCTATGCCTTTTAATGCCCTTGGTGGCGTTATTACATCAAATGACGAAGGGCGCGTTAAACTGTCAAATACCCGAATGGTGTGTTCTAGCCTAGGTTCAAACTTTACCAACCTGATTGCTGCAACGCTAATTCTTCTGTTATCTGGTACAAACCGGACCAGCAATACCGCTCAGGGTTATTTTGGAGCTGCGGTATGCAGTGTTGTGATCAGTCTTCCGTTTATCCTCTGGAGTGCGGTCAAGTCCAAGGAACGCGTGCAACCGCCACCTCAGCAAATGGAAAAGAAAAGCAAAATTTCTCTAGGACTTCAGATGAAGTGCTTGTTGGGGAATAAATATGCACTGGGGTGTATGTTCGGTCAGTTTGTAGCCGGTTTTTATACCTACGGCCGATACACAATTATGGCTTACTACTTCACCTATTATGAAGGTGATTTTAACCTGTATTCCATAACCGGCATCATCGGCTTGTTTACCGGCATTGCTGGTTCTGGACTACTCGGCCCTTGGCTGTACAAAGTCATTCAGCATAAGGGCAGAGCTGTGGGTACCGCATTTGGCCTCTCCGGTATTCTCTCCATCCCTATGTTCTGGCTTTCTGCAAAAGGTGTCCTGTTCTGGGTCTTCTACGCTGTTTCCACAGCACTTGGTACTGCGGCATTTGGCCTGCGGTATGGCTGTGACGGCGATAACGCTGACTATGCCGAGTATAAGTACGGTATCCGTGTGGATGGGTTTCTTTCCGCCTTTATCTCTATGATGCTGAAGGCTGGCGGTGCCGTAGGTCCTGCTGTGTTGCTGGTTTGGCTGGATTCCCTGGGCTATGTAGCTAATCAGGCTCAGAATGCCAGTGTACTCAATGCGCTGAATATGGGTATTTCTTTCATCCCTGCAGTCTTGCTTCTCCTTGTTGCATTAAACTTTCTGATTTTTTATGATATGGACAGCAAAAAGCATGCGGAAATTGTGAAAGAATTGGAATGTCGGCGAGGAACTGAAAGCAAATAACATATAAAAGCATTTTGTTTCACCAGATTTTCATGAGAAAAGATTGCAAATTCGAATACTATACAAATTAAATGGATCGAGGTAAATCAGATGAACAAACAGTTTGAAGGTAAGGTTGCATTTATTTCTGGCGGAACCAGCGGCCTCGGTAAGGCTACCGTATATGAATTGGTCAAGCGTGGCGCACGGGTCATTTTTGTCGGCAGAGATGATGCCAAGGCTCAGGAAGTTATCAACAAATGCAAAGAACTGGGCGGCGAGGCTGAATATAAGAACTGCGATATTACAAAGCATCAAAATGTGATTGATGTTTTCGGGTATATTCGAGAAAGATACGGAAAGCTTGACTTTGCAGGCAATGTTGCCGGTACGGGGATTCCCTCCACCCAAATTGACGATACCACAGACGATCAGATTGATATGATGATCGATATCAATTTGAAGGGCCTGATTTACTGCATGATTGAAGAAATCAAGATTATGCGGGAGCATAGCTTCGGTCGCATCGTCAATATTGCTTCCGGTGCAGCAAATATTGGCGCTCCCGGCATGGCTGTTTTGGCAGCATCCAAGGCAGGCGTTGTTGGTGTAACAAAAAATGCATGCTTTGACGTGGTCAGGGACGGCATCACTGTGAACAGTATTTCTCCTGGTGCCATTGAAACGGAGTTGGTTCAGTCCATCAAATATACGCATGCAGAGGAGTATAAGTCATATAGTAATAACATGCCTATCGGCAGATTTGGTATGCCGGAGGAAATTGCACATGGTGTGTGCTTCTTCTTTGAGGATGAATCTGCCTTTATTACTGGTGTGAATCTGCCCATTGACGGCGGCTTCTGCGCTGGAAAAATGGTGCGCTAATTCTCTGCCTGTATAATCTCGCAACTTTGCAATATTCCCAAAAGGGCACGTTGCAAAATAGTGCCTAACATTGCGGATAGGAACCCGAAAGGGCTTCCTAATCGAGATAAGGGCGGTTAGCCCCGTCCTCTCACACCGCTGTACGAAGGGCTCCCTATACGGCAGTTCAATCGTATAGTGCAGAGACTCGTACCTGCTGGATAGATTATAGCATCCGGTTCGTGCAAGTCTCTCGTTTGTAATAGAACTTGTTAATGTATCCTGAATAATAGAAAAAGCGTAAGTACACTCAATAATCACCTGCACCGGCGAAGTATCTTACACCACTCATGGTTGGAGCGTTTTTGTTTTCCGTAGTTCTTGGGATCGCCTTTGAAATGTACCCGGCTGCAAAAGTATCCGGAATGATGCCGATGGCAGCACTCGGGTCGGAATAGAGGCTTGAAATTTTTGGATGACATATAAAGTGTTGTGCTATGTCTCTAATCAGATATTGAGCCCACTTCTCTTTGATAACAGCGTATCAAAATGTGGAATTCACAAAAGTAAAATACGCAAGCGGTGAAATCTGGAGAAGCGACACAAACTAAAGTTCGTTTAGAAACGCAAGAGAGATTCTTGCGTTTCTTGGACAACATAAGAGAATTTAAAAGAAAGTTAAGAAATGCCTTGCGATTCTTCTTTACTTTTTGCTTGGCTTGTGTTATCTTGGCCCGTTAGTGGAGAGTGTCGCCATTTGGTTGACTATGCTGGATAAGCCACACAGTCCTAAATAGCGGTTTGTGACGGTGTGACTTAACTATTACTGCTTTTTATTAGGATGTAGAGATGAATGACCACACAAACAGCCACAGACCTGCGTGGAATATGTGGAAACGGTGGACTTAAAAGGTGCTGGAAATCAAATGAAACGGAACGGAAATGACCATAAACGAACGAAAAATATTATAAAAAGTTTCAAATGTCGGTTGACGTGCAGGGGGTCACAGGTTCGAGTCCTGTATCGTCCACCATCGAAAGTTCCGCTTTCTGTTGAAAGCGGAACTTTTTTATAATTTTTTCGCAATTTTCATGCGTGTTATGTAACCTTATTTTATCCCTGACCACTCAACCAGCCACAGTCAGGAAAAATACGGGCCTCCGAGAGCAGTTCGCCCTGGGAGGCCCGTTTGTTCAACCTGCCAGTTCTGCCTGCTTCCGCCGCTTTTTCTCGGCGGCGATCTCCGCGATCAGCCGGGCCAACTTCTCCTTGCACGCCGCCTCTGTA
>PPYF01103236.1_pt1 | contig 14727 bp, 18 predicted proteins | sample 1559871 | NCBI WGS metagenome assembly PPYF01 (sample SAMN08240021, study PRJNA423297) | Human gut metagenome, whole genome shotgun sequencing project. | reverse complement strand
CAAAAATACTTCCGGGTGATACAGCTCTTTTGCAATTTCCACAACTTCCGGCAGATATATCTCCACCAGCCTGCTTTTTGCGAGTGCATCTCCTTCCAATACTTTTTCAAACAACGCTTCTCGTTCTTCTTCAGCAGCTTCTCTGATTCCGCCAATATCTTTCATATACTCTTTAAGATATCGTTGTTCTTCCTCAGTAAATACGGCCTTGTTTTCCTCACTGCTCGTCACACTTCCACCAGTCTTCTCATAGCCTTTTACGACTATCTTTTGTGCTAAAAGATAGTCGAAGACTAATTCTGTCTGTTCCTTTGACAAATGTTCCTCTTCAAAATAACATTCTACCTCGTCTATTGTAATCTGGCATCCATTCTCTTCTGCCATCTTCAAGATACCGCTTAGTTTTTCACGAAATTCTATTCTTCCTCCCATATATACCTCCATATTGTTCTTGTGTATCTCTATTATGTCACGATAACTGTCTGATATCCAGCTCTTTTTAATCTTTGTTCCATCGCAGTCGCCTCATCCAGTGTCCCATAATTTCCGACCATCACACGGAAGAATCCGTTAGACTGTTCTACACGTGCCGGGAAATCCATCTCTGTCAGTTCATTTTTCAGGTTGTTGGCATACACCTCATTCCGAAACGCCCCTGTCTGTACTTTATATCTATTTGTACTCGGTGCATTTTCAACCTCCAGTGTATCTAAAATCCCTTCTGCGATTGCCTGTGCAATATCATAAAAATGGCTGTCAAACAATTCATTGTCCACATCCGAGTTGATAAATCCCACTTCTACCAACACTGCCGGCATCTTTGTCCTCCGAAGCACGATAAGATTCGGTCTCGCCTTCACACCAAGATTCACAAACCCGACCGTCTCTAACTGTGCATTGATGTTTTTTGCCATTTCATATTTGATTCCCGACAAATCATACACCAAAGATTCCACTCCTGACACAACATTGTCAGTCGGAAACGAATTGCGGTGAATCGATACAAAAAAATCCACTCCCGCAGCATTTGCTTCCTGCGCTTTTTGAAGCGGCGACTCGTAGATGTCCGTCGTTCTCGTATATTCTACATCAATCCCGTTATTTTGTAAAATTTCCCCGATTGCCAGTGTCAGGCGAAGCGTATCATCCTTTTCCTGCCGTCCCTGATAGACTGCACCGGGATCACGTCCGCCGTGTCCGGCATCGAGCATAATTGAATATGGCATAAAATCTCTCCTATGTTTTCTTTATATACCATTATATGTGCACTGCATATTTATGTGTCACTTTTAATCAATCACAAAATACTGCCCGGATTTCCAATTTAATTAAAAACTTCTCAGCTTATCTTCCTCATCCGAATCCGCTATTTTAATTGACTTCACAACTACATAGTATCCTGCATTAGCGTTGATCGGAATCCACACTTTGTCCCCTACCTTGTGTCCGAGCAGTGCTTTTCCAATCGGAGACTCTGTACTTACAAGTCCCTGAAGAGAATTTCCACGCACAGTCGTCACAATTTTATATGTCTCTACATCATCTTCGTCTTCAAAATACAACTCCACAATCTTGTTCAGTCCGATTTCATCGTCTTTTGATTCATCACTGATCACTTCTGCTGTCTTTATCATTCTTTCCAAATACCGTATTCTGCTTTCGTTCCTGTTTTTTTCTTTCTTCGCAGCATGGTATTCAAAATTTTCACTCAGATCACCATGTGCTCTCGCCTCTTTCACATCTTCCAATAGTTCTTTTCGCACCACGACTTTTCGATGTTCTATCTCCGCTTTCATTGCATCAATATCTTTTTGTGTCAATTGATTATACACGCTCACCACTCCTAGCTGGATTTTTCTATTTTCAAAAGAAACAACCGCCCGCAAGAAATTGTCCTGAAATTCCGCAGACATAGAAAATTCCACCCTAACCGTAAAGGTATAAGGGTGGTTCTATGTTGGAAATCCGCAACGATAACTCAAGTAAATGATTGTTCTCTTATTGATATCTTATCACGTTTATATAATGCTGGCAACTGCCGGCAGGATTGTAACTTCTCTTCACAATTATTTTTTCACTTTTTCGTATGTAAATGTATGAAGAAATCTCTGCGCCCGCTCTGTTTTCGGGTGTTCAAAAAACTCTTCTGCTTTTCCTTCCTCCACAATGATTCCTTTATCTAAAAAGATTACACGATCTGCTATTGCCTTTGCAAAAGACATTTCATGTGTCACGATGACCATCGTACGTCCCTGTTTTGCGAGATCCAAAAGTACCTCAAGCACCTCCCGCACCATCTCCGGATCCAGTGCCGCTGTCACCTCATCAAACAAAAGCACTTCCGGATGCATGCAAAGGGCCCGCACAATTGCAACACGCTGTTTCTGTCCTCCGGAAAGTTGGCGTGGATAGCCGTCTTTCTTTTCTTCCAGCCCGACTCGTTTTAAAAGTTCCAATGCTTCTGCCTCTGTCTCCTGCTTATTGCGGTTCTGCACCAATTTCGGCGCCAATGTAATATTTTGAAGGATTGTCTTATGCGGGAAAAGCTCATAGCTTTGGAACACCATCCCCACTTTCTGACGAATCTCCATAATATTTTTAGATCTGCCATCTACGGTTTCTCCACAATAACTGATTGTTCCCTTTTCGATAGGCTCCAGCCCATTCATACACCGAAGAAGGGTGCTTTTCCCACATCCGGAAGGCCCAACAATCACTACAACCTCTCCTTTTCGAATAGATAATGACAAATCCTCGAAAATAACATTTTCATTGTATTTCTTTGTAACCTGCTCTATTTTTATTAATTCTTCCGCCATATTATACCCATTTCCTTTCCAAGTATTTTGAAAACATACTGATCGGCCAGCATGCAATAAAGTATAAGACAAATACCGCTGCAAAAACACCAAATGCCGCATTTGGAGACGAAGTACGGTTCGCCTCAATAATCTGCTGACCAACTTTTAAGACTTCGACCACCCCGATCATCATAATCAAGCTAGTTGTCTTGATCATTCTTGTGATGAGATTCATGGACAGTGGAATTAATCTTCGCAATGTCTGCGGCATTACAATATGTAAATAGATTTGCAGCTCACTCATCCCCAATGCTTTTGCACTCTCATATTGGTGTTTTGGAATGCTGATCAATGCACCGCGGACAAGATCCGCCATTTCCGCTGTTCCCCAAAAACTAAATACAATAATAGATGCTTTTTCTGCCTCAATATCGATTCCAAACACTCTGGTCGCTCCAAAGAAAACAATAAAAAGCAATACCAGCTGAGGCATAATTCTTACAATTTCTAAATAAACACGGGTGAACACCTTGAGAATTACATTTCTCCTTGTCATTAAAACTCCCACTATCAAGCCGAGAAAAATACTAATCACAACTGCTATCAAGCTGATTCGCAAAGAAGTCCAAAGCCCTATCAGAAGACGCTGCATGTTAGATCCTTTTAGCAAAACATCAAACCCCAAATCCTGCATAACGCACCTTCCTTTCTACAATGTTCCCAATAAGGGATACCGGCAATAAAATAATGAGATAAAAAATCAAAAGCAACACAAGGCATTCCGTTGTTTTATAATACAAGCCTATCAAGTCTTTTGCTGTAAACATCAAATCCATCAAACTGATTGCCGAAAACACACTCGTCTCCTTCAGCAAAAATATGATATTCGCGACAAATGCCGGTACACTGATTGAAATGGCCTGCGGGAGAATAATATGCCTCACCGCCTGCTGCCTGCTCATTCCCAGCGAAAGTGCGCTTTCCATCTGGATTTGTTCTACGGACTCTAAACCGCTTCGAAAAGCTTCCGCCATATATGCGCCGCCCAAAAACGCCAATCCTAACACTCCGCAAAATTCTGCTCCAATGGATATTCCCAATTTCGGTAAACCAAAATACAGAAAAAACAGTTGTACCAGCAATGGAGTATTCCGGAATAATTCGATATATCCACCTGCGATCGTGCTAAGAACCGGCACTTTATAATGCCGAATCAAAGCACAGAACAAGCCAATTACAATCGCAAACAAAATACCAATCCAACCAATCTTTAAAGTTAATATACAAGCCTTCTCATATAGCGGAAGGTATGATTTCATTGCTTCCCAATTCATTCTTTGATTTTATCTCCTTCCGTTAGTTGCTCTCCACAACACCACTTTCTACTACCAGCGTATCTTCGTAATCAAGTCCATAAGCATCCGCAAGCGTTTCCTCATAATCTTTATGGAAAAATTTCTCTTTTCCCAATGTCTCTATTTCTTCATTCAGCCAGTCTAACAGAGAAGTGTTTCCTTTTGTAACAGCCGGTGCAATCGTGTCCGAACTTCCAAGTGAGTCAATTCCAATGGTATACCCTTCATTTTCTTTCGCAAATGCTATAACTTCTGTGTTGTCATTCGCCCATGCAACTCCGGTTCCATTCTCAAATGCACTTTTTGCTGCCGCATATGTATCAAATTTCTGTAATTTAATATCCGGATAATTCTTCGTCAGATAAGTCTCTGCTGTAGTTCCCGAAATTACAATCACCTGTTCATCCGCACCAATCTGACTCAAGTCAGTTATCACATGATCCTTGTGTGACACCACACCAAGAGAAACATTCATGTATGGCAAAGCAAAATCAACTTCTTCTGCTCTTTCATCTGTCACTGTAAAGTTTGCAAGAATCACATCAACCTTCCCAGTCTGCAGATACTCAATACGGTTCGCCGCCTCGGTAGATACATAGTTAATCTTTACCCCGAGATCCTTTCCAAGTCTTTCGGCAAAATAAATATCGTATCCTTGATACTCTCCATTTTCATCTACATACCCAAATGGAGCTTTATCTGAAAATACGCCTATATTGATGGTACCGCTTTTCTTAATCTCATCCACTGTTCTATAGGTTGTTTTTGATGATTTTGACGACTGGTCTGTCTTTCCGCATCCTGCTAATAATCCGACTGCCGCCACCGCTGCAAGACCTACTGTACTGATTTTTTTCAAAAACTTCTTTCTCATAATAAATATCCTCTCTTTCTCTTATTGTTATTTTACATTTGTCCGAAATTGAGCGAAAAAAAACGGGAGTCTTTCAACTCCCGGACAAAATGGCATATGTAACATTTAATCTAAATGTTCTTTACAGGCGCACAGCAATGTATGTCGAAACACCTGGCCATATAAAAATGCCCGGGAAAAAATCATTCGACAGAAACACATCATATTATTTACAGTAATGTTATAAATTTTCATTGCACTCGCCTCCTTAATCATAGTCTACTCAAATTCGTTGTTGTAATATTACACCCATTCACCCACTATGTCAATAGGTTATTTTATTTTTTCTTTAAAAATGATATACCTAGTGATATAATAGGTAAAAGAAAGGAGGTTTCTTTATGATCTCAACCAAAGGGCGCTATGCCCTACGCGTACTGATTGATTTGGCTGAACAAGATACAACCACATATGTTCCTTTGAAAGAAATTGCAAAAAGGCAGGGAATATCAGAAAAATATCTTCAGCAGATTGTAAAAATACTTGTCGGGAAAGGATTGTTAACTGGAATCAGCGGAAAAGGCGGCGGTTACCGACTAACTGCCAGCCCTGAAGAATATAATGTAGGAGAAATTTTAGAATTGATGGAAGGCAGCCTTACAGCGGTAGCCTGCCTGGCTCCCGATACGAATACTTGTTCCAGAAGTTCCCACTGTAAAACGTTGCCTATGTGGAAAAAATTCGACAATCTTGTACATGATTATTTCTTTCATATAACAATTGCCGATCTGGTCAATGGAACTGTTTAGAATATTGTAACTTTAAAGAAACAATTGCCGATTTCTTGGATGTTCTGGAGGATTTGCAATACGTGGTAATGCTTTGCGCTCTTTTGGAGGTGTGTCCTCTGCAGCTATCCAGTTATACAATTGCTTTCTTGTTGGATACCCTAAAATTCATATTGTTTCAGAAACTGAATCTGTTTGATGAAATACTTTTAATGCGACTTCTTTTTTCTCTTTTGAATACATAAAAAGGCTCCTTTCGGAGTCCTATGAAAGTCCAGATTTTTATCCGCACCCCCCTCTCCAATTGCCAAACACAATTGTTCCTTTTTCTCAGAAATCGACACTCTCCATTATTACAATTCATATAATGATATTCATTTTGACAAAAGTTTTACCATCAGGCATCCTGAAACAGTTGTAAAATTCGCAGAAAACTGGAGTTCCTTCATAATATCTTTCTGGGTCTACCCATTTTGCTCACAATTACTACAAACAACGGACGCTTTCCTTTTTGTTATCCTCTACTTTAGCATCATATGTTTTCAAATAATTGATGCATTTATCCTTGATATTATAAAATTCATTTTTTCCTCATCTGTCAAAAAAAGAGACGACTACTCGCCTCTTTTTCAGGTTCTCTCTTTATAATGGGACTCACCTAAGACAATCTTTTGTCTATAATAAGTATATGCAATTTTTCTATAAAATCAATATAATTTCATAGAACACAAAAAACCTCCCAAAACCAAGAAGTCCTGAGAGGTTTGCAATTTGTTTGAAATTGTACGTTCCCAAACGTATGATTAACGTTTAGAGAACTGTGGTGCTCTACGAGCTGCTTTAAGTCCGTATTTCTTACGTTCTTTCATACGTGGATCACGTGTTAAGTATCCGGCTTTCTTAAGAACTGGTCTGTAATCAGCATCAGCTTGAAGTAAAGCTCTTGCGATACCGTGACGGATAGCTCCAGCCTGTCCTGTGTATCCTCCACCGTGTACATTTACTAATACGTCGAATTTGTCAACTGTCTCTGTAGCAACGAGTGGCTGACGAACTACAACTTTTAATGTCTCTAATCCAAGATATTCATCAATATCTCTTTTGTTTATTGTAATTTTACCTGTTCCAGGTACTAAATATACTCTTGCGATTGATTTTTTTCTTCTTCCTGTTCCGTAGAATTTTGCATTAGCCATTATAACTTCCTCCTTTCAACCTTTCCTTAAAATGTTAATACTTCTGGTTTCTGAGCTTGTTGTTCGTGCTCTGGTCCAGCGTATACGTGTAATTTTTTGATCATACTTCTTCCCAAAGGTCCTTTTGGAAGCATTCCTTTAACTGCAAGTTCAATTACTTTTTCAGGTTTCTTAGCCATCATTTCTCTTAATGTAGTCTCTTTCATTCCTCCTACATAGTCTGAGTGATGATAGTAGATTTTCTGATCTAATTTTTTACCTGTTACTTTAATTTTTTCAGCGTTGATTACAACTACGTAATCACCTGTATCGATGTGTGGTGTATATTCCGGTTTATTTTTTCCTCTTAAAACTTTAGCGATCTCAGAAGTTAAGCGTCCTAATGTGCATCCTTCTGCATCAACTACATACCATTTTCTTTCAATCTTGTCTGGATTAGCCATGTAAGTTTTCATTGGGTGACCTCCTAATAATTTTTATCAAGTTAATATCTTCTTTCTATTAGAATCAGTCCACTCCGGGGCTTTGGTGTAAACTGTTTCCTCTGTTTTCATACTGATTTATTATATTATTATTATCGGCTGATGTCAAGCCTATTTTTCCTTGAGTTTCCGCAAAATGTAATGCAAAAGTGAATATAGTCTTCCAAAGTACCAATCTACCGATTTTTTGAACGATTTAGAATGGCAGATGCAGAATTAGAGGCACTTTAATAAGCCCTGCCGATAATAGCAGATTGACTTTATAAAAATATGATTGGGGAACGCCATACACAAAGTAAGATAAAAGTTTAATGCATGGATTGCTTTCAGCTTCTGTACCCAAAAATTTTCAAACTGGAACACCTGCTTTTTATAACGGAAATATTTTTCAATCTTCCATCGCGAGAAATAAAGTCTTGCAATCCCTATCACGTCATCTTTTAACCTAATTTCTTTGTTAGTTGCAAGCATTATGCATTTTACCTTTATAAAATAGAGTCAGTTTTACTTTGCCTTCCCTTCTGTTACGTAATTCGGTGGCATGTACCCATTTATTATGGTATAGAAGCTTACGTTTTCCTGCCAGACGAATTACATAATCCTGATTCATAGCATTCAGTTTTAGAAATATCTTGTTGTCATCGTAGCCACGATCCATAATAAAAGTTGCGTTACCAAACAAAGAAGCTGCACGTTCCATGGCAGAGAAAGTAATCGTATTGATGGAAGTAAAGTTCTTCTCATTTGAAGAATGGATTTCGGAAAAGATACTGACAGAATGCAAGCATACCGTAATTCATGTCAGCAATAAACTTTCTTTCCGGTTTCGGAAGAGTTTTTGAAGTTTTATTGGAAAAAGATTCCTTATTTTGGTGCATTTTTTGAAAGTTGTTTATAACGATGCAGCAAAAGTAGGTGCTGTGGATAAAACTGCGGAAACTCAAGTATTTTTCCTGTTTCTACTGTGATTTTCGCAATTTCCAGCCAATTCTCCGCATCAAGTTCATTCCTCTTAGAATCCATCTGCGGATTGCAAGAGAAAAACACCATAGTTTCACGTAAAAATGATACCGGCGATTCTTCTGGCAGTCTACATATTTTTTCCCTCTATAGAATCCCCTCAACACGCCGAGTACCTTCTCGTCTGTGATTCCATGCTCCAACACCCATTGGTTATCCCCGCACAATACATAGCTGTCTGGTCGAACCTCCATCACTCTGTGAAGAATGTAAGTTTCGTTCGTTCTTTTATAAAGAATGACGTCATAGTTCTGGATTCCTTGTCCGGGTTTCACAAGATGCAGCATATCCCGCTTCGGCCGGATACACGGAAGCATACTGACACCAGATGCAGTTGTAAAAAGTTCTCCCGTCTCAGCGAGAATCTCCTCCATTTTTTTCACCATTTCGCATCCCCACCTTTATGCTTCCAAAATCCCAGCCTCGAGTAACTGACTTGTAAATGTCTCCACATCTTTATTCGCCTGCTCTTCTGTCATCTCATAGTGATCTAGCATCGCTATCACTAAGGATTCTTTCGTCTGTTCCTGTTTCAGTAATTCCCAGAGAAATGCTCCTGTTTTGTTTGTCTGCATCATTCCTTTAAAATCGCCCGCTCCGGCTCCAACCGCAACTGCCACAAATTTCCCTGCTACTTCTCTCATCATAAATCCTACTCTAATCTTCATTTACTTCTCCTTTCATCATCTCATACGCTGTCAGTACCGCTTCTTCCGAAATATTACATTTCATTCGATAAATCGGAACCTCACTGATCAACTGATCCAAAAGTTCCAATGATTTCCCTGCCAACTCTTCATTTCTAGGGACAATGGTCTGGCGCATGAAAAGCGGGATTGCCTCCCAGACGCCGATTCGCTCGATTGTATTTTTCTCTCCCCGCTCCAACATGCAAATCCCCTGAAGCACCGCCTTCCGATTCAAATTTTCATCCGTTTTTCCGCTAAATGGCGTTCCATATGCTGTCCACCCGGATTCTTCTTTGCGAATCGCCGGTTTGTCGTCATTAATAATCAACGCCCTGTCTTCTCCGAAATACTTTTGCCATTGTTTTGTATGTGTCGACTTTCCAGTCCCACTGTCCGCCGAGAAAAGATATGCCTTTCCATCCACTTCCACCGCAGAAGCGTGCAACATGATTCCGCCTTTCCCAATAAATTTTCTGTAAAATTCAGAACCCGCAAAAATATATTCGCACTGTGCTTCTGTGAGATGTGACTGCTCTTTCTGTTTCTCTTCACAAAACTGTTTTGTCAACGTCAGACAGATATCCATCGCTTCCGCTCTTTCAAACCGATACGGCTCCATCTTCCGACGCAGCATTTCGTAATGCGGTTCATACTCTGTGATACATTCTGCAATCTTGTAACGCATAGCTCCTCCTTCTTATGAAAAAGGACTTGGTTGTTTTCTTCCAAGTCCTCTCCCGATTAGTCAATTGTAAATTCTTTTTCTACCTTTACAAATTTTCCATCTTTTTCCACATACATACTCAGGTTATATCTTCCCGGCTTAAATGCTCCATTCATTGCAATCATACGAACTTTCTTTTGCTCACTATCCAAAAACTCAGTCGACCACATTACTCTTCCCGGAGAAGTCCCCTCAATCACTTCAATTTTAATCAAACTTTGATTTGGAAGCCAATCAATTCCGGTTGTGAATGTAATATCCAGACAAGTTCTCATAGAATCTGAGTATTCTTTATTATACACAATCGACTCAATTGCAGGTTTCGACTCATCCGGCTTTACCGGTGGTACATATTCTGGAATTGTGTAATGATCTACAAATGTAGTAACATTTCCCTTTGTGTCCTTATACAGTGCAAAGATATCTTTTTCTACCCCATCATATGTAAATTCTATTGTATTCAGTCCACTATATATTCTTTTCATTACCGACGGATACGATCCATCCAATATTTTTGAAACTGTCGGTGTGTTATTCTCCCACCAGTTATAGGAACCATTCCATGTATACAATCCATAGTAAACATATCCATCCTTATCTGATGTAAAGCTGTATTTCACCTTATTTTCGGCAACACGTTCTACTTTTTGTCCTTTGATAGACGGAGGATTAAATTCTGCAACGAATGTTTTCTTCGCTACGGTTCCATCTGAGAATGTTATTTTCGCTGTATACTGATTATCCTTATGCATATAATTGTCTGGAATGATAATTGTATACGTCTTTCTATCCGCACTAACTTTCAACTGTGCTCCATCAGTTGTAATCTCTGAATCTGTAGGACAGATAAATGAAAAATTACTCAATGTCAGTTCTTCTTCCGGTGCCTTATTCAATACAATTGTAATTGTATTTCTTGGATACTCATCTACAGATTCAATCCAATACTCTTTAGAAGTATTCGGATCTTCCTGTACTGTTCCATTAATCGTAAGTGGTCCCCATACGTCTGAACTTCTTCCATCGTGTGCTTCCAACACATAGTACAGCGGATAAGAAATTCCGTCTTCCAATCCTCGAAGGATCACTTTGTTAAATCCTTCTTTGATTTCCTGTTTATATCCTTTTTTCACAGTCTCAACGGAAGGAATGTCCGCTGCTCTGCTAACTTGTGTATGCCCAGGAATATATACATAGACAAATCCACCTTCATCCACATCAAACAAGTCAAACTCTGCTCTAGTAGGCTCGCTTCTTAAAACAGTTGCTTTGCTCACTGTCGGGCAGTCTATTTTATAACTAAAGTCTTTCTGAATAATTTTTCCAGATGGTAATTGAATCGAAAATGTATACGTATCATCTTTTGCAAAAACAGATGTCGTAACATTATAAACTCGATTATCTTTCGTCTCCACTTTTACAATCGTCATATCTGTTCCACCGTGACAGAGAATCGTCATATCTTCTTTTCGAAGCGGTTGCTCGGTCGCTCTTTCCAATGTCACAATCATACGGTTTGTGCCACTTACTTCCATAGATACGATACTATTTGAAAGAACCTCTACCTGCACATCATTCTTTCCATTATCTTCTACTTTGTCAATCTTTCCATCTCCGGAAATTGTAGAATCATTGCCATTTAAAACAGCATCTTCCACTGTTCCATTCACTGTAATGTTAGAACCACTTGCATTCTCTGACACAGTCAACTTTTCTGCCGGTGTATTCACAACAAAATTTTCTACTTTGTTATTAACTGTTACTTTCGCAATTTTCAAATCACCTGTAACAGTCATGTTGCTTGATGCACTGAGTTCCGTTACGTTTGAACCGGCACCAAGATTCAGTACAAGGTTTCCTGCTGTTCTGCTTTTTCCGGCCGCCTTACTTATTTTATCAAACGATACATTGTTCGCTGTGATTGTACAACTCGCATCTGCCGCAACTTCCAAATTTCTCACACGGATATTATCCAAAATAATCTCTCCGCTGTTTACAGAACTATCCACGATCACTTTTTTGTAATTTCTAATTTTTGAAGTTGCTTCTAATGTGTACTTACCATTTTTCAAATCAGATGCTGTAATTGTGGTTGTATCTTTTGTCACTTTTTTTGCATCGTCACATGCATCAATTACATTTTTTGCAAGCCATGACTTCTGACTTGTTGCAACATCTGCCGAACTAATCATATCTTGAGCAGTTGTGTACGGTGACTGTGTCAATGTATTTCCATATGTTACCTCACCATCTACACTAATATAAGAACAAACAGCATATCTTGTATTAAATCCAGATCCGCTGATTCCAGTCAATACTCCGGTAAAGTAAATTTTATCCTTTGTTGTCTTCCAGACCTCTTCTCCCGGAATATTCAATACATTATATACTTTCTTATTATAGGTATAACTTTTACCTATTTCCAATGTACCACTCACTTTTTCCAGTACAGTTGCCGGCAATGCCACTGTTCCGTAAGCGACCTTCTTACCTTCCGCCTGCAATTGCTCTACATATGCTTTGTCAACTGCTGAAATCGTACGAAGTCCTACTTTCTCTCCTGTACGAATCTCCATTGACTCTGTTGTAACATGTGTCTCTGTCTCTGCGGCAAATACCATTCCCACACTGCCAAATACACATAAGAAGGCTAATACTATCGTCAGCCATATTTTGGTTGTTTTTTTCTGCATTCCTTTTTCTCCTCTGTTATTCATTCCATTCCTCTGGAATTTCTATCTCATTATCAAGATTTTTTGTCATATCTTCAGTCGATTGTCCCTCAACATCATCTTCAATATCTTCACTCCTGGAAGATGTATCTTCATTTTTGTTCTGATCTTCTATATTCTCATTCTGTTCCTCTGTCTGTTCTTGTTGCATAGGTGCATGTTGTTCTTCACTTTTTGGAGAAGCCACCTCTTTCCCTTTAAAAAAGCTAGCAACCAAAATCACTCCACCACAGATAAGAATGAATGTAATCAGAATCATAATTGATTTCTTTTTCTTCATAGAACACCTCTATTAAGCTTTGTTAAATCTAGATTAACCCAAGTCTTCATCTCCCCAATCGCCTGCATCATGATCATTATCCAACCCACTCATCAAAATTACATCTTCCGCATCAAATTTCACAATCTTCAATTCCAATGTTTCATATGTTTCTTTCATCATCTTTACTCTATCTCCTCTTTTGTTTCTTTTGATTTCCGGCAAATTATATCGTATTTTTCTGTGAGATTCAATCTTTTTTTCTTCGTCTTTTTTCCGATTTTTTTCCTAATTCCTACCATTTTCCTGATCATTATAAACAATGACTTGCTCAATTCAATCGACAATCGGTTTTTCGTATGATAAAATAGGCATTAGCAAATGCTAACACCGAGGAGGGAACTACAATATGTGGGCTTATGAAAGTGTTTTTTATCAAATATATCCAATCGGATTTTGCGGTGCTCCAACCGAAAATGACGGCGTCACGGTTCCACGTATTCGCAAACTTATGGATTGGACAGACTATTTAAAATCTCTTGGTATAAGTGCCGTTTTACTGAATCCAATCTTCGAATCTGACAATCACGGATATGACACCCGTAATTTTCTGAAAATTGACTGTCGTCTTGGAACGAATGAAGATTTTTCCGATGTCTGTAAAACTCTGCACGAAAATGGAATCCGAATCGTTTTAGACGGTGTATTCAATCATGTCGGTCGTGGTTTTTGGGCTTTTCAAGATGTAAAAGAAAAGAAATGGGACTCTCCATACAAAGACTGGTTTTATCTTAATTTTGACGGTGACAATGCATATCAGGACGGTTTTTGGTACGAGGGCTGGGAAGGACATTTTGAACTTGTCAAACTCAACCTACAAAATCCTGCCGTCTCCGATTATCTGTTGGAGTGTGTAAAACAGTGGATTGAACAATTTGATATTGACGGGCTTCGTCTGGACGTTGCCTACAGTTTAGACCACAACTTTATGAGAAGGCTCCGCAGCTTTTGTCAGGAATTAAAACCGAATTTTGCTTTGATCGGAGAAGTGCTGTTCGGAGATTACAATTTGATTGTAAATGACGAGATGCTCCACAGCTGTACCAATTACGAATGTTACAAAGGACTTTTTTCCAGTCTGAATGATATGAATTTATTTGAAATCGCACACTCTCTGAACCGCCAGTTTGGTCCTGAACAGTGGTGTATTTATCGCGGAAAACATCTGATGACATTTGCAGACAACCACGATGTCACAAGACTTGCAAGCATTTTAAAGAATAAGGAGCATATCCGAATCGCCTACGGAATCCTGATGGGCATGCCGGGAATTCCCTGTCTTTACTACGGAAGCGAATGGGGAGAGGAAGGAGTCAAAGAAGCAAATAATGATTACACACTGCGTCCATGTTTTGAAAATCCAAAGCCAAACGAACTGACCGATTGGATTCGCCGCTTGATCATGCTTCGCCAGTCAAGTGATGCGCTTTGTAATGGAGATTACCGGAATGTGGCAATTCAAAATCATCAGCTCATCTTTGAACGAAAGACCGACAAGGAGAGAGTTCTTGTTGCCGTCAATGCATCGGAGCAGGAATACACAGCTCGCCATGGCGATTTGAACGGAAGCAGAACAGAATTAATCACAGAGACGGAGATTACATTAAATGGGGAACTCACACTTCCACCGTATAGTGTGCAGTATATTCGATTTTAGGTTAAAATCCAAATATACAAAGGCACTCAATCATTGTACCGACCCCCAAAAGTTAGACCTAAAAATCTAACGATTGGAGGTCGGTATTTTTATGTCCAAATATAGCTATGA
>PPYF01158002.1_pt1 | contig 14728 bp, 8 predicted proteins | sample 1559871 | NCBI WGS metagenome assembly PPYF01 (sample SAMN08240021, study PRJNA423297) | Human gut metagenome, whole genome shotgun sequencing project. | reverse complement strand
CGACTCCCCCCTCTCTCCCTCTGGACACCCCTCTCCCCGCAACGAGAAAGGGGCTGCTCGCCCCTTTCAGACCCCAAAGAAGTAGGCTCCACCCGAAAATACTGAAGATTCACGCCTGTTCGGCGTGAAGATCTTTTAACCGTATTTTCGGCTTCCACCGATTGGAACGCCCCTCAGTCGCTGCGCGCCAGCTCCCCGGTGAGGAGCGTTGCCGTAAAAGGCATTTAATTTGCTGCGCTTTGGCCGCAGGCCAACAGCAGCCGATGCCACTTCCCGTAACGCCCTCTCCCGTGAAAAAGCAAATCCGGCGGGGCCGCAGCCCTGCCGGATTTGCAAAATCTAAAATAATTCTTCTGCGATTTATGCCCAGAGCAACGCGGAGGGCATTCTAAATCGTTTGCCTTCCAGAGAACAGGCCACTTTCCTTAACGCCCATCCGTGAAAAAACAATCCCGGAAAATCCGCAGATTTTCCGGGATTGCATATCTTTAAAAATAATTTTCCGCTGATATTGCCAGAGCAAAGCGGAGGCAATTCCAAATCGTCCTGCTTACTCCGTGATCCGCCCTGCCGCGCTGGTCTCCAAGACCGGGTAGGCGGTGCGGGTGCAGCGCACGGCGCAGCGGGCCCGGCCGCCGGTGGTGCAGGTGAACAGGGTCAGGTCCCAGGCGTCCTCGTCGCTGGCCGTGATCATCTTGTCGATATCCGTGGGCTGGATGGTCTCCACGTTGGACACCTCATAGCTCCAGCGCTGGCCGTCCATGTCGGTAAAGTACACCTCGCTGCCCAGGGCCAGCCACTTGATGGGGCTGAAGTGCTTGGCGTAGTTGTGGGCGCAGACCACCATGTTGTCGGCGTAGGTGGAGCCGGAGTAGCGGCCCGGGGCCACCTTGAGGCCCGCATAGCTCCACTCGCTCATCACGGGCAGTTCCAGCCCGATGGACGGGACGGACAGGTAGCCGATGTAGCCCCAGCCGTCGATGTCGGTGACGGTCATCTCCTGCTCCGGGTCCAACTCCGGCTGGACCACCGGCTCTTCGTCCTTCGTCTTGTCCTCAATGGTCTCGGTCAGGGTCTCTTCCAGCTTGCCCAGGGCGTCCTGCGAAGCCTTGTCGGCGCGGTTGGCGTCCCACTGGTTATAGCCCAGCAGGGCCAGCGCGCCCAGAATGAGCAGGATGCCCACGATCATGCAGGCGCGGCCGATCTTCTGCTTTGTGTTCATGCCAGCGTCTCCTTCCGGTCCAGCACCCAGCCGACGGCAAACAGCAGCACGCCGCTGCAGGCCATGAACGGGATGGGCCAGTTCAGCTGGCCGCTCTGGGGCAGTGCATTGCCGTCCGGGCGGCCCGGAGCCACCGGGTTGTCCGGGTTGCCGGGAGCCACGGGGTTGTCCGGGTTGCCGGGGTTCACCGGGTTATCCGGCGTACCGGGCGACACCGGGCGGTTGGGGTCGTTGGGATTGACCGGCATGTCCGGGTTGTCCGGCTCATCCGGGGTGCCGGGCTGGGTGGGCTTGTCCGGTTCCGAGGGCTTCTCCGGCTCGGACGGTTTGTCCGGTTCCGAAGGCTTTTCCGGTTCGGGCGGGGTCACCTCCTGCGTGGGCGCGCCCACCTTGGGGGTGGCGTCCACGGTGTAGAGCCAGCCGCTTTCGTCCGCCATGGGCAGCGACACCAGGAAGGAATTGATGGCCTCGTAGCCCTTGGAGTTCTCGGTCTGCACCACGAGGTACAGGCCCAGCGGCAGCGCGTCAAAGGAGACGGTGCCCTGCTCGCTGATCTTATGGGTGGTGCCGGCGGCGCGGGCGGGCAGCTTGGCTTCCAGCCTGGAAGCCAGCGTGCTGTCCGTCAGGTCGCCCAGCGCGATGCCGCAGCCCGTAAAGTCGGTGGTGTACACAAAATGCAGGTCGCCGTTGGTGCGGGCCACGTCCGCCACCTTGTACACGGTGAGTGCGCCGCCCCGCAGGGGGACGTCGTTCTGGTGGTCGTACAGGGTCACATTCATGCTGCCGGTGCGGCTCAGGTCGATGTTGGCGCTGGCCGCGGGGGCTGCCAGCGCGGGCAGTGCACAGCACACGGCCATGCACAGCGCCAGCAGAAGAGCGGCAAACCGGTTGTTTTTGTTTTGTTTCATGGCTGCTCACTCCTCCTCGTTCTGTTTCCGTTTGCGAACCAGCAGCAGGGCTGCTGCAGCGGCCAGTGCGCCGCCCAGCACCCCGAAGGGTGCCGTGCCCATGCCGCCGGTGGACGGCAGCTCGTAGCCGGTGTAAACACGGTTCTGGATGGTAATGTTGCCGGTCTGCACGTCGTTGTTGTCAATGTAAACGTTCCAGTTTCCGGTGGTCGTTTCCTCCACCAGGTAGTGGTATGCCTTGCCGCTGGCAGGGTCTGTCAGGGGCAGATCGGTCCCCGACTTGGACCAGGTCCACGCCGGTGCGGTCAGGTCGGCTTCGGCAAACAACGTTCTGTCCTTGTCATTGTCGGTGTACTGCCAGACCTTGATGTGGATGCTGTCCACCGCCGGTTCCACCGGCTGTTTGGTATCCTGGTCCAGCCAGAGCTTGCTGACGGTCAGCTTGCTGTACACGTTGCTGTACTCAGCAGTGGTGGTGCCGGCGTCGCTGCCCACCTGCACATTGCGGTTCAGGTCCACCGTCTCGTCATTCACGGTCAAGATGGTGGTGCCTTCAGCCACGCCTGTGGCATTTGCAAAGGCCTTCTGCTCATTCTCCGCGCTGGCGTTCTTGCGGAACAGCAGGTAGTGCGGGGTGGCATCCAGCTGATAGTCCGTGGGTGCTTTGGTCTCCACGAGCTTATACAGCACGTCCGGTTTCAGGCAGCTTGCAGTCTCACTATCCAGCACAGCCAGACTGGCCTGACCGTTTTCGTCCGTGGTCAGGGTGCCCGTGCCGTTGCCTGTCCACTTCGTCCACTCTTCAGTCTCTTTGTTGTACTGGTAAATGGTGAACTCCGCGCCCTCCAGCGACACGCCGGAGTAGCTGTCCTTCTTGCGCAGCACGAACTGTGCGGTGGTGGCCGTTGCATCCGCCTTGGCCTGGTAGGTGATGCCGCTGTCGCTGGATTTGCTGCCGTTGCTCAGGGTCACGGTGTTGCTCACCTGGTAGCTGGCGGCAGCACTGCCATCCTTCACATTGCAGTCATACACAAGGATCATGGCCGCCATATTGGGGATCTCCATATGGAGCCAGCCGTTCTTGTCCGCTTCCAGGATGCGGTACATGTTGCGCGGCACCTCTTCGCCGGTGATCACGCCGACTGTTTCGTCGTAATTGTAAAAATACAACTTGACCGAGTTGACATCGCCGGTGGCGATGGCACCATTGGTGGTGCTGATGTTATCCCACAGCTCGATCTTCTCCGCTCTGGTCTGCCCGGCCGACAGATCCTCGTGGGCCGGGTTGATGACCACCTGATAGTGCAGCTTCCGGTCGTTGCCGGGGTCCTGCCAGCCGGTCTTTTTCACCTGCTCCACATCACGGGTCACGGTGGTGGTGGTGGTCTCGGTCAGCTTGCCCCAGGTGGCGGTGTTGGTGTAGGTCAGCTTGCCCACCGAGGGGTTCTTCCAGCTGGGATCGTCGTCCACGCTCACCTTGTACAGAATGCGGAACTTGTGTTGTTCAGGCTTGTTCAGGTTGTAACGGCTGATGGTAATGGTCAGCTTCCGGGTGGCTTCCTCGTAGGCTACAGTGGCAGCGGCACCCTCCAACTTGTCAGCCTTATCCAGGGCCCCTTTGTCCATGCCGATCGTTACCCAGTCGGTCTTGAACTTGGTGTTTTCCGGCAGGGTATCGGTGATGACGATGTCGGCATCATCCTCAGCAGCGGTCTGCACCACCAGCTGGTAGTGGAGGTTATTGCCGTCGAGTTTACTGTACTGGTAGGTCTGGTCTCCGCTTTGGTAACCAGATTCGTCCTGATCGCTGTTCGCCGACACCCGTTTTTCAAAGCTCTTGTAACTGTGGTAGGTGTCCTCTGCCTCAGCCCTCTGAGAGCTGCCTTGGATGCTGACGCTGTTTTTGTAAGTCCATTTCTCTCCGGTGGGCACATTGCTCTGATTCTCGTGGGTAGGGAGGTCCTTTACCTCCACACGCCGCACCGGGTTGTCATCTGCCTTGTTTATCTGGATGGTAAAGCTCCGCACCCAGGTGGAGGGGTCGTTGGCAGTCACCGTGCCGCCGGTGCCGTTGACACCGCTGTAGTAGGTGACGGTAATGACCCCGGCGGCCTTAGCATCAGCATAGTTCATGGTGCCGCCGTCGTGGAGGGTCAGGGTCAGGCCCTTTTCCAAAGCCTCCTCCAGCTCTGCGGCGTAGGCGTAGTGGGTGTCCAGCTGGGTCTGGCCGCTTTCGTTCACAGCGTCCCGGAGGGTCTCCACCAGGGTAAAGCTGCTTTCGCCAGCCGCATTGGCGGCAGAGATATTCCATTTGGCCAGGCCCTTGCTGCTGCTGGACAGCTCCTTGCTCAGGGTCCAAGCTCCCTGCCCGATGTTCACGGTAGCCGAGGCCTCAAAGGTATGGTCGCTCTTGGTTTCCACCTTTGCAGTATTGGTCACCGTGCCGCCGCCCAGGGGGGTGGTGGTCTCAAAGGTGATGGTCAGCTCCGTCCCCGTGAAATCCGCCGGGATGGTATAGCCCTTTTGCAGAAAGTCCTCTGCCGGTATCGTATCGTTGCCTACCTTTACATCCCCTACGATTTTCACACTATCTGGCAAGTCATCTGTGATCTTGCAGCCCTGCAGCATATAGGACCCCAGGAAAGAATGGGGTACCTTTACAGTGATCGTCCACTGGATGTGGCCTGTTTTGGGGTCGTACTGGCCCTTCTTCTCAATGCGAGGGTTTTTACAGGTGTACCATGCGTCAGCCTGGTCCACCACGTTCCCTGCCTCGGCTTTTGCCGTGTTGTTGATGATACCGACACCGTTGGGCATTTGGTCAAAGTCCGCATAGTTCCGCTGAACGTCGTAGTACCAGATGTACTTTTCTCCGATCTCCAATGGATCCAGCGGGCCAAGGACCACCTGGGGGTAGCCGTGGCTATCCGTTGTCCGTTGATACACAGGGACCGGCTTAATCATCGTTTTTGTACCAGAAGCATCCACCTTGTAAAGTTTAAAGGAGCTTTCCAGGTATTGGCCGCCCTTCAGGTAGTCGCTACGGTTTTCGCCATTCCTATTCGTGTTCAGGGTGTCCGTAAGGAACACCTGCTCTTTGGTACCGCTGGTGGTCTCCACCGTCACCTTATAATGGTTTATGAAGGTGCCACTTTCCGGATGATTTTCAAAGGCACTCCAATAGCCGGTGTACCCTTTACTGATCTTTATATCTGCCGTTTTCTTCTTGATGGTCAGGGTATAGCCCTTTTCAAAGGTGATGGTTTTGTTATTCTCAAAATCATCTGCCCATACTTTCCGGGAGAACTTGAAGGTTCCGGTAAACTCCCGGTTGCCCTTGGCATCCAAACCGGTGAACTTATCACTTTTGTCAAAGGTCAGCTTTGCCAGGCCGTCGGTGTCGATGGTATAGGTGCCTATGACCTTGTTGTTGTCGGTCTCGTCCTTGATCTCGCCGGAGGTGGGCTGCTTGGGCTTCATGGCATCCGGCAGCTGGTAGCACAGGGTCCGCCGGTCCGGCGTCAAGGTGCCCGCAGGCAGCTTGTAGGTCATGGTGACCTGCACGTTGGTACCGCTTTCCACTTCATTCCCCATCAGGGTCTCCCAGGAGCCATTGACCTTCTGCTCGAACGCTATCTTAGTGATCCAGGCGGGGTCCAGGTTCACCTCCGTATCGGCAGTTTCTGCCAGCAAGGCCGGGGCATCGGGGTCCTGCTGCCGGGCCTCGCCGACCCATTCCACCGTAGCCCCAAAGCCATCCTCATCTTCCAGCAGCGCATAGCTGCCGTCCAGCTCCTCCTGGGAGCCTGCCGGGTCCTCCGGGGCCACAGCGGTGGTCTCGGCGGCATAGGCGCCGGTCACCGAGATGACACTGGTCACGTCGGACATGGCAGCGGGCACCTCGGCCACCTTGCCGTCCACGTTGCCGGAGATCACGGTCAGGGTCCCGGCGTCGGGGTCCACGGCGGACACGACGCCCACCGTCTCGGTGGTCACAGTGCGGGTGTCCACCTGCGGCTCGGAAGCCGTGAGCTGGGCGGCGGTGTCGGGGTCCTCGTCCAGGTCCAGCAGGGCGATGCCATAGGAGCTCTCGTCCACGGCCACCTGCTCGGTGGTGAGGGTGTTGTAGATGACGATATCGCCGGGCCTTGCGGTGGAGCCGTCAGCGTCGGTGAGCCACTGGGAGCCGCGCAGGTCACTGTGCAGGGCCATCACGCCCGCACGCTGGGGCACCACCGTCTGGGGCACACCCGCAAAGTGCAGGCAGTAGGACAGGAACATCACGTCCCAGGCACCGTAGGGGTTGCCGTACCAGGCACCATAGCGGGAGTAGCCGCGCAGCACCTGCTGGTCCTCCACATCCAGCTTGAAGTTCTTGTCGCTCTGCTGGTAGTCCAGCTGGGACTTTGCCACGGTGAGCAGGTCCTCGGCCCAGTTGCCGTTCAGGGCCACGTTGGCCGCGGCCTGCCATTCCTCGGCAGTCTCCACGTCGGCCTGGGTATCGGCCAGGCACTCCACGGTGTGGTGGTGCTCCGGGATGGTGCACACCAGCTCCTCGGTGTAGCAGGCGTCGGTGTGGTGATGCAGCACCGGCTCCTCCGGGGTGGTCTCGGCCGGCTCAGGGGGCAGGTCCACCACGGGGCGGCTGGCAGGCATTTCCTGATAGGCGGGGTTGGGCTCCTCCACCAGTTCGCCCTCGTCCAGGCCGCACACCAGCTCATACTCGGTGGTGTAGCAGCTGTCGTCGTGGATATGCTCGAACTCGCCGCAGATGAGCGCACCGTACTCGTCAAAGCAGTCGTCGGTGTGCTCGTGCTCTTCCTGATAGCAGGTCAGCACCCGGTGCTCCTCGTAGCAGGCATCGGTGTGCTCATGGGGCACCCAGATGGTCTCCGGCTCGGTCTGCACCGGCTCTTCCAGCTCTTCCGGCTCTTCCGCGCTGTAGGCGGACACCAGATCGGCACTGCTGTCCGAAGAGGTGACGGGCGTTTCCGGCTCGCCCTCCTCGTAACCGCAGGTGAGCACTTTTTCGTAGCAGGCCGCCGTGTGCTGGTGCTCCTCGTAGCCGCAGTGGTAGTCGGCAGTCATGGAGATGCCCACCCCATGGAGCTGCCAGTTGACGAACAGGGTGGTGAGCAGGGCCAGCACCAGCATCATGGCCACATAGCGCCGGGCCTGTACATGCTGCCTGCGGAACCGCTCGATCAACCCGTTGATGATATCCTTCATAGTAAACACGTCCTCTTGGTTCGCTCTGTGCCCTGGCAGCCGCACACCGCTGCAGGCCCACAGAAGGGTCAGTCCCTCGTTTGTGCAACAAAAGCGTCACAAAATTGTTCGATACACTGTCATTATACCATTTTAGGGCGTTCGTTTCAACTCAGGGGCGTGCTTTTCCGGCAATAGAATGCACACGATGCGCACCATGCAAGGGGTCAGGGGCAGCCACAGCACCGTGCAGCCCAGATTGAACAGGGTGTGGGCGTTGGCGATCTGCCGGGCCAGCACGGCGCTCTCCGGCCCGTGGGGCGAGACCAGCCGCACCAGCGCGGTGAACTGGGGCAGCAGCAGCCAGCACACCGCTGCCCCGGACAGGTTGAACAGGGCGTGGGCCGCCGCCAGACGTTTGGCGTCCCGGCTCTGCCCCACCGATGCCAGCACCGCCGTGACCGTAGTGCCGATGTTGTCCCCCAACAGCACCGGGATGGCCCCCGCAAGGCCCAGCAGGCACCCGCCGTCCGGCCCGGGGCGGGCGGCCGCCTGCTGCAGCACCGCAATGGTGGCGGAGCTGCTCTGCACGGCAAGGGTCATGCCCAGCCCGGCCAGCAGGCCCAGGCCGGGGCGGTGCCGCACCTGGGCCATCCACTGCCGGAACACCGGCCCTGCTGCCAACGGCTCCATGGCCTCGGCCATGACCGCGATGCCCTCAAACAGCAGGCCGAACGCAAACAGCGCCTGCCCGGCTGCGTGCAGACGCCCGCGCCCCGCGAACCAGAGCAGCAGCCCCGCCACCAGCAGCAGATACCGGGCATCCTCCAGCCGGAAGGCCAGCAATTGCGCGGTGACCGTGGTGCCGATGTTGGCTCCGAACACCACCGGCACGGCCCGCTGCAGGGTCAGCAGCCCGGCCCCCACAAGGCCCAGCACCAGCACCGTGACCGCCGAGCTGCTCTGCACCACCGCCGTGACCGCCGCCCCCGTGAGCACCCCGGCCAGCGGGTGGGCCGTGAGCCGGGCAAGGGCCTGCCGCAGGGTGTCCCCCGCCGCCTGCTGCAAAGCGTCCGTGAGGGTGTCCATACTGTATAAGAAAAGTGCCGCCCCGCCGAACAATTGCAGGATCATCCACAAACGCTGTTCCATGCCCGATGCCCCCTTTGCTTTATGTGTATGCGGGACACAAACGTTTGTGAACTTTTGTGAAACAATCCCTGCAGGGGGTTGCAATCCGGCCTGCAAAAGCCTATTATTATCAAGCGTTAACAGTTAACAGCTGTTAAGCAATTTTTGAGAGGAGGGATCGCGTGTCTGAGGAATCCACGCTGAGTTTCCGTGGGCTTTGCCGCTACATCCACCGGCTGAGCAAAGCATCCAAGGCCGGCATGAAGGCCGCTCTGGCCGACTGCCCCAAGCGCCACTTCCCCATGCTGGAAGGGCTGCTGGGCTGCATTCGGCTCCATGGACGGGACGGTGCCGTTTATATCTCCGATCTTGTTCAGGAGCTTCATCAACCGCTTCCTGCCATTTCCCGCACGGTGCGGCAGATGGAGCAGGACGGTCTTGTGGAACGCTTTGCCGACCCTGCCGACCGCCGCAAGACGCTGGTGCGTTTCACGCCCAAGGGGTACGAGGCCTGCCGACAGTGCGAGGCTGCTCTTGGGGACTACTTTTCCAGTGTCATGGCCCGGCTGGAGCCGGAACAGCTGGCCCAGATGGAAGCGCTGCGCGGCGCGCTGATGGAAGCCATTCTTGCGGAAAACGCTGCGCGTACCACCAAACCGAAGGGAGAACCAAACCATGACAAAGATCTTTAAGCAGCTGGCCCGTCACTGGGCCGTCTGCCTCGTGGTGTTCGCACTGCTGTTCGTGCAGGCCTACTGCGATCTGTCGCTGCCGGACTACACCAGCAAGATCGTGGACACCGGCATCCAGCAGGGCGGCATCGAAAGCCCTCTGCCCGACACCGTGCGGCAGAGCACGCTGGATGCCCTCTCGCTGCTGATGCGCGAGGAGGACGCCGCTGCCTTCCAGAACGCCTACACCGCCGACGGCGATGTGCTGCGCCTGCGCACCGACCTGACCGCCGACGAGCGCACTGCGCTGGAAGATGCCGTGACCACGCCGGACATCGTGCTGTATCTGGCGGCCGCCCAGGCAGCCAACACCCCCGCCGGGCAGACCGGCATGGGCATGACCGGCCTTGCGGACCTGCAGGCCTCCGGTGCCGACCGCAATCCCGACACGGAAACCGAGACTGCGGCCCCCACGGCCAAGGACCTGGACACCGTGTGCGGCCAGTTTGCCGCCATGAGCCAGATGCCCGGCTTCCGCCGGGACGCCGTGCAGCAGCAGCTGACCGGTGCCATCGGCCCGCTGGACGACACCGTGGTGGAGAACCTGAAGAGCCAGGCTCTGCTGCTGGTGGGGCTGGAATACGAGGCCCAGGGCATTGCCCACGCTGTGCAGATGCACTATTTATATAAGGTAGGCGGCCAGATGCTGGCCCTGACCCTGCTGATGGTGGCCGTGTCCATCGCGGTGGGCTTCCTGGCCTCCCGGGTGTCCGCCGCCATCGGCCGCGACCTGCGCCGCGAGACCTTCTCCAGCGTCATCCACTTCTCCAATGCGGAGATCGAGAACTTCTCCACCGCGTCCCTCATCACCCGCACCACCAACGACATCCAGCAGGTGCAGTTCGTCTGCGTCATGCTGTTGCGCATGGTGGCCTATGCGCCCATTCTGGGCATCGGCGGTGTGCTGCACGTCATCGGCAGCTCTTCGGGCCTTTCCTGGATCGTGGTGCTGGACGTGGCTTTGCTGCTGCTGCTCATCCTCTTCCTGATGAACGTGGCCATGCCCAAGTTCAAGATCATGCAGACGCTGGTGGACCGGCTGAACCTCGTCAGCCGCGAGATCCTCACCGGCATCATGCCGGTGCGTGCCTTCAGCCGGGAGGCCTTTGAGGAGGCTCGTTTTGACAAGGCCAACAAGGACCTGATGGGCACCCAGCTGTTCACCAACCGCGCCATGGTGGCCATGATGCCCTTTATGACCCTGATCATGAACGGCACCAGCCTGCTCATCGTGTGGTTCGGCGGCAAGGCCATGGACAACGGCACCATGCAGGTGGGCGAGATGATCGCCTTCATCACCTACACCATGCAGATCGTCATGTCCTTCCTGATGCTGGCCATGGTGGCCGTCATGCTGCCCCGTGCCGGTGTGGCCGCAGACCGCATCGACGAGGTCATCCGCACCAAGGCCACCATCCACGACCCGGACGAAGCCGACGCCAAGGCCGCAAAGGAGCACAAGAACTGGCAGGGCGTGGTGGAGTTCCACGACGTGAGCTTCCGCTTCCCCGGTGCCGACAGCGACGCACTGGAGCACATCAGCTTCACCGCAAAGCCCGGCGAGACCACTGCCATCATCGGCTCCACCGGCTGCGGCAAGAGCACCCTGCTCAACCTGATTCCCCGCTTCTACGACGTGACCGGCGGCAGCGTGACCGTGGACGGCATTGACGTGCGCCAGATGCCCCAGGCACAGCTGCACGACCTGCTGGGCTATGTGCCCCAGAAGGGCGTGCTGTTCAGCGGCACCATCGACAGCAACCTGAAGTTCGGCGGGGACCACATCACCGACGCCGCCGTGAAAAAGGCCGCTGCCATCGCACAGGCCGCTGAGTTCATCGACGCAAAGCCGGAGGGCTTCCAGAGCCCCATCGCACAGGGCGGCTCCAACGTGTCCGGCGGCCAGAAACAGCGCCTGTCCATTGCCCGTGCCATTGCCAAGGACCCCAAAATTTATCTGTTCGACGACAGTTTCTCGGCCCTGGACTACAAGACCGACGTGGCCCTGCGCCGCGCCCTGAAGGCCCAGACCGACAACGCCACCGTCCTCATCGTGGCACAGCGCATCTCCACCGTGCTGCACGCAAACCAGATCCTGGTGCTGGACGAGGGCCGTCTGGTGGGCAAGGGCACCCATGCCCAGCTCATGGCCAGCTGCCCGGAGTATCAGGAGATCGCCCGCAGCCAGCTGAGCCAGAAGGAACTGGACCTTGAACCACTGAATACGGAAAAGGAGGGTGTGTGATATGCCAAGACCCGGACGCATGACCACCGAGCGCGCTAAGGACTTCAAGGGCACGCTGCGGCAGCTCCTCCAGACCATGAGCCACTACAAACTGCCGCTCATCACGGCCATTGTCTTTGCCATTCTGTCCACCATTTTTAATATTGCCGGCCCCAAGGTGCTGGCCAAAGCCACCACGGCCCTGGCCACCGGCTGGATCGCCAAGCTGCGCGGCACCGGCAGCATCGACTTTGTTTATATCAGCCGGGTGCTGCTGTTTTTGCTGGGCATGTACCTGCTGAGCAGCGCCTTCAGCTTTATCCAGGGCTGGCTGATGACCGGCCTTTCCCAGAAAGTCTGCTACGACTTCCGCCGCCAGATCAGCCAGAAGATCGACCGCCTGCCCCTGGCCTACTTTGAAAAGCGCACCGTGGGCGAGGTGCTGTCCCGCATCACCAACGATGTGGACACCCTGGGCCAGAGCCTGAACCAGAGCATCACCCAGCTCATCACCAGCGTGACCACCATGATCGGCGTGCTGATCATGATGCTGTCCATCAGCCCCCGCATGACCCTGATTGCCCTGCTGATCCTGCCGGTGTCGCTGGCGCTGGTGCTGCTGGTGGTCAGGTTCAGCCAGAAGTACTTCAAGGCCCAGCAGGCCACCCTGGGCGTGGTGAACGGCCAGGTGGAAGAGATCTACTCCGGCCACAACGTGGTCAAGGCCTTCAACCGCGAGGCCGTGGTGCTGAACGACTTCAACGCCGCCAACGACAAGCTGTACGAATCCGCCTGGAAGAGCCAGTTCCTCTCGGGCCTGATGATGCCCATCATGAACTTTGTGGGCAACCTGGGCTATGTGGCGGTGGCCATCGTGGGCAGCATCTTTGCCGCCAACGGCACCATCACCATCGGCGACATCCAGGCCTTCATCCAGTACGTCAAGAACTTCACCCAGCCCATCCAGCAGCTGTCGCAGGTGTCCAACATGCTGCAGAGCATGGCCGCTGCCGCCGAGCGGGTGTTCGAGTTTTTGAACGAGCCGGAAGAGGACCAGACCGCCGACCCGGCCCGCCGGGCAGACCCCGCCTGCATCGACGGTCAGGTGACCTTCGACCACGTCAAATTCGGCTACACCCCGGACAAGACCATCATCCACGACTTCAGCTGTACGGTGAAGCCCGGCCAGAAGGTGGCCATCGTCGGCCCCACCGGCGCGGGCAAGACCACCATGGTCAAGCTGCTCATGCGCTTCTACGACGTGGACGCCGGCTCCATCACCCTGAACGGCCACGACGTGCGCGACTTTGACCGCAGCGCTCTGCGCGAGGGCTTTGGCATGGTGCTGCAGGACACCTGGCTGTTCAAGGGCACCATCCTGGAGAACATCCGCTACGGCCGTCTGGACGCCACCGACGAGGAGGTGATTGCCGCCGCCAAGGCTGCCAACGCCGACCACTTCATCCGCACCCTGCCCGGCGGCTACCAGATGGAGCTGAACGAGGACGCCTCCAACGTGAGCCAGGGCCAGAAGCAGCTGCTGACCATCGCCCGCACCATCCTGGCCGACAACCGCATCCTCATTCTGGATGAGGCCACCAGCAGTGTGGACACCCGCACCGAGCAGCGCATCCAGACCGCCATGGACCGCCTGATGGAGGGCCGCACCAGCTTTGTCATCGCCCACCGCCTGTCCACCATCAAGGACGCCGACCTCATTCTTGTGATGCGGGACGGCGACATCGTGGAGCAGGGCACCCACGACCAGTTGCTGGACGCCGGCGGCTTCTATGCCGACCTGTACAACAGCCAGTTCGAGGACGTGGTGGAGTAACACGAACGATTTGAAATGCCCTCCGCGTTGCTCTGGGCATCTTCAGCGGAAATATTATTTTAGATTTTGCAAATCCGGCAGGGCTGCGGCCCCGCCGGATTTGCCTTTTCACGGGAAGGGTCGTTCCGGGCAGCGGCATCGTGGCTGCTGTTGGCCTGCGGCCAAAACGCAGCGAGAACAGGTGCTTTTACGGGATGAACCCTCTCAGGCAAAGCCGCAAGGCTTTGCCTGAGAGGGTTCAGTCCTCCACCGGTTCCAGCTTCATGCCGAACAATTTTTCAGAGAGCAGGGGCAGCAGGTGCTGTAACTGACGCACATATTCTTCCACCACCGGGTCAGGCTCCGCTTTTGTAACGATACCAAACCGCATTCCCTTGTTCCAATCCAGAACAAACACCTGCTCAAGATTCGGTCTGCGGTAGTACACCGCCGGGGTCAGCATCAGGCTTGGCAGCTTATACTGCACACTTTTTACGCCGCGGATGATCTCTGCCCGCCGCCTCGAAGCCTCGTGCAGCAATGCCGTCTCATACAGTGATTGCTCCGGTGTTCCAGCAAACATCCACCGATATTTTACCGCCTGCTCCAATGGAATGTGTCCGCGGGGCACCTCTGGCGGCGTATGGAACGGGATGCCGATCTCCGGCATATAAACTGCCGGGTAAAAATGCAGACCTCCTGCTGCGATCTCCGCACACTCGATCTGCAGCGAAAGATCGATCTCACCGTTTAGCAGTGCACGCCCGATATCCTTTCGGTTGGCACAGCTGTACATCAAGGGGGAAAAGCGGGTGCTCAGCTCTTCTGTGGCGGCAAACAGGTCAAATCCCAGCATCTGCAGCGGCATATTCTGATGCCCGATCAGCAGATGCCGTTTGGGCGGGTTTGCATTCCGTTCCGCTGCCTGCGCACAGTTTACTGCATCCTCGTATAATTCCAGCAGTTGCTTTGCCTTTGGATAAAATTCCCATCCTGCCGGAGTCAGCACCACCCGGCGCTGCGCGTGCTGAAACAGCTGGACTTTCAGCTGTGCCTCCAACACACGGATCTGCTGAGACAGCGCAGATTGTGACAAAAACAGCGCATCTGCCGCCTCCGAAAAACTATCCAGTTCCACGATTCTCACAAATCCCTGCAATGCCTTCAAGCTCATGGTGTTGCTCCTTTTGCAATAAATAAGTTTTACTTCATTATAATATAATTTATTTGAATTGTAAAATTCCTCCGTCATCGCTATAATTGTTAAAGATTCCGCAATCCTTGTGCATTGCGGAAGGACAAAGAAGAATTCAAACAATGAAGAGAAAGAGAGCATCCCTATGAACAAGATCTCCCGCAAAGGCTTTCTGAAGATCGCCGCTGCCGCTGCCATGAGCGGTGTGACCGCCGGCGCTCTGGCTGCCTGCAATGCAGCCTCCGGCTCCACCTCCACCGCTGCTTCCGGCAGCGCTGCCGCTTCCGGTGCAACCG
>PPYF01017148.1_pt1 | contig 14733 bp, 8 predicted proteins | sample 1559871 | NCBI WGS metagenome assembly PPYF01 (sample SAMN08240021, study PRJNA423297) | Human gut metagenome, whole genome shotgun sequencing project. | reverse complement strand
ATAATTTATAGAACTTCATATTATATATTATTAAGTTTGATTAAATAGCCGTTATATTTCAGAATATTAGATTTAAATTTATTTTTCTTAATAATCTCACTAATTTTCTGATTTTCCTATTATTTTCTCTCTATCCCAGATATATACTTATTTATTTTTTCACGTTTTAAATAAATTATTATTAAAAAGTTCGAAAATAAATTATTATATTATATGACAAAGCGTTTTTTCTATGGTATAATTATTGTTTGTAATAGGAAATAATCTCTAAATTTGAATTAAGAAATATTGTAGGGGAAGTTAGTTTTAATTAAGAGATTAATAAAAGTTTATAGGAGGAAGGTTGATATGTTAGATTATAGCTATTTATTAAGTATTGCTATTATTCTCTTGTCTACAAAGATTTTAGGTGAACTCACTGAAAAAATCAACTTACCACAAGTGGTAGGAGCACTTATTGCAGGGGTAATAATAGGACCATCTATGCTTAATATCGTGAGCAATACTACATTCTTGGATGAAGTAGCTCAGATAGGTGTTATTATTTTAATGTTTATGGCTGGACTAGATACAGATCTAGGGGAAATCAAAAGAAAGGGTGCTTCCTATCTTGTGATTGCTCTCTTTGGTGTGCTAATACCTCTATTAGGAGGATTTTTATCATACATGTGGTATTTCCAAATAAATCCAGGAGTTGAACATGATCTTTTAAAGGCTTTATTTGTTGGAGTAGTATTAACAGCTACGTCAGTAAGTATAACGATAGAAGCGCTCAGGGAGCTTGGTTATGCAAATAGCAGAATCGGTAATGCAATCTTGGGAGCAGCTATTATTGATGATGTTATAGGTATTATTATCTTAACAGTTATTACTAGCTTTAGAGATACAAATATAAGTATTTCATCAGTACTTATAAAGATTGCTCTTTACTTTGTTTGTATGGCTATTTTAGGTATAGTAACGGTCTTTGGAGCAAGGTTCTTAGATGTAAAAACGGATAGAAGAAGAATTACCATCTATGTTTTTGCAGCTGTCTTAATTGTTGCATATATTTCAGAAGTATATGTTGGAATTGCAGATATAACAGGTGCATATTTAATGGGTATGATATTCAGTAGATTTAGTATACGAAACTATATTGTCAAAAAGGTGAATATACTTTCGTATTTGTTCTTCGCGCCAATATTCTTTGCTAGCATAGGACTTAAAACAAAATTTGATAGCTTTACCAGTGAAATGGCAATATTTGCTGCGATTTTAATAGTAGTAGCGATACTAACCAAAGTGTTAGGAGCTGGATTAGGTGCAAGGCTTTGCAAGTTTGATAGACATGAATCTCTAAACATAGGTATCGGTATGGTATCTAGAGGAGAGGTTGCACTAATTGTTGCACAGAAGGGATACAAACTTGGATTAATTGATGCAGATATGTTCTCACCAATTATTCTAATGGTTGTGGTAACTACTATATTTACACCAATACTACTTAAGAGAACTCTAGCTAAGAAAACTGAAACTAGTGAAAATAAGGAAGCTATTAGTGGAGAGGTTGCTGCTGAAAATTAATACAATATTTAATTAAAACCATATATATTTATTAAAAAGTGACAAATACTTTTAGCATAAAATTTTGTCACTTTTTTATTTTGTATTTTTTTATTTTTGCTTTAATTAAACCTACATATTGTAAATCTATCATATATAATAAAAAAATGGTTGATAAGGAGTCCCTTATCAACCATTTTAAATTGGCAAATTATTCTTCTATGCCTTCTTTTTCTATAGCTATATTTCTATATTTTCTCATACCTGTACCTGCTGGTATCAGCTTACCAAGTATTACATTTTCTTTTAGTCCTATTAAGTGGTCTTCTTTACCCTTTATAGCTGCATCAGTTAAGACTCTAGTAGTCTCCTGGAATGATGCTGCTGATAAGAATGAGTCAGTGGCAAGAGATGCCTTTGTGATACCAAGAAGAACTCTCTTAGCAACTGCTGGTCTAAGTCCCTTTGAAATCACTTCTTCATTGCACTTATTGTAGTTAAGAACGTCTTCATATCCACCTGGTATTAGGTCTGTATCTCCTGGATCCTCAACCTTTACCTTAGAAAGCATCTGTCTTACTATTACCTCGATGTGCTTATCATTGATATCAACACCCTGTAATCTGTAGACTCTCTGTACTTCCTTAACTATATAGTCCTGAACTCCGCCTATACCATTTACTCTTACAATATCATGAGGGTTTATAGAACCCTGAGTCAATGGTTCACCTGCTCTTACAAATGCACCATTTTTAACTCTAAGTCTTGATCCATAAGGTATCTGATAAGCTTCAGATTCACCTTCACTAGGAGTTATAATAACTTCTTTTCTCTTTCCAGTCTCGTCAAGTTCAACGTGACCTTCAATCTCAGTTATCACGGCAAGACCCTTTGGCTTACGAGCTTCGAAAAGCTCCTCAACTCTTGGAAGACCCTGTGTGATATCTCCACCCGCAACTCCACCTGTATGGAATGTACGCATTGTAAGCTGAGTACCCGGCTCACCGATTGACTGAGCTGCTATTATACCTACAGATTCACCTATATTTACTGACTTACCAGTAGCAAGGTTTCTTCCGTAACACTTAGCACAAACACCATGTTCAGTCTTACAATTAAGAACTGTTCTGATATAAATAGTTTCTATACCTGCTGCAACAATCTTGTCTGCATCAGCTTCAAGAATCATCTGATCAGCTCCTACTATTTCTTCACCTGTATTAGGATCAACAATAGGATCTATTGTATATCTACCTATGATTCTATCTTCTATTTCTTCTATTACTTCATTTCCATCCTTGATCGCAAATATTTCTGTAGTCTCTGTAGTTCCACAGTCTATATCCCTTACAATAACGTCCTGGCTGACATCAACTAGTCTTCTAGTCAAGTAACCTGAATCGGCTGTACGTAGGGCTGTATCTGCTAGTCCCTTTCTGGCACCATGTGAAGATGTAAAGTATTCCATTACTGATAGACCTTCACGGAAGTTTGATTTAACCGGAATTTCCACAGTCTGTCCAGATGCATTGGCCATCAGACCACGCATACCTGCAAGCTGTCTTATCTGGTTTTTCGAACCTCTGGCTCCTGAATGGGCCATTATATAAATATTATTCATTCTATCAAGGCCTTCCATTAGAGCATCTGTTACCTTTTCAGTAGTTTCTGTCCAAGTTTCTATAACTTTTTCATATCTTTCTTCATCAGATATAAGACCTCTTCTATATGCCTTTTCATACTTATCTACTAATCCTTCAGCTTCTTTTAGGTATTCATACTTAGCTTCTGGTATATCCATATCAGATACTGCAACTGTAATACCGCCTACTGTAGAATATCTATATCCTATAGACTTTATATAGTCAAGTAATTCTGCTGTCTTAGTATTTCCGTGTTTTCTAAAACACTTATCTATTATCTTTCCAAGTGACTTTTTGTCAGCTAGGAAGTCAGCTTCTAATCCAAATGGATCTTCTTCCCTATCTACAAATCCAAGATCCTGAGGTATACCTTCATTAAATATGAATCTACCTACAGTACTTTCAACTAGAGAATGTCTTCCATCTTCAAGAGTTACCTTCATCTTTACTAAAGCATGAAGTTCAACTTTTTTGTTGTAATATGCTAGAGTAAGTTCATTATAATCCTTAAATACTGTGCCTGTACCTCTAGCACCTTCTTGTGCTTCTATAGTCAAGTAGTATGATCCAAGAACCATATCCTGTGAAGGAGTAGTAATTGGAGAACCATCCTTAGGTGCAAGTATATTGTTTACTGATAGCATTAAGTATCTTGCTTCAGCCTGTGCTTCTACTGATAGTGGAACATGGACAGCCATCTGGTCACCATCAAAGTCGGCATTATATGCTGTACAAACAAGTGGATGAAGCTTGATAGCCTTACCTTCCACTAGTACTGGTTCAAATGCCTGTATACCTAGTCTATGTAGAGTCGGTGCACGGTTAAGAAGAACTGGATGACTCTTGATTACTTCTTCCAATACATCCCAAACTTCTGGCTTTACCTTCTCAACAATAGTCTTTGCACTCTTAATATTGTGTGCAAATCCTTGACTTACTAGCTTATCCATTACAAATGGCTTGAATAGTTCTAGTGCCATCTTCTTTGGAAGACCACACTGATAGAATTTAAGCTCTGGGCCAACTACGATAACAGAACGACCAGAATAATCAACTCTCTTACCAAGCAAGTTCTGTCTGAAACGTCCCTGCTTACCCTTTAGCATATCTGATAAAGACTTAAGTGGTCTATTACCAGGACCAGTTACTGGTCTACCTCTTCTACCATTATCTATTAGAGCATCCACTGCTTCTTGAAGCATTCTTTTTTCATTTCTTACTATGATTTCTGGAGCCCCTAATTCTAGAAGTCTCTTCAATCTATTATTTCTATTTATAACTCTTCTGTACAAGTCATTTAGATCTGATGTAGCAAATCTACCACCATCTAGCTGAACCATCGGTCTTAAGTCTGGTGGTATAACTGGAATAGCTTCCAAAATCATCCAAGAAGGCTTATTTCCAGATTTTTTGAAGGCTTCTACAACTTCTAGTCTTCTGATAGTTCTTACTCTCTTCTGACCAGTAGCATCTCTTAGAGCTTCTCTAAGTTCTAGTGACTGAGCATCTAGATCAATATTTTCAAGTAATCTTCTTACTGCTTCTGCACCCATTCCAACTTCAAAATTACCATATCCATATTTTTCAATAGCATTTCTGTATTCTCTTTCTGTAAGAACTTGCTTATATGCTAGACCAGTATCACCCTGATCAACTACTACATATGAAGCAAAATATAATACTTTTTCAAGAGATCTTGGAGACATATCTAATAAAAGACCCATTCTTGATGGAATTCCCTTAAAGTACCAGATATGTGACATAGGAGCTGCTAGCTCTATATGACCCATTCTTTCTCTTCTTACCTTGGCTTTAGTTACTTCGACACCACATCTGTCGCAAACTACACCTTTATATCTTACACGTCTATACTTTCCACAATGACACTCCCAGTCCTTAGTAGGTCCAAATATTCTTTCACAGAATAATCCGTCCTTCTCTGGCTTTAGTGTTCTATAATTAATTGTTTCTGGCTTTTTTACTTCTCCTCTAGACCATTGTCTTATCTTCTCTGGAGAAGCTAAACCTATCTTTATCGACTCAAAATTGTTTAATTCAAACAAGGAGTTCTCTCCCTTCTTTTCGATACTTATATATAATCAACTGTCCCTTAGGTTCCCGATATGAGAACCTAATGACAAGTCCCTCTACCCTAATTAGCTGCTTTGCGAATTTATTTTACGCAATATTACTCTTCTTCTTCAAAGTCTTCTTCATCAAAATCTGATTCATCTTCTTCATCTTCATCGACAAAGTTTTCATCAAATTCTTCCTCTTCTTCATACTCATCTTTTTCTTCTTCTACTTCTTCAATTACATGAGTATCTTCTATATCATCTGGAACAATGCTTTCTATTTTGAAATCATCATGGTTTTCTTCGTCAACAGATTCCTTTATATCAATTGGACTTCCTTCAGCATCTAAAGCACTTACATCTAGGCATAATGACTGAAGCTCCTTCATCAATACTCTGAATGATTCTGGCATACCTGGCTCTGGTATGTTTTCGCCCTTAACTATTGCTTCGTAAGTTTCTACTCTACCCTTAACGTCATCCGATTTTACTGTCAAGATTTCCTGAAGTATATGAGATGCACCATAAGCCTCTAATGCCCAAACTTCCATCTCTCCAAATCTCTGTCCACCAAACTGTGCCTTACCACCTAGTGGCTGCTGAGTTACTAGTGAGTATGGTCCTGTACTTCTTGCATGTAGCTTATCATCAACCAAGTGATGTAGCTTTAGATAGTACATATAACCTACTGTTATATTGTTTTCAAATGCATCACCAGTACGTCCATCAAATAGTTCTAGCTTACCATTTCTTGGATATCCTGCTTCTTCAAGAGCGTCCATAATATCATACTCATTCGCTCCATCAAATACTGAAGTAGCAACATGCCATCCAAGCTTTTTAGCTGCTAGTCCTAGATGAACCTCTAGTACCTGACCGATGTTCATACGAGAAGGTATACCCTGTGGATTAAGTACTATATCCATTGGAGTACCGTCTTCCATGTATGGCATATCTTCTTCTGGTAATACTCTAGAGATAACACCCTTATTACCATGACGTCCGGCCATCTTATCGCCGACTTTTATCTTTCTCTTCTTAGCAATATAGCATCTAACAAGTTCATTTACACCTGGTGACAAATCATCTCCATTTTCTCTTGTAAATATCTTAATATCAACTATAATTCCTGATTCACCGTGTGGAACCTTAAGTGAAGTATCTCTTACTTCTCTTGCCTTTTCTCCAAAGATAGCTCTTAGAAGTCTTTCTTCTGGAGTCAGTTCAGTTTCACCCTTTGGTGTAACCTTACCTACTAGTATGTCGCCTGAGTTTACTTCAGCACCTATTCTTATTATACCTCTATCATCTAGGTTCTTGATTGCATTTTCACCTACATTTGGTATATCTCTAGTTATTTCTTCAGGTCCTAACTTTGTATCTCTAGCTTCACATTCATATTCTTCTATATGAATAGTAGATAATCTATCTTCTTTAACTAATTTTTCATTTATTAAAACGGCATCCTCGTAGTTATAACCTTCCCAAGTCATAAATGCTATCAAGCAGTTTCTACCAAGTGCTATTTCTCCAAGGTCAGTAGCTGGACCGTCTGCTATAACGTCTCCTGCTTCTACTACTTCACCCTTGCTTACTATTGGAGTCTGGTTTACACAAGTACCAGAGTTTGATCTCTTAAACTTAAGTAACTTATACTTATCCTTATCTCCGTTTTCTTTCTTTATAAGTATTTCATCAGCAGATACTCTATCTACAATACCGCTGTTTTTAGCTACAACCACTGCACCAGAGTCTTTCGCTGCTCTATACTCGATACCTGTACCGATAATAGGAGCTTCTCTTCTTACTAGTGGAACTGCCTGACGCTGCATGTTTGATCCCATAAGCGCTCTATTGGCATCGTCGTTTTCCAAGAAAGGAATCATAGCTGTCGCAACAGAAACAACCTGCTTAGGAGATATATCCATGTAGTCAACTCTATCTTCTGGAACCAATTCAACTGCACCATGTACAGTTCTACAGATTACTCTGTTATTTACGAAGTGTCCATCATCATCTAGAGGCTCATTGGCCTGAGCTCTTACATATAAATCTTCCTCATCAGCTGTTAGGTAATGTATTTCATCTGTAACAACCTTATTTTCCTTGTCATATCTTCTGTATGGGGATTCAATAAATCCATACTCATTTATCTTTGCATAAGTTGAAAGAGAGTTTATAAGACCGATATTTGGTCCTTCTGGAGTCTCTATTGGACATATTCTACCATAATGTGAATGGTGAACGTCACGAACTTCGAACCCTGCTCTTTCTCTTGAAAGTCCACCTGGTCCTAGAGCTGATAATCTTCTCTTATGAGTTAGCTCTGATAGTGGATTTGTCTGGTCCATGAACTGTGACAACTGAGAACTACCAAAGAATTCCTTTATTGCCGCAGATACTGGTCTGATATTTACAAGAGCCTGAGGAGTGATAGTTTCCATATCTTGAACTGTCATTCTTTCCTTTATAACTCTTTCCATTCTAGAGAAACCTATACGAACCTGATTCTGAAGAAGCTCTCCAACACATCTTATTCTTCTGTTTCCTAAATGGTCTATATCATCGACATTACCAACTCTGTATTTTCCTTCTATTATATAAAATAGACCGAATTCATAGCTTATAGACGCAATAATATCATCAAGCAGAATGTGCTTTGGTACTAGTGCCTTCATATTAGCCTTTATTACTTCCTTAATTTCATTTTCATCATCATACTTTTCTAGTATTTCCTTTAAAGTAGGATAATGAACATCTTCTTTAATTTCTAAATCTGATATATCAAAGTCTACATGAGATTGAATATCTACGAAATTATTTCCAATTACCTTAATTTCCTTTTCGCTTTCAACAGCTACCCAAACCTGATTAATACCTGAGTTTTGGATTTTCTTTGCTACATCAAGCTCTATCTTTTCGCCAGCGTTTACAAACACTTCTCCAGTTTCTTCATTTACTATATCTCTTGAAGCTACCTTATCCATTATTCTATAACAAAGAGCTAGTTTCTTATTGAACTTATATCTACCAACTTTGGCTAAATCATATCTCTTTGGATCAAAGAATAATGAGTTAAGAAGTGATGAAGCACTCTCTACTGTAGGAGGCTCACCTGGTCTTAATTTCTTATAAATTTCTACAAGTCCCTCTTCAACATTAGTCGTATTATCCTTTTCTAATGTGGCTCTTAATCTCTCGTCATCACCTAATAGGTCTAATATTTCCATATCTGTACCTATTCCTAGAGCTCTTAGAAGTACTGTTACTGGTTGCTTTCTAGTTCTATCAACTCTAACTGATATAATGCCTGAAGAATCTGTTTCATATTCTAACCAAGCACCTCTGTTAGGTATTACAGTAGAAGAAATTAATCTGCTACCTGTCTTATCTCTCTCTTCAGCGTAATAAACACCTGGAGATCTAACTAATTGTGATACGATAACTCTTTCTGCACCATTTATGATAAAAGTACCTCTGTCTGTCATTAGAGGGAAATCTCCCATAAATACTTCCTGTTCCTTTATTTCTCCAGTTTCCTTATTTATAAGTCTAACCTTCACCTTTAAAGGGGCGCAGTAAGTGCTGTCTCTTTCCTTACACTCTTCAATATCGTACTTTGGCTTTTCATCTAGAGAATAATCCACAAACTCCAATATAAGATTTCCTGTATAATCTTCTATTGGTGATATGTCTGTAAATACCTCTTTTAAGCCTTCTCTTAAGAACCAATCATATGAGTCTGCTTGAATCTCAATTAGATTTGGAACGTCAGCTATTTCCTTAATCTTGGAAAAGCTCATTCTTTCTCTTTTTCCAATCATCACTGGATGTGGTACCACAATTTTCACCTCACTAAATTAAATTTTATTGCATTTGTTAATTTATGAGTCCACGCTTATAAATCCACCTCGCTCTAGTAATTAAATGCAAAAGAAATTTACCTCTACGAGCCCACTTTATAAATCGCAATTATCTAATAAAATAATGCTTATCGCAATAAATGCGCTAGCAAAATAATACTACGTCATTAACAAAAACGAGTACTATTTCACAGCATAAGCAGTATATTATTTTATCATATCTAGTCAATTTTTTCAAGGTCTTTTAATAAATAAATGATATATATTTTTATGCTTTTCAATTAAGTTCTCATTAATTTAGCTTTTTTATTCCTATATTTACAATTATAGCTTACTTAATATTTTTGTAAATCTCTCTATAAACCATATAATTACAAATAAAAAGACAGTATGCACTATATTTCCATAGTTATACTGTCTTAATTTCATAGAGCCCTTTTTATTTTATACTATTCGACTCTTTTACAATTATATGTTTTATCTTCTATTTTTATGCTCTTTATGTTTTTCTTTTTTGCTAAATTTCTTTTTTCCATTGTTGTTAATTTTTTACTCGATTTCTTAGACTTTCCCTACTTTTAATACTTTTTCTACCTTTATCTTTTCAGGCATTGAGCAAAGCAACTGAGTAAGTATATTTAGAGTCAATTTCAACGTCCAAATTTTCAAGAAATAAAAAATGCGAGCTATTAGCTCGCATTTTCTAATCTAAATATCAATTTTTTAATCCAATAAATATTTTCAAATTTTAAAACAATATAATCTTTCCTTAAAATTTTTATACTTCATACTAACTTCTTTTTGGCTTATTGTTTATACTCAAAATTGATGAATCAGTATTGAAAGTATTGACATTATAAAGCATCAATACATCTGTAATATCATTATTATTTATTACCTCTTCTACAGTTCCTGTGTAATACCTCAAATCTATAACATTTATTTCAGAATAGTTATTTACCAAGAAAGGTAACATTGCATTTGCATAAGAATCTTTTATAACTAATAGTTTCTTATCAGTTTTTACATTAGTTCTTATTTTAATCTGAGTATGATTTCCTCCCGTGAATACCTCATATGGATCTCTTCCATCTAACTTAGAATAATCATAAAGAGTTGGTAACTTTGCCTTAGTATCAAAGTATTTTGTTATTAAAGGCTTATTATCCTCTTGAATATACAAATATAACTTATCTGGAGAACCTATCTGAGCACCATTTTTATAATACAGACTTCCGTAGAATTTATCCTTTGCTAAAGCTTTTGTAAATGTGCTTTCACTAGCAGGATCCATTCCTGAATTTTTACAATAAGTCAAGTAGGCTTTATATGCCCCATCACTAGTCCAGTGGTGATCCGTCCTAAAGTAAAGTTGTTCTGCATTTTTAACTTTATTAAAATCTTCTATTAAGTTTATAAATTTGATTTTATTATCAGCCATGGAGCTTAACTCTTTTAAATATTCTGCTTGAGAATCTACTGGAGCATTTGCAGGCAATAAATTATTATAAATCTCCACTTTATTTGGAACTATCATCATCCTTGTTTTTAGTTTTGAATTATCATTAACAAATTTATTTATTGCATCCATTTTTTCTTTAGTTGTTTCTTTGTCTGCCTTTTTAAAGCCTTCCATCAGATATCCATCTTTACAAACATAAACTCCATTTATTTCCTTCTTGCCAAACATCATATCCATCTTAGCCTTTGTTTTGATAAAACTGCTTCTCTTAGGGAACTGATCAGACATGTACTTTGCATAATCTTTGGAATAACTTCCATTGATAAACTTCGCCATAGAAAACTTTGGTTTCATTTGTAACTCTCTGTTCTCTGCCACTGAAAGTTTTTGACTAGGAGTTGCCATTACTGCTATAGTCATTACGGTTACTAACAACATAGCTCCTATAGTTAGGTTTCTATAGAATTTATAATCTAATACTCTTCTTCTCTCTTCTTTTATATATTTTTTCTTATCTCCACCTCTAAATATAAAGTTAAAGAAAATTACGATAGAGTATACAATTATCTGCAAGAAATTAGCTCTTTTTCTTGGTTTTTTCTTTTTTTGAACTTTTTTCTTTGCTATCTGCTTTCTCTGTGCATTTTCTATCTTATTTTTTTGTATTCTTTGAGTTTGTTCTGCTCTAGAAGCGTACGGCTTTTGTTTACTAGAGCTTGGCCTTGCTTGACTCGATCTTGCTTGACTTGGTCTTGCTTGACTCGATCTTGCTTGACTCGGTCTTGCTTGACTTGGTCTTGCTTGACTCGGTCTTTTTGAAGACTTCGGTCTTGCAGCACTAGTCTGCTTCTTTTTTGTTCTAGGAGAAGAAGGCCCCTGGTTTTTTGAACCTTGCTTTTTTTTAGAGCCAGTATTTTTATTTGGTCTTTTGCCTTTACCTGCAGGCTTTTTGCTAGTTGTTCTAATATACGTTGGATCATGTTCTACATCCAAATCCAATAACTTTTTAAGGCTGTCAGGCATCTCAGGTTCTACATATCTTTTTCTTTTTTTACTCATCCTGCATCACCTCCAGCTAAAAATTAAAGTATAGGAATGGACTATAGCTCTCACCTATCAAAGAAGATACTGCTAACATAAATATTACAAAATAGAATATTGATATAGCTATGTATCCAGCTTTTCCAAACCTAGATTTTATATTATCTATTACACTCTTTACAAGAGTTGTTGAACCAATCATTGCTATTACTATAATCTTCCAAGAAGTAGTAAATAAGTACTTAGCAGATGGATCTATTATTCCACTTGCTCCAACTACAAACATATTGCTATAGAACTTCATAATCTGTGAAATTCCTTGGAGATCAAACATTACCCAACCCAATACTACTATCAACAAGCAGTATAGTGTTTGAAGCTTACTGTTTCTATTTTCAAGGAATCCTAGTATCTTTACTTTCTCTAAATATATAATAATTCCAAAATATAGACCCCATATTACAAAATTCCAGCTAGCACCATGCCATAGTCCAGTAACCATCCATACTATAAATATATTCCTTATATGCTGTCTCTTACTTCCTCTATTTCCACCTAATGGAAAGTATATATATGTCTTAAACCAATTTCCAAGAGATATATGCCATCTTCTCCAAAATTCCGTCGCACTCTTAGATATGTAAGGATAATTAAAGTTTTCTGCCCACTTAAATCCAAGCATATACCCTAGACCTATTGCCATATCAGAGTATCCACTAAAGTCAAAATAAATCTGTAAAGTAAAGGCGATTATTCCTATCCAAGCACTTGCAGCTGACATTTCCAGCCCAGGCATATCTTTTACCTGTGCCCATATCAAAGCCAGATTATTTGCAATCAAAACTTTTTTAGCAAAACCTATTACAAATTTTTCAAGACCCTTTCCAAACTTATCAGTTGTACATCTTCTATTTTGAAGTTCCTTTTCCATCTCATTGTACTGAACTATTGGTCCTGCACCAATTTGAGGGAATATACTGATATATAGTGCAAAGTCTGATAAACTTGCTTGTGGCCTTGTTCTTCCAGTATAGACATCTACTATATAAGAAATTATCTTGAAGGTATAAAATGAAATACCAAATGGCAGCGGTAAATCCACTATTCTAAGATTCATTCTTGTTATAAAATTGAAATTATCTATAAGGAATCCATAGTACTTAAAAAATGCTAGTATAGCCACATTGACTACAATCAAGCAAACCATATAAAACTTTGCTTCTTCACGTCTTTTTCTAATATCATACATCATCCTAACGCCAAACCACGTTACTAAGATTGATACTATCATTAATATTAGATATCTCGGTTCTCCCCAGCTATAGAAAAATAAACTTAAAGCTAGAAGAACTTTATTTTTTATTTTTCCCGGAACTACTGTATAAATTATCATCGCTATCGGGAAGAACAAGAATAAAAATGTTAAACTAGTAAAACTCAAAACTCTCACCTTCCCTTATTTATAACTTTTTTTTATAATATTATCTACAGCATTTACATCCTTTGCCGATACAAAATATATATAATCTCCCTTTTTCTTTAGCTCACTAGAAGAAATTATTTTATATTGATCTGGGGCATAGTTTTTAAAACTGTTAGACTGTGAATCTACTCTTCCTTGTACTTTTTTCATCACTATGTCCGAGTATTCTGAATTGCATTTTACTACTAAAATCTCATTGGCATCCATATTGCTCTTAGGTGCGAATGAGACATAGTTTTCAATTTCATTTTGATTAATTCCATATAATTTTCTTAAGTCCTGTTCATTTCCAATATATAGTTCACTTGTATCTATATTTTTTGAAATATTAGACCTAAGTGCAGTAAAATCAACATCTTTAACTTTTATAAACTGATATGCTAATATAAATACTGCACATACTATAACTGCTAAAAGAGTATATTTTTTCCTATATATGCTGCTCATCTTCATAGGTTTTCTACTCGCTGTCACACTTGTGTCCTCTTTAATAGATTTTTTTTCTTTCAAATCATTCACTCTAGGTTTCTTGCCATCTTTTTGTTCTTTCACATCTTTCACTATTCTCAACCTTGCAGTATGTTCATAGTTTACAGGTGGTTTTTTCTTGTCCTCTTCATTATTCAAATAGCACACCTCCCTAAATATTTTCACTTAAGAAAAATAACCAGTTTTTATAAAAAGCATACTTGAAATGTATTCCATCTTGCTCATATAAGTCACTTGATGTAACTAATCCATCAGACGATAAGAAATTAACTCCTGTTACACTAGCTACTTCCTTTACTTTATCTGAAAACATTTTTATATTATCATTATTTATTCTCATATCCTTCTTAGAAGCAACGATTTCATTAACTGGAAGAGGTGCTTGTAAATAAATCTTTACACCTGGATCTACCTTTTTAATAGATTTTACCAGCTTGATATATTCTTCTTTATATTTTTCCGGAGAATAAGCATTTATATCATTGGCACCATATAAAATAACTATTTGTTTTGGTTTTAGATTTTTTATTTCCTTCAAATGCTTACTTGCTTGATTTATATGTTCGCCTTTCATAGCCAAAACACTGGCTTCATCCAATATATTGCCTTCTTTTAAGTATTCCGTGATTGAATCCCCTAAAAAAACAACATCTTCAAATCTACCTTTGGCAGAATCCATATTAAAGTTTGTAATGGCAGTGTCTTTGTTTACCTTATTTATTTCTGCCTCTACATCATCTAAATTTTGTTTTTGCTGTCTTTTAAGAAAATTAATTGTCCACTCTGTATTTTCCTTGATTTTTATAGGCGAGTTTGCCGCAAAAATCTTACTTCCCATCATAATAGATCCCGATATTAAAATAGCAGTCATCGTTAAAGCTTTACTTTTTTTCATATCCAACATCCCATCTAAAATTTTTTAATCTTATTTATAAATAAGTTATTGCTCTATATTCACAACAAAATATATCTTCAATAATAAAAGACTATATTTTCTATGTGTTTTTCTTTTATTTTGCCAGCCCAAATATCCATCTTTAAAAATATCTATTTCTCATATAGTTTTTTTATTTTTCACATTAAATCTTATTTTTTGCTTGGTAATTTATATTTAAAATAATAACTTTTAAAC
>PPYF01472123.1_pt1 | contig 14734 bp, 17 predicted proteins | sample 1559871 | NCBI WGS metagenome assembly PPYF01 (sample SAMN08240021, study PRJNA423297) | Human gut metagenome, whole genome shotgun sequencing project. | reverse complement strand
TACAGTTAATTAAAGCTTTATATCCAAAGCTACGCATAGTTGCCCGAGGCAATGTCATCAAAGTGCTGGGCGACGAGGAGGAAATGTGTGCCTTCGAAGAAAATATCACCAAACTTGAAAAGTACTGCGCCGAATATAATTCACTGAAAGAAGAAGTCATCATTGACATTATAAAAGGAAATGCTCCGCAAGCAGAACAGACAGGAAACGTGATTGTGTTCAGCGTCACGGGCAAGCCTATCATCCCCCGAAGCGAAAACCAGTTGAAACTGGTAGAAGGATTCGCCAAGAATGATATGGTATTCGCCATCGGTCCGGCAGGTTCGGGAAAAACATACACTGCTATTGCCCTTGCCGTACGTGCATTGAAAAACAAAGAAATCAAAAAAATCATTCTTAGCCGCCCCGCCGTAGAAGCCGGAGAAAAACTCGGTTTCCTGCCCGGCGACATGAAAGATAAGATCGATCCATACCTACAACCTTTATATGACGCCTTGCAGGATATGATACCTGCCGCCAAGTTAAAGGAATACATGGAATTGAACATTATCCAGATTGCCCCGTTAGCCTTTATGCGCGGACGTACGCTGAATGATGCAGTCGTTATATTGGACGAAGCCCAGAATACTACCGCCCAACAAATCAAAATGTTCCTCACCCGTATGGGGATGAACACCAAGATGATTGTGACGGGAGACATGACACAGATTGACCTTCCCGCTTCACAAACATCGGGATTGGTGCAAGCCCTCCGCATCTTGAAGGGAGTGAAAGGGATCAGTTTTGTTGAACTGAATAAGAAAGATATTGTACGCCATAAACTGGTGGAACGTATCGTGGATGCTTACGAAAAGTTCGATAAAGAAGCGAAAGCCGAACGGAACGGTTCACCACAGAGGACACAGAGTACACAGAGGATTTAATCCAAATATCTCAATGAAGACTCTGTGTACTCCGTGTCCTCCGTGTCCTCCGTGGTGAAATTAAAGAAAGAAGCATAATTTTAATATATATATCATTAAGATTGCAGCTAAATTCCTCGATGCCACTACTGACATCTGTCCGAACTGGAAAATGGCTACTCCGGACCCAATGGTAACAGTGGGTGTGTTGTGTGAAGGTTTTCCGGTGGAAATGATTGTACGTGGTTACCTGTGCGGTAGCGCATGGCGGGCTTACAAAAGCGGTGTACGCGAGATTTGCGGTGTGAAATTGCCGGACGGAATGCGCGAAAACCAAAAATTCCCCGAACCGATCGTCACTCCGACTACGAAAGCAGAAATGGGATTGCACGACGAAGACATCTCTAAAGAAGAAATCCTGAAACAGGGATTGGCTACTCCGGAAGAGTATGAAATCCTCGAAAAATATACATTAGCCCTTTTCAAACGCGGTACTGAAATCGCAGCAGAACGCGGACTGATTCTCGTAGATACAAAATACGAATTCGGCAAGCACAACGGTACTATCTACCTGATGGACGAAATCCACACTCCAGATTCAAGCCGTTATTTCTATGCTGAAGGTTACCAGGAACGTTTCGAAAAAGGCGAACCACAGAAACAACTTTCTAAAGAGTTCGTTCGCGAATGGTTGATGGAAAACGGTTTCCAGGGCAAAGACGGTCAGAAAGTGCCTGAAATGACTCCGGCTATCGTACAAAGCATCAGTGACCGTTACATCGAATTGTTCGAAAACATCACCGGTGAGAAATTTGTGAAAGAAGATACCACCAACATCGCTGAACGTATATTCAAAAACGTTGAAACGTTCTTGAATAGTTGATAGTCAACAAATGACAGATAATAAATGATAGTTGACAGATAATGAATGACAGTTCGTATGCAATTCATCGCATATAACTTCAACCTTAATTATTATCCGCCAACTATCATTTATCAACTATCATCTTCTAACTATCATTTATCAACTATCAATTAAAAAGAATGGACTACCCACAACAACATATCAAGCCTTACGACGAAGAAGGGAAAAAGACCGAGCAAGTGGAACGAATGTTCGACAACATCGCGCATGCATACGATAAGCTGAACCATACCTTATCTCTAGGTATCGACCGCAGCTGGCGCAAAAAAGCGATTGCCTGGTTACGCCCTTTCCAACCGCAGCGTATGATGGATGTAGCTACCGGCACAGGAGATTTTGCTATCCTCGCCTGTCGCAAACTACAGCCTGCCGAACTGATCGGCACGGACATCTCGGAAGGCATGATGAATGTGGGACGTGAAAAAGTAAAAAAGGAAGGACTGTCGGACAAGATTTCTTTTGCCCGGGAGGACTGTACTTCACTCTCTTTTGCCGACAATGATTTTGACGCCATCACCGTAGCTTTCGGTATCCGCAATTTCGAAGACCTCGACAAAGGACTCTCCGAAATGTGCCGTGTATTGAAACCGGGCGGTCATCTTGTGATTCTGGAACTTACCACTCCGGACCGTTTCCCGATGAAACAATTGTTTTCCATCTACTCAAAAGTCGTCATTCCATTATTGGGCAAACTGCTCTCCAAAGATAACAGTGCCTACCGCTATCTGCCGGATACCATCAAAGTATTTCCTCAAGGGGAAGTGATGAAAGGAGTCATCGCCCGAGCCGGATTTAGCGAAGTCAACTTCAAACGGCTGACCTTTGGCATCTGCACTCTTTATACCGCAACAAAATAGCAATTCATTGTGAATGATTAATTTAACCCTTATTATATTATGGAAAAATATGGTTTAATCGGCTATCCTCTGCGACATTCATTTTCTATCGGATACTTTAATGAGAAGTTCAAATCCGAAGGAATCAATGCAGAGTATGTGAATTTCGAGATTCCCAGTATCAATAACTTCATGGAAGTGATCGAAGAGAATCCCAACCTGTGCGGGCTCAATGTCACCATCCCTTACAAAGAACAAGTGATTCCTTTTCTGGATGAACTCGATCGTGACACCGCAAAGATAGGCGCAGTCAATGTAATTAAAATCATTCGCCAGCCAAAAGGAAAAGTCAAATTGGTGGGTTACAACTCCGATATCATTGGATTCACTCAATCTATCCAGCCCTTGTTGCAGCCTCATCACAAGAAAGCGCTGATTTTGGGTACCGGCGGAGCTTCCAAAGCTGTCTACCACGGTCTGAAGAATCTAGGTATCGAAAGCATCTTCGTATCGCGCACCCACAAAGCCGACGATATGCTGACTTATGAAGAACTGACTCCCGAAATTATAGCAGAATACACAGTCATTGTCAATAGTACCCCCGTAGGAATGTTTCCTAAGGTAGATTTCTGCCCTAATATCCCTTATGAACTTCTGACACCAAACCATTTGCTCTACGATTTGTTATATAATCCGAACGTTACGCTGTTCATGAAAAAAGGAGAAGCGCAAGGGGCTGTTGTGAAAAACGGTCTGGAAATGCTCCTGCTTCAGGCATTTGCCGCCTGGGAGATATGGCATAAATAAGGGTTAAAAGAAGTTTTTATGAGGAGAAAAGTAGTATATAGCATCATTATTATCATGCTGGCATTGACCGGCTGCACTATCGGAGGAAGTTTTTATATGTTAAACTTCTCATTGACTCCGAATGCCAAAATTTTGTCTAAAGATGCTGACTCTTATCCTTTTATGTATAAAAACTACCCTTTCTTGCGTCCATGGGTGGATAGTCTGAAACAAGTGGATGCACTGAAAGACACTTTTATCATAAACCCACACGGCATACAACTACATGCGTATTATGTGGCTGCTCCCCAACCTACCAGCAAGACCGCAGTCATTGTACACGGGTATACGGATAATGCTATCCGCATGTTTATGATCGGTTATCTGTATAATCGTGATTTAGGATATAATATATTACTCCCCGACCTGCAACATCAGGGAGAAAGTGAAGGTCCTGCCATTCAAATGGGCTGGAAAGACCGTCTAGATGTATTGCAATGGATGAACATCGCCAATGAAATCTTTGGAGACAGCACGCAAATGGTTGTACACGGAATTTCAATGGGAGGTGCCACCACCATGATGGTATCTGGTGAGGAACAAAAGCCATTTGTCAAATGCTTTGTGGAGGATTGCGGCTATACCAGCGTATGGGACGAATTCTCACACGAGTTGAAAACAAGTTTTCATCTTCCTCCTTTTCCACTCATGTACACCACAAGCTGGCTTTGCGAAAAGAAATATGGATGGAATTTCAAAGAAGCTTCTTCACTGAAACAAGTAGCCAAATCACAACTTCCAATGTTATTTATCCACGGGGACAAAGACACGTATGTGCCTACCTGGATGGTATACCCGCTTTACGAAGCCAAACCGGAGCCCAAAGAACTATGGATTGTGCCGGGAGCGGCCCATGCTGTTTCATACCAAGAGAATAAACAGGAGTACACCGACCGAGTCCGTGCATTCGTCGGGCGATACATCCATTAAACCTATTATAACAAGGAGTTTTAGATTCATAACAGAAAAAGTTTCTATATTTGCAAAGATAAAACAAGCGTTATGAAATCAATATTAACTTTTATACTAGCAACTTTTCTTCTGTTCCCACTACAAGCTCAAGAGAAAGTATATACGGTAGACAACCTTCCGAAAGTTCACCTGCAAAACAAAATGCAATATGTTTGCAACCCGGCCGGCATACTTTCACAGGCTGCTTGTGACAGTATAGACTCCATGCTTTATGCTTTGGAACAACAAACTGGAATTGAAACAGTGGTTGCCGTAGTTCCCTCAATCGGAGAAGAAGATTGTTTCGACTTCTGTCATCAGCTGCTTAATAAATGGGGTGTAGGAAAAAAAGGCAAAAACAATGGATTAGTCATTTTATTAGTCACCGATCAACGCTGTATACAGTTCTATACCGGTTATGGTCTGGAAGGAGTACTTCCTGATGCTATCTGCAAAAGGATTCAAACAAGATATATGATTCCTTACCTCAAAGATGGGAATTGGGATGCAGGAATGGTGGCTGGTATAAAAGCGACTTGTCAGCGGCTCGACGGCTCGATGGAAAATGATGCTCTCTCCGATTCTAACAGTGGTGGTTCTTTTGATTTTATTCTTGCCATCCTTTGTTTTATCGCCATTGGCGGAGGTCTTGCTTTCTTTTCGGTACGCAAACAAAGTCGCTGTCCGAATTGTGGTAAACATCAATTGCAGAGAAGCGGAAGCAGAGTCGTATCCCGGATTAATGGAGTGAAGACCGAAGATGTCACCTATACATGTAGAAACTGTGGACATACCATCATACGCCGCCAGCAAAGTTATGACAATGATTACCATCACCGGGGCGGTGGCGGAGGCGGTCCGTTCATTGGTGGTTTTGGCGGAGGCAGTTTCGGAGGCGGAGGCGGTTTCGGTGGAGGCAGCTTTGGCGGAGGAATGGGCGGAGGCGGTGGTGCCGGTTCTCGTTTCTAAAATAAATGTTATCCAATGCCCTAGTTTCGAAATAAATTAGTAACTTTACCTAATGACTAAGACAGAAGAAAATGAAAGAGAATAAAGAATATCAAGAAAAAAAAGAACAAGAAAAAGTTGTCCATGAGCCAACTGGTTCTTACGGTATGGACACCATCACCATGAGACAGAAAATTATGGAACGAGTTATGTTAATGGAAGAAAATCAGCTCAAAGAAATGCTTCGATTCTCCCACGAATTGGAACAAAAATCATGGTTATTACCACATACTCAAGAAGAATTAGAGATCGCAATCAACAGAGGTATGGAAGATGTCAAGGCAGGAAGGATTGTTTCACATGAGGATGTTCTCAAATATTATATGAAATGACAAATATTGTTTGGACTCAATCAGCTTTGCAAACGCTAGAATTAGTTTATTTACAAACATTACAATATACAAAAAACGAACGTATAGCTGCTAAATTACATAATAAACTGGGCAGTAAGTGTATATAACGGTCTGGTTACTATGGACGAGAATGTAAGTGGTCAATGGGCAAATGTAGAAACTCAATATCAACGTCGTGCCGACCTGATTCCTAACTTGGTAAACACAGTGAAAGGATATGCGACACATGAAAAGGAAACATTGGAAGGAGTTGTTGCCGCACGTAGCCAGGCTACTCAAATCAAAGTAGATGCTGCCGACCTGACACCGGAAAAGCTGGCGCAATATCAAAAAGCACAAGGTGCTGTAACATCAGCATTGGGCAAGTTATTAGCCATCACCGAGAATTATCCGGACCTGAAAGCTAACCAGAACTTCCTGGAACTTCAAGCTCAACTGGAAGGAACGGAAAATCGTATCAATGTAGCACGCAAAAACTTCAATGATGCTGCACAAGCTTATAACACCAATATCCGCCGTTTCCCGAAGAATATCTTTGCAGGAATGTTCGGCTTCGATAAGAAAGCATATTTTGAAGCAGAAGAAGGAAGCGAGAAAGCTCCGAAGGTAGAATTCTAAAAAAGATTTGAGGCTGTACCAAAAAAAAGCTGTACTTTTGCAGCCGTATACAAAATAATTCTATAACTCATGAGTAATCAACGATACATGATGCGTGGAGTAAGCGCATCAAAAGAAGATGTGCACAACGCCATCAAGAACATCGACAAAGGAATCTTCCCGAAAGCATTCTGTAAAATTATTCCCGATATATTGGGAGGTGACCCGGAATATTGCAACATTATGCATGCCGATGGTGCCGGAACCAAATCATCTCTTGCTTATATGTACTGGAAAGAAACGGGTGACTTATCCGTTTGGAAAGGTATTGCACAGGATGCATTGATTATGAATATCGACGACCTCCTTTGTGTAGGTGCCGTAGACAATATCCTTGTTTCATCTACTATTGGACGTAACAAACTGTTGATTCCCGGAGAAGTAATCTCCGCCATCATCAACGGAACAGACGAATTGCTGGCCGAACTCCGTGAAATGGGTGTAGGCGTATATGCAACCGGTGGTGAAACTGCTGATGTCGGCGATTTGGTACGTACCATCATCGTTGACTCTACCGTAACTTGCCGCATGAAACGTTCAGACGTTATCGACAATGCCAATATTCGTCCGGGTGACGTGATCGTTGGTCTGGCTTCTTACGGACAAGCTACTTACGAGAAAGAATACAATGGCGGTATGGGCAGTAATGGTTTAACAAGTGCCCGCCACGACGTATTCGGAAAATATCTTGCTGAAAAATATCCGGAAAGCTATGATGCTGCAGTTCCTGAAGAGTTAGTTTATTCCGGTAAATTAAAACTAACAGACAGCGTGGAAGATTCTCCAATTAATGCAGGTAAGTTAGTACTCTCTCCTACTCGTACATACGCACCGGTAGTCAAAAAATTGCTTGATGCATTGCGTCCGGAAATCCACGGAATGGTACACTGCTCCGGTGGTGCACAAACTAAAGTTCTGCATTTTGTAGAAAACGTACGCGTAGTAAAAGATAATCTTTTCCCTGTTCCTCCTTTATTCAAAACGATCCAGGAACAAAGCGGTACGGACTGGGCAGAAATGTACAAGGTATTCAATATGGGACATCGTCTTGGAATTAGACGACTTGATGAAAGCAAGGAAAGAATATATCCAATTACTGGGTAATATTGAAGAAGCTAAAAATATCCTTGCCAATGAATCGGACGCTGAAATGCGCGAAATGGCGAAAGAAGAAATGGACAATAGTCAAGAGCGCCTTCCGGTATTGGAAGAAGAAATCAAACTGATGCTTGTCCCTGCCGATCCGCAAGACAGCAAGAACGCTATTCTCGAAATCCGCGGAGGTGCAGGAGGCGACGAAGCAGCTATCTTTGCCGGCGACCTCTTCCGTATGTATGCCAAATTCTGTGAAACCAAAGGTTGGAAAATGGAAGTCTCCAATGCGAACGAAGGGACAGCCGGTGGATTCAAAGAAATTGTTTGTAGTGTGACAGGCGATAATGTATACGGAATTTTAAAATACGAATCGGGAGTACACCGCGTACAGCGTGTTCCTGCGACGGAAACGCAAGGACGTGTTCACACTTCAGCCGCATCCGTGGCCGTGCTTCCCGAAGCTGAAGAATTCGATGTAGTCATCAACGAAGGAGAAATCAAATGGGACACTTTCCGAAGCGGCGGTGCCGGCGGACAGAATGTAAACAAGGTAGAATCCGGAGTACGTCTGCGCTATATCTGGAAGAACCCGAACACCGGTATTGCCGAAGAAATCCTTATCGAATGTACCGAGACACGCGACCAGCCGAAAAATAAAGAGCGCGCCTTGGCCCGTCTCCGTACTTTTATCTACGACAAAGAACATCAGAAATATATCGATGACATTGCCTCCAAACGTAAGACAATGGTATCTACCGGAGACCGTTCAGCCAAAATACGAACTTACAACTATCCCCAGGGACGTATCACCGACCACCGCATCAACTATACAATCTATAATCTGGCAGCCTTCATGGACGGGGATATCCAGGATTGTATCGACCATCTGATCGTAGCGGAAAATGCAGAACGCCTGAAAGAAAGCGAACTTTAGAGAAGTGGAGAGTTGAGAATTGAGAGTTGAGAACGGTTTCTTAAAATAGTAAATAGTAAATTGCAAAATAGTAAATAACAAGATGGATAAGCAACAATTATTTGAAAACATAAAGCGCAAAAAATCATTCCTTTGTGTAGGACTTGATACTGATATCAAGAAAATCCCGGAACATCTGTTGAAAGAAGAAGATCCGATCTTTGCATTCAACAAAGCAATCATTGACGCGACAGCTGATTTGTGTATCGCCTACAAACCCAATCTGGCTTTCTATGAAAGCATGGGTGTAAAAGGATGGATCGCATTTGAAAAGACAGTAAAATATATCAAAGATAACTATCCGGATCAATTCATCATCGCTGACGCAAAGCGTGGTGACATCGGAAATACTTCTGCAATGTATGCCCGCACATTCTTTGAAGAATTGGATATCGACTCTGTAACAGTAGCCCCCTACATGGGTGAAGACAGCGTTACTCCGTTCCTTACCTACGAAGGCAAATGGGTGATCCTGTTGGCATTGACTTCCAACAAAGGATCTCATGACTTCCAATTGACAGAAGACGTAAACGGCGAACGTCTGTTCGAGAAAGTATTACGCAAATCACAGGAATGGGCTGGCGATGACCGCATGATGTATGTGGTAGGTGCTACTCAAGGACGTGCTTTTGAGGACATCCGCAAGATTGTCCCGAACCATTTCCTTCTCGTACCAGGCGTGGGAGCACAAGGCGGTTCACTCGAAGAAGTTTGCAAATATGGTATGAACAGTACATGCGGATTGATTGTTAACTCGTCGCGTGGTATTATCTACGTAGATAAAACAGAGAAATTTGCAGAAGCTGCCCGCACCGCCGCACAAGAAGTGCAAGCACAAATGGCTGAACAACTCAAAGCAATTCTCTGAAAAGGGAAAAAGGATCTCTAAAGAAAACGAATGCCTTACGAAAGAAAGATAATTAACGACCCCGTATTCGGGTTCATCAATATTCCAAAGGGGTTACTGTACGATATAGTACGGCATCCCCTTTTGCAGCGTCTTACCCGCATCAAGCAAGTAGGATTATCATCTGTTGTGTACCCCGGTGCACAACACACCCGCTTCCAACACTCCTTAGGTGCTTTTCACCTGATGAGTGAAGCTATCACCCAACTGGCCTCCAAAGGCAATTTTATCTTTGATAGTGAAGCGGAGGCCGTGCAGGCTGCCATCCTGTTGCATGATATAGGACACGGCCCTTTCTCGCATGTACTGGAAGACACGATTGTAAAAGGAGTCTCGCACGAAGAGATTTCTCTTATGTTGATGGAACGGATGAACAAAGAGATGAACGGCCAGCTGAGTCTTGCCATTCAAATCTTCAAGGACGAATACCCGAAACGCTTTCTGCATCAACTCGTAAGCGGTCAGTTGGATATGGACCGACTTGATTATCTTCGCCGCGACAGCTTTTATACAGGCGTAACGGAAGGTAACATCGGCTCTGCCCGAATCATCAAAATGCTTGATGTAGCGGATGACCGTTTGGTTGTCGAATCCAAAGGGATCTATTCTATCGAGAATTTCCTCACGGCACGTCGCCTGATGTACTGGCAAGTATACCTGCATAAGACGTCTGTGGCATACGAAAAGATGCTGATTAGTACTCTCTTGCGTGCCAAAGAACTGGCTTCACAAGGAGTGGAACTGTTTGCATCTCCTGCATTACGTTTTTTCCTTTACAATGATATCAATCCAACGGAATTCTATAACAACCCCGACTGTCTGGAGAATTTTATCCAGCTGGACGACAATGATATATGGACAGCCTTGAAAGTGTGGAGCACCCACACAGATAAGGTACTTTCCACTTTAAGCACGGGAATGATAAACCGAAATATCTTTAAAGTGGAAATTTCGTCGGAACCTATTAGTGAGGACAGAAAAAAAGAATTAACTTTGCACATCAGCCAGCAACTAGGCATAACCCTTTCCGAAGCGAACTATTTTGTCTCTACCCCCAGCATCGAAAAGAATATGTATGACCCGGCAGATGACAGTATTGATATTATCTACAAAGACGGCACTATCAAAAATATTGCCGAAGCATCGGACATGCTGAACATCTCATTATTGTCCAAAAAGGTAAAGAAATACTATCTCTGCTATCAGAGATTACACAGATAAGTATAAAATATTCATGCAATAACACGGAAATCTGAAAAAAAAATCCGTTATTTGTGAACTAATTAAATTTTAAATAAAAGACATGGAGTTCTCGGCTAAGCAAATTGCAGCATTTATCCAAGGGGAAATCATTGGAGACGAAAACGCTACGGTACACACATTCGCTAAAATTGAAGAGGGAATGCCCGGAGCAATTTCTTTCCTGTCAAATCCCAAATATACACCTTACATCTACGAAACACAATCAAGCATTGTCTTGGTTAATAAGGACTTCACTCCCGAACACGAAATTAAAGCTACTCTTATCAAAGTAGACAATGCATACGAAAGTCTAGCTAAATTGCTCAATCTTTATGAGATGAGCAAGCCTAAGAAACAAGGGATAGATTCATTAGCTTTCGTTGCACCCAGCGCCAAAATTGGTGAGAATGTATACATCGGTGCTTTTGCCTATATCGGTGAAAATACCGTGATTGGAGATAATACTCAAATTTACCCCCACACTTTCGTTGGAGACGGCGTGAAGATAGGCAACAGTTGCCTGCTTTACTCCAATGTAAATGTTTATCATGACTGCCGCATAGGTAATGAATGTATCCTTCATTCGGGTGCAGTGATCGGAGCTGACGGATTTGGTTTTGCTCCCACTCCGAACGGATATGATAAGATTCCGCAAATCGGAATTGTTATTCTGGAAGATAAAGTAGATATAGGTGCTAATACGTGTGTAGACCGTGCTACAATGGGAGCTACGGTAGTACACAGCGGTGTCAAGTTAGACAATCTGATACAAATAGCACACAATGATGAAATAGGTTCGCATACCGTTATGGCTGCTGCTGAAACAAAAAACGCTGAAAGATAGCTTTTCACTGAGCGGGAAAGGTCTTCACACTGGACTTGATCTCACTGTAACATTCAATCCAGCTCCGGACAATCACGGATATAAAATCCAACGCATTGACGTAGAAGGACAACCAACTATCGACGCAGTAGCCGACAATGTAACAGAAACCACCCGTGGTACTGTATTGTCGAAAAATGGAGTCAAAGTAAGCACCATTGAACATGGTATGGCAGCCCTTTACGCATTGGGCATTGATAACTGCCTGATCCAAGTTAACGGACCGGAATTTCCTATTTTAGATGGTAGTGCACAATATTACGTACAAGAAATAGAACGTGTAGGAACAGTAGAACAAAATGCCGTCAAAGACTTTTATATTATCAAGTCTAAAATTGAGTTCCGGGATGAAACGACTGGTTCTTCTATCATTGTACTACCTGACGAGAATTTCAGTCTGAATGTACTGGTTTCTTACGATTCGACTATTATCCCGAATCAGTTTGCTACCCTTGAAGATATGCATAATTTCAAAGACGAAGTGGCTGCCAGCCGTACTTTCGTCTTTGTTCGTGAAATAGAGCCGTTGCTCTCCGCCGGATTGATTAAAGGTGGCGACCTGGACAATGCGATCGTAATCTACGAACGCAAGATGTCACAGGAAAGCTTCGATAAGTTGGCAGATGTGATGGGAGTACCTCACATGGATGCCGATCAGTTAGGCTATATCAATCACAAACCGTTAGTTTGGCCCAATGAATGTGCCCGTCACAAACTGCTTGATGTCATCGGTGACCTCGCTCTAATTGGAAAACCGATTAAAGGTCGTATCATCGCTACCCGTCCGGGACACACCATCAACAATAAATTTGCCCGTCAGATGCGGAAAGAAATCCGTCTGCACGAAATACAGGCACCAAGTTACGACTGTAACCGTGAACCAATAATGGATGTAAACCGTATCCGCGAATTGTTACCGCACCGCTATCCTTTCCAACTGGTGGACAAAGTGATTGAAATTGGTGCCAACTACATTGTAGGTATTAAAAATATCACAGCCAACGAACCTTTCTTCCAGGGACATTTTCCACAGGAGCCCGTTATGCCGGGAGTACTTCAAGTGGAAGCAATGGCACAAGTCGGAGGCTTGCTCGTCTTGAATTCCGTAGATGATCCTGAACGTTATTCTACCTATTTCATGAAAATAGATGGAGTGAAATTCCGTCAGAAAGTAGTGCCGGGAGATACAATCATCTTTCGTGTAGAACTGCTGGCACCTATCCGCCGTGGCATTTCTACCATGAAAGGATATGCGTTTGTCGGCGAGAAAGTTGTTTGCGAAGCAGAATTCATGGCACAAATAGTAAAAAATAAGTAATAATTGATATTTAAAAGCATGATAAGTCCTTTAGCGTATATCCATCCCGAAGCTAAGATCGGAGAAAATGTAGAAATTGCGCCTTTTGTATTTATAGATAAGAACGTAGTTATCGGCGACAACAATAAAATTATGGCTAACGCCAATATTTTATACGGTTCACGTATTGGTAACGGAAACACGATTTTTCCGGGTGCCGTTATCGGAGCCATTCCGCAGGACCTCAAGTTTCGCGGTGAAGAATCGACAGCCGAAATCGGAGATAATAATCTGATTCGTGAAAATGTAACAATCAACCGTGGTACGGCAGCTAAAGGGCGCACGATTGTGGGAAATAACAATTTATTGATGGAAGGTGTACACGTAGCACACGACGCATTGGTTGGTAACGGATGTATCATCGGTAACTCTACCAAGATGGCAGGCGAAATCGTCATTGATGATAACGCGATTGTCAGCGCCAATGTATTGATGCATCAATTTTGTCATGTAGGCAGTCATGTAATGATTCAGGGCGGATGCCGTTTCAGTAAAGATATTCCTCCTTACATCATTGCAGGACGCGAACCGATCGCTTTCAGCGGAATCAACATATTATGATATACAGATTTACTATCATATCTGATGAAGTTGACGATTTTGTCAGAGAAATACAAATTGATCCGGAAGCAACTTTTTATGACTTCCATGAAGCAATACTGAAATCAGTAGGGTACGCAAACGACCAGATGACTTCTTTCTTTATCTGCGATGACGACTGGGAAAAAGGAAAAGAAGTAACCTTAGAAGAAATGGACGACAATCCGGAAATAGATAGCTGGGTAATGAAAGCCACTGCTATCAGTGAATTGGTAGAAGACGAAAAACAGAAACTGCTATATGTATTCGATTACATAACAGAACGTTGTTTCTTCATCGAACTATCCGAAATTATCACCGGAAAAGATATGAATGGTGCCAAATGTACCAAGAAATCAGGAGATGCTCCTAAACAAACGGTAGATTTTGAAGAAATGACCACTGCGGGAGGTTCTCTTGATCTGGATGAAAACTTCTATGGAGACCAGGACTTCGACATGGAAGATTTCGATCAGGAAGGATTTGACATAGGTGGTGACACTAGCAGCCCATACGAAGAAGAAAAATTTTAAGTATTAAATATCAAGTATTAGGTATTAATTGCTATGTAGTGTCAGGCAGTTAATACCTAATATTTTTTTAGTCCCGTACGCTTTAATACTTAATACTTCTATACTTAATACTTAAAAATCTATGCCTACTCTCATTGTTCTTATAGGTCCTACAGGTGTGGGGAAAACGGAGTTGAGCCTGCGCTTGGCAGAAACATTTCAGACAAGCATTGTATCTGCCGATTCGAGGCAGCTTTATGCCGAATTAAAAATAGGCACGGCAGCTCCTACTCCCGACCAACTCAAACGTGTCCCCCATCAACTGGTCGGCACGCTCCACCTCACAGACTATTACAGCGCTGCCCAATACGAAACAGAAGCACTGGAAATTCTGGAGAAATTATTCACGCAACACGAAGTCGTGATTCTCACTGGTGGCTCAATGATGTATGTAGACGCTATCTGTAAGGGAATTGACGATATTCCTACCGTTGATGCGGAAACCCGTCAACTCATGTTACAAAAGTATGAAGAGGAAGGCCTTGAACAACTCTGCGCAGAACTTCGCTTGTTAGACCCGGAATATTACCGGATTGTAGATCTGAAGAATCCCAAGCGGGTAATTCATGCGTTGGAGATTTGCTATATGACCGGACGCACTTATACTTCTTTTCGCACCCAACAAAAAAAACAGCGTCCTTTCCGTAT